>Ga0208338_1000102_pt1 | contig 24480 bp, 21 predicted proteins | sample ForSoiNitrogNN91_FD_187858 | JGI IMG/M metagenome (GOLD analysis project Ga0208338, IMG submission 187858) | Forest soil microbial communities from Browns Valley, California, USA, that are Nitrogen fertilized - NN91 (SPAdes) | ecosystem: Environmental > Terrestrial > Soil > Temperate forest ...
ACGGATTATGATTGCGCAGCCATAGCACGCGCACAAACATGATGCTTTCGTAACCAATAATTCCGACGACTACGCCCAGCACCACCAGAAAGAAAATTCGAAAGAGTCGTCGCATGCTTTTGCGGATTACGTTCAGGCGAGCCGTCGAGTTGCAATCGGCATTTCGAAAACATTCTTGACCATACGAATCGTATTGCAGTGGATCTCGATCGTGTCTTTGATATCTTTGCCGTAGCCACCTGACATAACAGTCACGATGGGAATTTCGCGCTCGTAACACTCACGGAGCACATAGCTGTCACGCTCGCGCAGCCCGTCGATCGAGAGAGAAAGCTTGCCGAGTTTGTCTTTGGCAAATGGATCGGCGCCGGCAAGATAGAAGACGATTTCCGGATCGTGTGCGAAGACGGCAGGCAAGTGATGCGCGAGAGTTTCGAGATATTCGTTGTCTTTAGTGCCGTCAGGTAATTCGATATCGAGAGTCGATTGGGCTTTGAACAGTGGATAGTTGTTGGCGCCGTGCATCGAGAAGCTAAACGTCTCGCTATCGCCGGAGAAGATCGTCGCCGTGCCGTTTCCCTGGTGCACGTCGCAATCGACGATCGCGGCGCGCCGGATCTTGTTTCCAGCGCGCAGCGACCGAATTGCGATCGCGACGTCGTTGAGTACGCAGAATCCTTCACCACGATCTGCGAACGAGTGATGCGTACCGCCCGCGAGATTCGAGCCGTAGCCTCCCGCAAGCGCAGCTCGGGTGGCAGCTATTGTGCCCCCGACCGCGTAGAACGAACGACGCACGAGTGATTCAGACCAGGGCAGTCCCAGCCGCCTTATTTCTTTCGTTGTTAGCGAGCCATTGCAGAGACGAGTGACGTAATCCTCGGTATGGACCAAGAGCACATCTTCGAGCAGAGCAGGGGACGGCTCGACGATCTCGGATGGCTCGACAGTTCCTTCGGCCAGCAGCCGGTCGCGCACCAGCTCAAATTTACGAATCGGAAAAACGTGGCCTTCGCCGATCTCTGCGTAGTAACGAGGTGTGTAAAAGACTTGCATGCCGCGAAGACATATTAGTCCCTACGACGCATAAGTCCAATAGGACCTACGACCTATTTCTTTCTTCGCGTAATACCGCGGTAGTTGACGTTTCCGGGAAGTTTGCGGGGCAGATCGAAGTCGTCGTCGACGATGTCTTCGAGATGAACGCTGGCGGCGCGAGCGTAGGCGAGGAGAGTGATCAATGAGGGTTCGCGTTTGTCCTGCTCATATTCGGAAATGCGACCGTAATGCATCGTGTCGCCGAGTCCGAGCCGCTCGAGCATCTGCGTTTGTGAGAGGCCCAGTCCGTTACGGATTTGCAGGAGTTTTTCAGCCAATCTAAACGGCCGCGGACGCGGGTTCCCCATCAGAAATGACCTCCTGATGGTAGCTTCCGGCGTTTATTCGCAGTTGGGAGTAAGCCGCGTTCACCAGTATCTTTCGCCGTGAGTATGAATGTTCCATGCTCAACGGCGGTGCTCATCACTCTTTAATCTGGGATGCTGAGCCGCGCATATTGCCGTTGTCGAGTTGTCAAAGACGGAGGGTATCCTAAACGAGATGGCCCTTATTCGCAAATAGAAAAATTAACTTGGGCCAGAATTTGTGAAATCCGTAACGCTTTACTTAAAAGATGGGCTATTTGTAATTACACTATCGCCCACATGTCGTGATGGCCTGCTTATAAAACTCAGTAAGACGCTTCGCCTCGGGGAGTCTTTTGAAGATTCACGATCACTTGCTGAGAGACGCAGTTGGTGGCCCTTGGGCTGAGCTTGTCCGTCGCAGCATGATTCTCAACCCAACATCTTCTTCTGGATGCGAGTAGGAAGCAGTGACGTATTCCTCGTCAACAACATATTTCCACTCGGTGTCAACCACCTGTTTGTTTTCCTGACGCGCGCGTGCCTCAAAATCGCGCTTGCTCGCCTCTGCGGCACTGATGCTTCCAAGTCTCGGACAACTGGAGGGAAAGCTTCCCGTCGCCGTGAGGTCGTAACGTCCTTTCAAGTACTCAACAAACTCACGCGCGATCACAGTGGTCGACATCCTCGACGGGTGCTGAAGTTTGTGTCGTAGATCGCACTGAAGTAGACCATGGATGGACCACCGTCTGCCATGCAATAACCAGGATCCTGGAAAGCCTGCACAACAGGAGACGTTTCTCCGGTTGCGGAAGAGAGGAATGTTAGAGCGATAACTGTGAAGCAAAGGAGCGTTGCGAACAGTCTGGACTTGAGCGTGTCGGGGAACATGCGTCTCACCTCTTGATGACAAATATCTGCCGAAAGTGGGCCACAGATTACGCCGATTAAGGAGATTAGTCCACGTATTCGTGCCTGATTAGTACTCCGAGCGATCGTAAATAATCGAGCCGGGCAATCGGGTGGGAAGATCGATGGTGTCGTCGACGATATCTTCCAGATGGACACATGCAACACGGGCGTAGGCAAGCAGTACCAGGAGTGACGGCTCCCGCAGGTTCGACTCATATTCTGAAATCCTGCCGACATGGAACGAATCCCCAAATCCCAGCCGCCGGACCATCTGAGCTTGCGAAAGCTTGAGACCAATCCTTATTTGACGAAGTTTTCGACTGAGATTCACCGGTCGTGGCCGGCCCTTTGTGCCCATAACTAGCCTCCCATTAGAGAGTATTCAGCCACAAAGAGGCACAAAAACACAAAAGATCAAACGATCTAGTGTGACTTTATGCCTCTTTGTGGCTGTTTAATGCACCATCGGGTCGGCGAGGGTGTCGTCGGCGCCGATGCTCAGTGCGAGGGCGCGGATGGCGGTGCGGGCGTCGCGTTGTTGGTCCTCAGTAAGTAGAGTCCAGGCGAGGGTTATTGGACATTCGGCGTCGTGGGCAAAGGGCTTGTGACAGAGAGGGCAATTGTCGACAGAGAGCTCGAGCACCACGTAGAGCTTCGCCAGCAACGTGATGATGAGTTCAACGCGCTTCTTCTGCTCTTCTGATTCAAACATGGGATCAATACTGGAGCTTATTTTCCCATTTCACTCGCTTGAGTAGCGCGAAATCAGAAAGCATCTTGCCCGCTCCCAACACTACTGATGTCAGCGGATCGTCCGCGACAAACACGGGCAGACCAGTCTCCGTGCGCAAACGCTTATCGAGATTCGCGAGCAGCGCGCCGCCGCCCGTCAGCACCACGCCGCGATCGATGATGTCGGCCGAAAGCTCCGGTGGAGTGCGCTCGAGCGCCACACGCACCGCATCCACGATCGCACAGACAGAAGGATCGAGCGCCTGCCGCACTTCTTCGTCACTGACTGTAATCGTCTGCGGAATGCCTTCGACGAGATTGCGTCCACGCACTTCCATCGATATCGGCTCGTCGAGCGGAAACGCACTGCCAAGGTGAATCTTGATCTCTTCCGCGGTCCGTTCACCAATCAAAAGGTTGTACTTGCGCTTGATGAACTCGGCCACTGCGTTGTCCATCGCGTCGCCGGCCGTACGCACCGCACGAGCATAGACGATGCCGCCGAGACTGATGACGGCGATGTCGGTCGTGCCGCCGCCGATATCGACTACGATGTTGCCTTGCGGCTCGGTAATCGGAAGCCCGGCGCCAATCGCTGCCGCCACTGCTTCCTCGACGAGGTAAACTTCCGAAGCCTTGGCGCGATAAGCTGAATCTTCTACTGCGCGACGCTCGACCTGCGTAATCTCACTCGGAATGCCGATTACGACGCGCGGGCTCACCCACGTGCGGCCGTTGTGCGCTTTGCGGATGAAGTGCTGCAGCATCTTCTCGGTCACTTCGAAGTTGGCGATCACTCCGTCTCTCATCGGCCGGATGGCTACGATGTTGCCCGGCGTCCGGCCCAGCATCTCCTTTGCGTCTTTTCCGACGGCCTCGACAGCATTTGTCACCTTATTAATAGCGACGATGGAGGGCTCGCTGAGCACGACGCCGCGTCCTTTCGCGTAAACGAGCGTGTTGGCGGTGCCGAGATCGATGGCCAGGTCGTTGGAACGCAGTCCGGAGAGCAGAGGGAAGGACATTATTGACTCCTCAAATATTTAGTTGTGAACTCGAGAAAATCGGGAAGGACAGAATCTTTGTTAAGCTGTTAACAAAGACAAACAAACTTTAATTCGTTGAGAATACAGTGTCAAGAGGTTTTTAGCGGAAGTTTTCACGCAAAGGCGCAAAGAACGCAAAGACGCAAAGGCAGACTGACCCGCCTCTGCGTCTTTGCGTTCTTTGCGCCTTTGCGTGAAACAATCAATATTGCCAGTTGACGTTTACGAATCCGGTTCCGCTGGTGGGAACCGTGTAGGAATGGTTGCTGCCAGCCTCCCACGTGACCGTCCCATTTGCAGCGATTTTGATGAATTTGAACTGGATTGTCTGCCCGGCTGGCACCGAAGCGACGAGAAACCAGTTCGGATAATTCGGCGTCAGCATCGGCCCGACCGCCGCGTCCCACGTCGTCGACCAGTTACTAAGCTCAACCGTGTTGCCGGTGAGGAAGATATAGTCGCCCACCGACGTTGGACTCGCGGTGTTGACCGTAAACGTGATCGGAATCAGCTTCGCGGTCAGGACGGTGTACGAGATCGAGTTCGAAACCTGACTACTTGAATTCGTAACGGTGACGTTGTAGTTGCCGTTTGTGACTGATGGCGTCGTCGCCGTGATCGATGTCGATGTCCACGAGTTCACAGTCGCGGTCGTCGTGCCGAATTTGACCGTGCCGGTTGTCGATCCGAAGTTCTTACCGGCGATGACGACCTTCACGCCCGACTGGCCGCTCGTTGGTCCAATCGAACCGATCTGAGGGGTCGACGCGCCTTCCGTGAACTGCCAGACAGCAACCGTGTGCGCGGGAAGTGTGAAAGTCGTGACCGGATTGTTGCCGCCCGATCCAGTGCTCACGCTGATCGACGATCCACCGAGCAGACCGCTCAGGTAATCAGAATAACCGCCCGCCGGAAGCGACGTATTCAAGCCACTGATGCTGTAGCCCGTTGTTTCGTTCTTATTAATCGCGATCAGCACGACGTTACCGAAAAACTTTCGCTCGTAGATGTATACATCGTTATTCATCCAGCGCTGGCTCATCGAGCCGTACGGAATCGCCGGGTTGTTGCGACGCAGCGTTGAGAGACTGCCGATGAGCTGGTAGGCGGTCGTGGACGTGCTGAAGTTCGTCATCATCGGCCGGTTGTATGGATCGGTGCCGCCGCTCGTGTCGTTGTGTAGATACTGTTCAGTGCCGTAGTAGATGCACGGAATGCCACGACTAGTCAGCGTGAACGCGAGCGCTTCATGCAGACGATTATTGTTGTTGTTGATCGAGAGGAAGCGCGCCATGTCATGATTGTCGATGAACGTGACGAGATCTTCTTTCCAGGTGAAGTTACTTCCTTCCGTCGAGATGACTGAATCGATGTCGGAGAAGTTCGCGTTCGAGCCGAAGACACTCCGGATCGCAGTGTTCAATGGAAAATCGAGCAGCGAGATGCCGCTCTTATTCGCGAACTTATACGAGTCGCGATAGAGCGGGTCGGAAGTGTTGCCCTGATACCACTCACCAAACAGAAAGCTGTCGCCATAGGTATAGATCGAATTCGCCAGACTGTATTGCCAGCCCCACGTCAGGTGCTTGACTGCATCGATACGGAAGCCATCCACGCCGTGTTGTTGAAACAGTTGCGCGGCAGCTTTCAGGTAAGCATCCATTGTGGCGTGTTCCTGATTGATGTCCGAGAGATCGAATAGCGTGTAGTACTGCACCTGGTAACGATCGTCCCAACCGCCGCCGGAGATGTTGGCGTTGTGATGGAAGTAGCCGTTGCTGTCGCTCGTGAAGTTACCGAGGAGGGTGCCGTTGTCGTAAAGCGCGCCAAACTCTCCTGCGTTGTTTTGAGTCGAGTGATTCGGCGCGAAGTCGATGATGACTTTGATTCCATTTGAATGTGCAGCGCTGACGAGGTTGTCAAACTCGGTCCACGTATTACTTGAGTTGCCGAAGTGTTCCTCGATACGTTTGAAGTCGCGCGCCTGGTAACCGTGATACGACGCGGTCGGATTGCCGCCGCCGTCAGGAATGTTTGTGTTGAGATTGTCGACGGGCGGCGAGATCCAGATCGCGGTTACGCCAAGGCCCGCGAGATATGACATTTTCTGTTGAATCCCGGCGAGATCACCGCCCCAGTAAGCGCGCCAGTTGGTTTTGGTTGAATCGTAGAGCCCGGAGCTCTGCGAGGGATTGTTGTTTGTGCTGCTGCCGTCGAAGAATCGATCGGTGATGATTTGATAGATGACTTCGCGCTTGAAATCCGCGGCGCGTGTGGTTGTTATTGGTGTGAACAGAAGCGTGCAAAAAAGAGCGACAACTGAAAGTCGCTGGGTGAGCGTTAACATGAGAAGTACCTCCGTGTGGAGTTATAACAGGATTACAGGATTTTTCAATAGTTTCAGATCCTGTTCGTCATGTATGTCTGTAATCGTACCCATGTATGAATGAAGACACAGATGTTTTGATCATAGGAGCGGGTGCGGCGGGTCTTGCAGCCTCACGAGAGCTGAGTCGTGCGGGACTCAGAGTGGTTATTCTCGAAGCACGCGATCGTATTGGCGGCCGGATCAATACTCACTTCGACTCCTGGCCCATCGAGCTCGGTGCAGAGTTTGTTCACGGTAAGCCACCTGAGACTTTACAGATCGCCGAACGCGCTCAACTCAAGCTGCAAGAGCTTCCGAACCGTCACTGGCATATTCACAATGGCGTACTCACGAAGACGAGTGAGTTTTGGTCCAAGGTCGAGAAAGTGATGGACGAGATGAGCCGGTACACTGGACCAGATCAGAACTTCGCGGAGTATCTCGATCAGTACAGACGAAAGACATCTGTCGAAGATATCGAAGCGATCGCGACGCTCTACGTCGAAGGCTTTCACGCAGCACACGCCGATCAGATCAGTGTTCTTGGTCTGAACAAGACAAATAAAGCTGCTGAAGAGATCGAGGATGAAAAGCAGTTTCGCGTTGAGAGCGGCTACGCGCCAGTCGTGAAGAGTCTGCTCGACGATGCGGTGGAGGCTGGCGCGACGTTGCATCTCAACACAGCAGCCGAGGAAGTTAAATGGAAACGCAACCAGGTTGAAGTGATAACCGGATCGGGTAGCTTTAAGGCTCGGCGGTTAATCGTCACGTTGCCCTTGACGCTGCTGCCGAGCTTCCCGTTCACCCCGGCGCTTGCTGAGATACAGAGCGCGGCGAACCGGCTTGCGATGGGCCAGGTCGTGAAGGTTGTGATGCGTTTCCGTGAGCCGTTCTGGGAAGATTCCATCGATTTGAAAGATCTCACGTTCATCCACGCCGTTGCCGAAACGCTGCCGACGTGGTGGACGCAGTTTCCAGTTAAATCGCCGCTGCTTGTTGGCTGGGCCGGCGGAACGCGTGCTGACCGGCTGTCGCTCGAGAGTGAGGATGCTTTGCTGGACCATGCGTTCGCGTCGCTCAGCCACATCTTGCGCACGTCGAAGTCATTTCTGGAACAGTCCCTCGTGCAGTTTTACACGCATAACTGGCACAAAGATCCGTTTTCCGCGGGCGCCTACAGTTACATTCCGGTGGGCGGACTCGACGCACAGGCACATCTGGCGCAACCCTTGGAAGACACATTATTCTTCGCGGGCGAAGCCACAAACACCGAAGGTCATCACGGCACGGTCCACGGCGCCATCGCCACCGGCTTACGTGCGGCGCGAGCGGTCTTATTACCACCTGAGGCGGGGGCAAGCCCCTCTTCCTGACTTGTTCATTCCACTGAGTACTTTGAAAAAAGAACAAGTCAGGAAGAGGGGCTTGCCCCCGCCTCAGGTGGTATCGGGCGGTCCAGCTTTAAGGTTGGGTCAAAAATCCCCTCTTGACCAATGAACGTACTGATTTTATTCTCTCTACTGTAAGTAGATCTTGCCTCCCGTTACTCGCCTTAGCGAGTGACAACCTCCCAGTTGAATGCTCACAGTAGAATTTGATCACGGGAAGGTGTGTCGATGCCACTCGGTGGGAAGTCGCAAGGTAACTGGTCACTCTCCGATATTTCCTTAAAGTATCGTCTGCCAATTCTCATTGGAAGTCTACTGGCGACTATCATCCTCGCCTGCAGTTGGGCCTCCTATCGCGCGGTGAAGGCTTCGGCCCTCGACGTCGGCCGCGAGCGTCTGCAAAACCTGACCCAGCAACTCTCGACCACGTTGCAGCAGTCGGCCAGCAACTTACTCACGAAGACAGCCACAGTTGCAAACGAGCCGGTGATGCGCGCGTTCGTGAAATCTCCTGAGACCGCAGCGCCGGCAGACGTTCAGAACCTGTTGCACCAGTTCACCGCAGCGCAAGATCCCAACGCCATCAGAATCGAGCTCTGGAATGCCCAGGGCGCACTCTTACTCGTCTCGCCCGAAAGCGACACAAAGCCACTCGGCGATCTAACGACCGAGTTCAAACAAGTCTCATCCGAGCCGTTTAAGGCAGTCGGTGAGATAAGGCAATTGAAAGACACGATCGGTTTTCCCACGGTCGCGGCGATCAAGAATGAAGACGGAAAGGTGGCGGGCTACCTGGTCCGCTGGCGCAAACTCGCAGCCAGCGCTGACACGCGACAGCAAATGACGCGACTGCTCGGCACGAGCGCCACCCTCTACCTCGGCAACCAGAACAACGAGACGTGGACCGACCTCGCGAACATCGTCGCAAAGCCTGCAGTCGACATTCGCGGGAAAGAAGACATCTCAACTTACGATCGCAACGGTGAAGTGATCGGCCTGGCGCGTCCGATTGCCGGCACTCCGTGGCTGTTGTTGATCGAGTTTCCGGATCAAGTCGTGCTCAAGCCCGTCATTGGTTTCGTGAAGCGTATGATCGTGATCGGCCTGTTCCTATTTGTTATGGGAATTGCCGGCGCCTTCGTGCTGAGTCGAAACATCACTGGTCCATTGTACGAGTTAACCGGAAGTGCAACTGCGATCAGTCGCGGTGATGATTCGCGCACTGTCGACATTCACCAGCACGACGAAGTCGGGCAACTCGCAAACGCATTCAACACGATGGTCGAGAAGTTGCGCGACTCGCAGCGTGAGCTCGAAGGCAAGGTCCAGGAACGGACGGCGCAACTCGAGGAAGCCAACCGGCAGCTCGAATCTTTGTCACAAACAAATGCTCACAAGCGCAGCGTGGCAGAGAAGGAGCGCGCCGACGCGCTTGAAGCTTTGTACAACACGGAGAAGCAGTTGCTCCAGTCGCAAAAGCTGGAAGCCGTGGGCCGGCTCGCGGGCGGCATCTCACACGACTTCAACAACCTGCTGACAGTGATTCTCGGCTACAGCGACATCATGAAGCGTAACCTGCAGGAAGGTCATCCACTGCGACGCAACGTCCAGGAGATCGTCAGGGCCAGCGAGCGCGCCGCTTCGCTCACGCGACAACTGCTCGCGTTCAGTCGCAAACAGGTCATGCAGCCGAAAGTGTTCGATCTGAACACAGTGGTCACCGATCTCGAAAAGATGTTGCGGCGCATGATTGGCGAAGACATCGAGTCGCGAGTAAGTCTGCAAGACGAATTGGACCACATCAAAGCCGACCCGGTGCAATTGGAACAGGTGATCATGAATCTCGTGGTGAACGCGCGCGACGCGATGCCGCGCGGTGGCAAGTTGTCGATCGAAACGAGCAACGTCTATCTCGACGAAGCGTATGCGCGCGAACACGTTTCCGTTGTTCCGGGTGATTACGTGATGCTCGCGATCAGCGATACGGGTTGCGGCATGAGTGAAGCAACGCGCCTGCACATCTTCGAGCCATTCTTCACGACAAAGGAACAAGGGAAGGGGACTGGTCTTGGACTCTCGATGGTCTATGGCATCGTCAGGCAGTCGGGCGGCAACATCTGGGTGTACAGCGAGGAAGGAAGAGGAACCACGTTCAAGGTCTACTTTCCGAGAGTGACGGCGCATGCTGAAGAGCACAAACGTACGTCGGGAGGTTTGGATGGGCCACGTGGCTCCGAAACGATCCTGTTGGTTGAAGACGCGGAGCTGGTGCGGAACCTCGCGCGACAAGTGCTCGAGACCGCTGGTTATCGAGTATTGTCGGCGGAGAGTGCTGAAGCAGCGATCGATCTGTGCGAGACGATCAATGGCGATCGGATCGATCTGTTGTTGACTGACGTGGTGATGCCGGGCATGAGTGGGAACGAGATGTCGGGGATACTGCTGAAGAAACGTCCCGGAATGCCTGTGCTTTACATGTCGGGATACACGGATGAGGCGATCGTGCAGCACGGCGTGCTCGAGGCGGGGATCAATTTTCTACAGAAGCCGTTCACGCCGGGCGCGCTCGCGAGCAAAGTGCGTGAAGTTTTGGACGCGCCCTAATCGATTCACAGGACGTCTGTATTTCCACCGCAGACAATCACACCGACGCGCTCACCTGGTTCTGGTTTGTACCGACCTGATAGCAGTCCGGCGAATGCAGTGGCGCCGCCGGGTTCGGCGATGATGCGCGTTGTTTCCCACAATGTTTTCTGTGCGGCGATGATCTCTTCATCGGAGACGAGCAGTGCGCTATGAACAAATTTTTGCGCGATCGGAAACATCTGTTGACCAACTTGCCTCGGCGCGAGTGAGTCTGCGGCGATGCCTCCCGCAGGTGAGTCGACCGGTCGACCGGCGCTCAGCGCACGTTGCAACGTGGGCGCCTCGATCGGCTCGACTGAGATGACCTTGACCCTGTTCTGATACCACGACAACACACCGCCGATTAATCCACCACCACCAACAGCAACGAGCACTGAATCGAGCTCAGGAGCTTGTTCCTCCAGCTCCATTCCGAGCGTGCCCTGGCCCAAAAGTGTCTCGTCGCCTTCGTACGCGTGAATCGCAAGGGCGCCCGATTGCATGGTCCATGCTTCGCTGGCTTCAAGTGAATCGGCGTAACGATTGCCGGTGATCACGAGCTCGGCGCCGGAGCGGCGAATGCGATCGAGTTTTGTTTTCGAGGCGACAGTGGGCACAAAGATCGTGGCGGGCTTGTTAAGTTTCATCGCAGCGAAAGCGACGGCCACGCCGTGATTCCCGCCGGACGCAGCCACGACGCCGGCTGCGGGAACCTCGCGCGTCAGTATGTTTGTGAACGCGCCGCGTGCTTTGAACGATCCGGCGTGTTGGAACAGCTCGAGTTTGAAAGTGATCTTGATCGAATCGAGTCCAAAGTCCGCACCGTCGACCTCAAGAATCGGAGTGCGGCGAATGTATGGACGGATCACACGTTCGGTCGCTTGAATTCGTTCGCGCGAGAGTTCAGTTCCGTTACTCATATGTAAGAAGAGTATCCACAGATTACACAGATATAACAATCTGCGTAATCTGTGGATAACAGTTTGTCAATCACAGGTGATTTCGTTAGCATCCCAAACATTATGACAACCACTGCCGAAACAATGACAGGCGAACAGATCGTCGAGCTCTGTCGCCAACACACTCTCTTCGAATGGTCCGCCCAGGCTGCTGTCGATCCGATTCCCGTCGCGCGTGCGAAAGGCATCTATTTCTGGACGCCCGAAGGCAAACGCTTCATCGATTTCAACAGCCAGCTCATGTGCGTCAACATCGGTCACGGCGACGAGCGTGTGATTCAGGCGATCAAAGAACAGGCTGAAACGCTTTGTTACGCCAACCCGTTCATGGCCACCGAAGTGCGCGCGCGTCTGAGTGTGAAGCTTGCCGAGCTGACACCGGGCGATATCGACGCATTCTTCTTCACGAACGGCGGCGCAGAGTCAGTCGAGAATGCGATCCGTATCGCCAGACTCTACACCGGACGCCACAAGATCGGAGCGCGTTATCGCTCGTATCACGGCGGCACCGCGGGCGCGTTGACACTAACCGGCGATCCGCGACGCTGGGCGGCTGAGCCCGGCATCCCCGGAGTGTTTCGCATTCCTGATTTTTATCACGGCATTCAAAAAGGTTGGGACACGACTGAAGACGTGCTCTCACGCACGGAAGAAGTCTTGGAGCTGGAAGGACCAAAGACGATTGCCGCACTGATCGTCGAACCGGTTGTCGGTACGAATGGCGTTCTCATTCCGCCGGATGGTTACATGCAGGGCCTGCGTGCGCTTTGCGACAAGCACGGCATAATGCTGATCGCAGATGAAGTGATGGCGGGTTTCGGTCGCACCGGCGAGTGGTTCTCGATCGATCACTGGAAAGTTGTTCCGGATCTGATCACGATGGCTAAGGGTCTGTCGAGCGCGTACGTGCAACTCGGCGCGGTCGGCATGCGACGCCAGATCGCCGATCATTTTGAGAAGAATGTCTTTTACGGTGGACTGACTTACAACAGCCACCCGCTCGCGTGCGCCGCCGCACTCGCGAACATCGCGGTCTATGAAGAGGATAATTTGATCGAGAATGCGCGGCGTATGGGAACTGTGATGCGCGGACTTCTGGAAGATCTCGAGCAACGACATCCATCAGTCGGCGCAACACGAAATCTCGGACTCTTCGGGATCGTCGAGCTCGTGCGCAACAAGGAAACGCGCGAGCCGATGGCTGGATTCAACAGCGCCGCACCCGAGATGCAGGCGCTCGGAAAGTTTTTCCGTCAGGAAGGTCTGTACACGCTTGTGCGTTGGAACACCTTCTTCACTAATCCGCCGCTCTGTATAACTGAAGCGGAGCTGCGTGAAGCGTTTTCGATCATTGATCGTGGGCTCGAAATCACTGATCGCGCGGTTTCCTGAAGAGTTTTTCACGCAAAGACGCAAAGATCGCAAAGACGCAAAGGCGGGTCATATGTTTCCGGCGTGCCCGAAGGATTTGACCCGCCTTTGCGTCTTTGCGACGTTTGCGATCTTTGCGGAAAACTATCTTTCGCGTCTCTCCGCCCCAGGCTCAGTGTCTGTTAAGTTTGACTCGTCGCGTGCCTGGTGACGCGGCTCGGCGCGTTGCTCACGAGGGTTCTCGTGGTCGCGCATGGCCTTGTTCTTCTTGTCGGTTCGCTCGTGATCTTTCTTTTGTCGATCTTTGTCTGACATCTTTATTCCCTCCCGGTAGTTAAAGCTTTCGCGCGCGGCACTGAATCACTCTGCTCGTACGGCGCTGCGTTCTCTTCAGAGATCCGGTAACGCAGAAACGCGCCAACACCACCGAGTCGCTCGAGCCGCGTGCTGTCTTCAATGAACGTCACTCTCGCCGACGACAACACATTCGCTCGTCGCACCAGCTCGTCCGCAACCGTGCGCTGGTCCAGCTCTTCAGGCAGCGCCCCATCCACGTCGTAAAGCTTCAAAACTTTTTCGACTTCTTGCTTGTCATACTGAATACTCTCAGCTTTCGCCGCGATCAGCATTTCTTCGACCTGCCCATTTGATAGCGCCGCGAGCGTCTCGGGAACACCCGCCACACCGAGATCGTCAGCCCGATACTCGTTCAGTAGTCGCTCAACCTTCTCCATGTCAGTGAGCGAGTCGTGACGCTTAAACGCAGTCAATGATTCATCGAGCAGCTCGTGCTCGGGTGTGTCGATGCCGAGACTGAGCGCATCGATAACCTTTTCCTCGAGTGTCTTTGGCATCTGCTCGCGCAGCAGCGGGATGACCGTTGCTTCATCGCCGGCGAGAATTACGTGCTCGATATTCTCCTCGCGCACGATCTTCTCCAGCGTATCGACGACTTCCTTGGCATGATGAAGATGATAATTCTGTACGTGTCGCTGGTAGCGCGCCTGTGACCAGCCGCCAACCTTCGTTTGCTTCGTCTTCACGTTCTCCACTTGCTCCTGCTCAACGGCGCGCCCTGCTGCGAAGACGAAGATCTGCGCACGATTCGTGTCGGCGAGCACCACTGCGTAACGGCGGTATTGATCTACCAGGCGAGCGAGTGGATAGAGGTGCGGTCGATCGGAAACGAACAAGCGATTGCGTTCGAACGGCGCTTCAAACAGTCCGACTACAAACCAATCACTATCGGCCGAGCACGCGAAGATCGCGACTCCCTGCACTGGCGGCGGAACTTCGTTTTCGAGGTAACGCTGAATCCTCACGAAGTCTTCGTCGAAGCTCTTCTGCTCGTCTGAATTGTTCTCGTATGACTTGCTTCGTTCCGAAAGCTGCTTGCGCACGAAAGGAAGATAGGTGCGTTGACCGTGCTGATCCACGCGCGCGTCAAGATAGAGACTGATAACTGGCGCAGGCACCGGCTCGAAGTTGACCAGACCTTCGAGCAGTTTGTCAGGCGCCGTTGTTTGAGTAGCGATTTTTGCTACATCTGTAGTGTCGTTAGCCATAGTAATCCACACACTCCGTCCGATATTTATACAAGACCGCTGTCGAGTGATAGTTGAAGCACATCCGGTTCCAGAGAAGAACAGAACGATTAAGAATAGAACAGGTCAGGAAGAGGGGCTTGCCCCCGCTCATCTAATCCAAGCAACGGCGGGGGGCAAGCCCCTCTTCGACTTGTTCTATTTCTGCGGCTTCCTATTTTGGAGCAGAATTTGCTTCCAACCTCGACATGCTTACAGGAAAAGACATCATCAAACTTACCGCAGCCGGCGCTGGGGCTTATTTACTCAAGTCAGCTTTCAATCATTTCTTAGACTACGATCTGAAAGATAAGACAGTACTCATCACCGGTGGCTCGCGTGGGCTCGGCCTCGTGATGGCACGCGAGTTCGCGCGCGAAGGTGCACGTCTCGTACTCTGCGCACGCGACGAGCAAGAGCTTGAGCAAGCGCGACAAGATCTCGAGAAGTTTGGTACTGAAGTGATAACCGCACGTTGCGACGTCACGAACAGGCACGACGTGATGGCGATGGTGGCGAATGTTTATACCCAACTCGGAAGTATCGATGTACTCGTCAATAACGCAGGCGTGATTCAAGTCGGCCCTTTGGAAGTAATGACGCATGAAGATTTTGAGCTCGCAATGCAGGCGCACTTCTGGGGACCACTCAACACGATCATGGCTGTGCTGCCTTCAATGCGTGAGAAAAAAGCAGGACGGATCGTCAACATCAGCTCGATCGGCGGCAAGGTGAGCGTTCCGCATCTGATTCCTTACAGCGCGAGCAAGTTTGCGCTCGTTGGACTCTCGAAGGGCCTGCGCACGGAGTTGATGAAAGACGGGATCAAGGTAACAACAGTCTGTCCCGGGCTCATGCGAACAGGCAGCCCGCGCAACGCCGATTTCAAAGGCAAACACCAGTATGAGTATGCGTGGTTCAGCATTAGCGACGCGATGCCGCTGCTGTCAGTCAGTGCGGAGAATGCTGCACGACAGGTCGTCAGCGCTTGCAAGCATGGCCAGGCAGAACTCGTGATCTCGGTTCCGGCGAAGATAGCCGTGCTGTTCGACTCGTTGTTTCCGGAAACGATGTCGCAAATGCTCGCGCTTGCGAACGGGCTATTGCCGAAAGCCGGCGGAGCTGGAACAGAACGAATGAAGGGGCACGATAGTACATCGAGCTGGTCGCCCTCGTGGCTCACCACGCTGAACGAAGAAGCGGCGTTACGAAATAATGAAGTGCTGAACTGAGACGACGTTCGTTTTTGTGTTTCCGGTTCTGAGCTTATTGAGATTTTGTTACGTTCGGATCTAGTGGTTGACGAAGGTTGAACGCGCTTCTAATATCACACCACACAACGCCAAAAGTGAAATTTGCAGTTGCCCCGCAAGTTCTCTCCTTCACTTGGAACAAGCTGTATGCGGATGCGGCGGCGGGTGTACGTTCAAGGCAAGTTACAAGGAGGAATTCTCATGGCCCGATACGGCAGGCTGATCTTTTCACTAGCCGCGGTACTGGTTTTGTGCGGCGTTAGCACTAGCGTGCAGGCGGATACCATTACCATTTCTGGAGTTAATTCCGGACAAGCTGCAACTGCAACAGTAGTCTGTGAATTCAACTCTCAAACAAACACACTCACCTTTACAATCACGAATACGTCGGCGATTACACAACCAGGCTCAACGTCGACGATTACCGGCATCGGCTATGATTTGCCGCCGCTCGGAAATGCAAGCGCTTCGGGATTGAATGGTTTCACCGGTACGCAGGCGCCAAGCCTGAGTTCTAATTTCGATTTTTCCGACGCGGACCTGGGAAACGTGCCGGCCGGCTTTAACAATGTAGTCCTGGACTTCGGTTTCACAACCGGACCCTCGGGCAACTTCAACGGCGGGTCGGTAAACGATGGTTTACTACCAGGCGAGAGCGCGTCGTTCACTGTTACCGGAGCAGCGTTCACGGGATTCACTGAACAGCAGATTTGCAATGCGATCTTCGTGCGATTCCAGAATGTTCCTGCGCCATTCGGCAGCGACGTTGGAACACCGGGCGTACCCGAGCCATCATCGATTCTGCTCTTGGGCAGCGCGCTGGTCGGACTCGGTGGTTACGCGCGACGTAGATTGAAACTACGAAGTTAGCCTGCGAAGCAGGTGACAGCATAAAGCCTGGGGCGCAAGCCCCAGGACAGCCGTCATAAAACGAACGAGCCCGCGAAGCGGCCGACAGCCCAAATGCAATACGCGCTGTCACCCGCTTCGCGGGCTCAAAATTTTTTAATTCGTGATCCTGGGGCTTGCGCCCCAGGGCTTTATGCTGTCACCTGCTTCGCAGGCTAAAACATAGGAGCACCTGTGACCTCCGCGAGTTCAGATCCTCTCAACAGCAGAGATTCTAGAGAAATTCTACGAAGTCGTAACAAGAACGTACGCCGGCGTACAATTTCTTCAACACTTAACCACTAGAGTCACTTCACCGCGGCATTGAGTTTGCCATGAGAGTCGAATGTGACGATAAACGTTTCAGGTCCGGTTGAGAAGCAAACAGCGCGAGATCTTGTTGTATTGAAGTAAGGCAATCATCTTCAGCTCAACCTGCAATTAGGTGGCCGGGTGAACAACAGATCTCAAGCCCAGCCGGTCACTAACAAAAAGTCGCCAAAGTGAGAACTCGCTCTCCTACGGTTGTAGTGCGCGCGCGAATAGGTCTCACGCTGATTTTAGAAGTTGATGGAGAAAAACGATGAGTAACAACACTAACACTTTTACAGCACCACCCGGTGAGACAGACCTTGTCTGCTTCTCTCACCTGCGCTGGGATTTCGTGTATCAACGCCCACAACATCTTTTGTCTCGTTGTGCCAAAAAGCGTCGCGTCTTCTTTATAGAAGAACCTGTGTACGGGAACTGCTCGATGCACCTCGAAGTGCGGGAGGCGGATCCGGGAGTTCACGTCGTCGTACCGCATCTACCGGACGGATTGAGAAGCGAGATCGCGATCAACGCCGTGGTGAAGGAGATGACGCGCCAGTTCTTTACCGAGCAGGGCATCAACGAATACATTTTCTGGTACTACACGCCGATGGCGCTGCGCTTTACCGGGCAGTTCACTCCGGTCGCGTCTGTTTACGATTGCATGGACGAGCTATCAGCGTTCAAAGGCGCTCACTCGAAGCTGCCGGCGCTCGAAAGAGAACTTTTCAGCGAGGTCGATCTCGTTTTTACAGGCGGGCAGAGTCTCTACGAGGTGAAGAAGGGTCAACATCCGAATGTCCATGCATTTCCGAGCAGCATCGATGCGTCACACTTCGGCAAAGCGAGAAAGATTGTTGCGGATCCTGAAGATCAGGCAAACATTCCGCATCCGCGTCTCGGCTTCTTTGGCGTGATCGATGAGCGCTTCGATATCGAACTGCTCGACAAAGTTGCGGCCAAACGCCCCGACTGGAACTTCATCATCATCGGACCGATCGTGAAGATCGATGCCGATACGTTGCCGAAGCACTCGAACATTCATTATCTCGGCGGCAAGAAATACAGCGAGCTGCCTGAATACTTAGCTGGTTGGGATGTGGCGCTACTGCTATTCGCGCGCAACGAATCGACGCGCTTCATAAGTCCGACGAAAACACCGGAATATTTGGCGGCCGGCAAGCCAGTCATTTCTACTTCGATCAAAGACGTCGTGCGGCCTTATGGCGAGATGAATCTCGTCGAGATCACTGACACGGCCGACGAATTCATCGCCGCGGCGGAAAAGATCCTGTCTGGATCGAATCGCTCAGAATGGCTACAGAAAGTCGACGCGTTTCTCGAGAACATCTCGTGGGACAAGACCTGGTCACAGATGTCTGACTTGATCGATGAAGTTATAGAAAGAAAACGTCCGGCAAGGACTTTACCGCTCAACGGCATGAGCCAGCGCGCCGGCGCAGCCGCAATTACTCGATAAACGAACAAGGGGAGGGATTCATGTGATGTTTGATTATTTGATTGTAGGAGCCGGCTTTGCCGGCAGTGTACTAGCAGAACGACTCGCATCGGGTTCTGATAAGAAAGTCTTACTTTGTGACAAGCGTCCACACATAGGCGGCAACGCTTACGATCATTACAACGACGCAGGCATTCTCGTTCATAAGTACGGCCCACATATTTTCCATACCAACTCACGCGAGGTTTTTGAGTATCTTTCGCGTTTTACCGAGTGGCGTCCGTACCAGCATCGCGTGCGCGCGAGTGTTGACGGGCAGATCGTGCCGATTCCGATCAATCTCGACACGATCAATAGTCTTTACGGCTTGAATCTGACGTCGTTTGAAGTCGAAGAGTTCTTCAAGAAGCTTGCGGAGCCAGTGGAACGGGTACGTACTTCAGAAGACGTCGTCGTCAGCAAAGTCGGAAGAGAGCTGTATGAAAAATTCTTCCGCAATTACACGCGCAAGCAGTGGGGACTCGATCCATCCGAGCTTGACGCGAGTGTGACTTCGCGAGTGCCGACGCGCACCAACCGTGACGATCGTTATTTTACTGATACATACCAGGCGATGCCCCTGCACGGGTTTACGCGCATGTTTGAGAACATGCTTGACCACCCCAATATCAAGATCATGTTGAATTGCGATTACCGCGAGATAGAGAAAGACATTCCTTTTCGCGAGATGATCTATACCGGACCGGTTGATTCGTATTTCGACTATTGTTACGGAAAACTGCCTTACCGATCTCTGGAATTCAAGCACGAGACGCACGACACTCCGGTATTTCAAAGCGCGCCGGTGGTCAACTATCCGAACGAGCAGCTTTACACGCGCGTGACGGAATTCAAGTATCTCACCGGACAGGAACATCAGAAGACAAGCATTGTCTATGAGTTTCCAAAGGCGCAGGGTGATGCTTACTATCCGGTGCCGCGGAAGGAGAACGCTGATTTATACGCGCGTTACAAGGCGCTCGCCGATAAGACGCCCGACGTGCATTTCGTTGGACGCTTAGCGACTTACAAGTACTACAACATGGACCAGATCGTCGCGCAGGCGCTCACGACCTACGGCAAGATGGCGGGCATGAAGCGCGTCGAGGCGATGGTGCACAGCCACAGCAACGGCAAGGGTTACGGCAGAACGGAACGAATCGTCCTTCCGGACAAAGTCATCACAGCCGTGAATCAATAGGGAGTTAAGCCCGCGAAGCGGGCGAAAGCGCGTGAGGCTGTCGCCCGCTGTCGCGGGCTCGATCGGGTTTGCGTTTTTAATCCTAGGGCTTGCGCCCTAGGCTTTATGCTATCACCTGCTTCGCAGGTTAAATACAGCGCGTCGAGGCGATGGTGCTCAGCCACAGCAACGGCAATGGCAAGGGTTACGGCAGAACGGAACGCATCGTCCTTCCGGAGAAAGTCATCACAGCCGTAACCAATAGGGAAAGTTGAGCGTGAAGCCCGCGAAGCGGGCGAGAGCATAAAGCCTGGGGCGCGAGCCCCAGGTCAAAAAGCAAAAAAATGCGTTAAGCGCGCGAAGCGCCCGACAGCGCTGTCGCCCGCTTCGCGGGCTCGCGTTCCTAAATTATCAAACGATCCTATGGCTTGCGCCATAGGCTTTATGCTGTCGCCCGCTCTGCGGGCTCACCTGCTTCGCAGGTTAAATACAAATCACCCGCTTCGCGGGCTGAATCGGTTTAGAACGAACAAGGGGGGATAATGGATCTCAGGGTGGGAGGAGTGTACTGTTTGCCCAATGGGCGCGAACTTATTGTATTGTGCAGACGTCAGAATGGCAGCGTCTCGTACAGGCTATCGTCTCGCATGGGGCAATATGAGATTAGCGATGACGGCCGGTTGATTTGCGACGGCAAATTAACAGCCTGGGATGTTTCAAATTTGAATGATACAGGGCGATCAATAGGAGTCGAACGCTCTACAACGTTAACTGTTACGCATGATTTTTAGACAAAAAGAGGTCTCCCGCCCGGAGTATCCGCGTCCACAATTTGTTCGCAGCATCTGGTTCAATCTCAATGGCGAATGGGAATTTGCTTTCGACGACGCCGATGAGGGATTGAGTCAAGGATGGCAAGACGGTCGCACCTTGCCGCTGCGCATCAATGTTCCGTTCGGCTACCAGACCGAGCTGTCAGGTATCAACGACAAGAGCGTTCACGAAGTCGTGTGGTATGCGCGCTCGTTCGAGCTCCCCGACGAGTTCTACAAGCGCGATTTACTGCTCAACTTCGGAGCCGTCGATTACGCCTGCACAGTTTGGGTCAACGGCCAGGAGGTCGGACACAATCTTGGCGGTCACGTTCCTTTTCAATTCGACATCGCTCCGTATCTCAAGTCGGGCACAAATCGACTGACACTGCGCGTCGAAGATCGACAAGATCCGGAACAGCCGCGTGGTAAGCAATCGTTTACCGGCTTGCCTGAAGGCATCGACTACTACTGCACCACCGGGATCTGGCAAACAGTTTGGCTCGAACCCGTGCCGCCGATTCGCATCGAAGAGCTGCGCGTCATCACACACGCGAAGCGAAATCTTTTCGAGGTGACGGTGTTCCTGCACGCGCCTTCGTCAGCGTGGCGCATTGAAGTCGAGGTGCTCGAGGAAGGGAAGCGCGTCACGATCGCCGAAGATCAAACGGCGGTCGCGACCGGACGACTCGCAATCACGATTCCCTACGCGAAGCTATGGTCGCCTGAGTCGCCGCACCTTTACGATCTGCAAGTCAGACTTTACGACGGCAAAAACCTGCTCGACGAAGTTGGATCGTATATCGGACTGCGCGGCATCGAGCTGCGAGACGGAAAGTTTCTCATCAACGGTAAACCCACTTATCTGAAGATGGTGTTGGACCAGGGATACTGGCCCGACGGTTATCTCACCGCGCCATCTGATGAAGCGCTGCAGACCGACATCGGTTGGATCAAGATGTTTGGATTCAACGGCGTCAGAAAGCATCAGAAGATCGAGGACCCACGTTGGATTTACTGGTGCGACAAGCTGGGGCTGCTCGTGTGGGAAGAAATGCCGAACGCGCGTGAGTGGTCGCCGAAGTCGGAAAACCTCTTGTCAGCGGAATGGCAGGACGCGGTTCGACGCGATTTCAATCACCCGTGCATCATGGCGTGGGTGCCGGTGAATGAGAGCATGGGCTTTCCGGGTTTGGCCTCCGAGCATCCGGGGCAGTATGCGTTCATCGAGCGGATGGTTCGCGTGACGAGACGGCTCGATACCACGCGGCCCGTGATCGACAACGATGGTTGGGAACATACAGACATCACTGACATCTGCGCGATTCACGACTACACGCCAAGCGCCGAGAAACTCTCGACTCGTTATAAAGAGACATTGGAAGGCGGTCAGCTACCTTCGAAGGTCTGGATCGACAAGCCTCTCTTCGCGCGTGGCTCGAGATATCGTGGACAGCCGATCGTGTTATCTGAAGTCGGTGGCTTCCTCGCGATACCGAAAGACATTCCGCCGGAGAAGCGCGATCTGCTTTACCGGTTTTACGCTTCGTTTGAGACGAACGACGAGCTGCTGGAGAAGTATCGCGACCTGATGAAAGGGATCGCTTCGCTCGATTTCCTTGCTGGATTTTGCTACACCCAGTTGACTGATATCGAGCAGGAGATCAACGGCCTGATGACTTATGATCGCAAGCCCAAGGTCCCCGCCGAGGCGATTGCCGCTATTCACGACGAGATGTTCAGAAAGTTTTAGACAGGATTTACAAAATGTTTCACGATTAACAGGAACAATCTTGTAAATCATGTGAAATCTTGTCAATCCTGTCTAATGTGGCCTAAGAATTGATTGCTTTCCAGTCATTCAAGGAGGAGTACATCAACAATGGAAAGCAAAGCGAGAATTTTTGGACACGCGATTCATCCAATCCTTATCGTTTACCCGCTGGGACTTCTTTCAACGGCGGTGGTCTTTGACGTAATCTATCTCGTCACCGGTAATCCAACGTGGACGACAATTTCGTTTTGGATGATTGCAGCAGGCATTGTCGGCGGTTTGCTCGCGGCGCTGTTTGGTCTGATTGACTATTTGAACATTCCGCGAGGAACACGCGCCGCTCGCATCGGCCTGCTGCACGGACTCACGAACGTGTTTGTGATGATCCTGTTCGTCGCTAGCTGGCTGTTGCGAAGAAACTCGCCGGACGTGCCATCAACAGCAGCGTTCGCACTTTCGTTTATCGGCGTCGCAGCGGCGTTACTCGGCGGTTGGCTCGGTGGCGAGCTGGTTGAGCGTCTCGGTGTGGGTGTCACGCCTGACGCGAACCTGAACGCACCGAATTCACTGACGCACAGTGCCCGCAACATGAAGCACACGGCTGATGAGCGCGGTCGCAAAGCGGCAGCTTAACTTGACAGGAAAACTGAATGCGCAAGGTTCTTGACGTTGACCGGCTGGCCGTTCGGCATCCACCGGACGGCCAGCCAGTGATGCACCAGAACTGGGGCAAACTTCTCTTCATTCACTGGCGCATCGATCCGAACATCCTGCGCCCGCACATTCCTCGTTCACTCGAAATCGACACCTACGGCAATTCAGCGTGGATCGGGATCGTGCCCTTCACGATGTGGGACATTCGCGGCTTGCCGCCGTACATGCCTCCGATTCCCGGTCTCGACTCGATGCACGAGTTGAACGTGCGTACTTACGTTCATCACAACGGCGTGCCGGGTGTGTGGTTCTTCTCGCTCGACGCAAACAGCACCGCGGCAGTTTTGGCCGCGCGCACTGTTTATCACTTGCCTTACTACTCGGCAGATATCGATCTGCAAGGTAAGAGGAAGATCAAATACCGCTTGAAGCGTAAAGACGATCCGCCGGCGCAGTTCAGGGCAGCGTGGGGTGTTGGTGATCCTTTGCCGAAGGCGCAACCTGGCACACGGGAATTTTTCCTCACTGAGCGCTACGTTCTCTACAGTGAGTTCGAAGGTGAGCTCTTTCGCGCGCGTGTCTATCACCAGCCTTACGAGTTGTACAAAGCCGAGCTTACAACTTTGAACTCGACGATGATCGAAGCCGTCGGTTTACCGAAACCAAAGACTCAACCCATCCTTCACTACGCTGAAGAAGTAAACGTCGACATCTGGATGCTCGAGAGCGTCGGGGATTGAGATCCGTCGACAATAGAACAAGTCAGGAAGAGGGGCTCGCCCCCGCTGTTCGAAGGGGTTAAGGCGGGGGCAAGCCCCTCTTCCTGACTTGTTCTATTCTCGGTTGTTCTTCACCCTTCTCTGTAGCGATGCGGGACATGAACTACATACCTTGATTCTTCTGTTCGTAAACGTACGAACTCACTACTCTCACCAGTAAATTCGCAGTCACATTGCCACGATCTAAACATTCTCACGACACAGCTTTCGATCACTCTTTGCGGCATGAAAATTGAAACCGCATGCGCAAATGAAATTGAAAGGCACGCCCGTCATGAGAATCGAACGCATTCGCACACTCAATGGCCCAAATGTCTATAGCTATCGTCCAGTGCTCTTGATGAGTCTGGATCTTTGCGAGCTTGCCGAACGCGAGAGCCGCGAGTTCAACGGCTTCAATCACAAACTACTCACGCTTCTTCCCGGAATAAACAATCATCATTGTAGCCTCGGACGACCAGGCGGTTTTGTGACTCGACTTGAAGAAGGAACTTACTTCGGACACATCGTCGAACACGTCGCACTCGAGTTGACCGAGCTTGCGGGCATCGGCAAATCACACGGCAAGACACGCCACGACACCGGCAGCGTTTACAACGTCGCGATCGAGTTTCGTGCTGAGAAGGCGAGCACATACCTGTTGCAACAAGCAGTAAAGCTTGTTGAAGCACTTGTGCGCGAGAAGTTGTTTCAACTGCAACCGGTGTTGGAAGAAGCGAAGCGACTGGTCTTGGACGCAGACGTTGGTCCAACGACGCGCGCGATCACCCAAGCCGCTGAGAGGCGCGACATTCCGTGTCGTCGCGACGGTACGGGAAATCGCATCCAGCTCGGCTACGGAAAGCATCTTCGCTATGTTCAGGCAGCGATGACGAGCCAGACGAGCGCGATTGCCGTCGAGCTGGCGCAGGACAAAGACGAAACCAAAGATCGGCTCGAGCGG
>Ga0208338_1000103_pt1 | contig 24414 bp, 20 predicted proteins | sample ForSoiNitrogNN91_FD_187858 | JGI IMG/M metagenome (GOLD analysis project Ga0208338, IMG submission 187858) | Forest soil microbial communities from Browns Valley, California, USA, that are Nitrogen fertilized - NN91 (SPAdes) | ecosystem: Environmental > Terrestrial > Soil > Temperate forest ...
AGTCAGGAAGAGGGGCTTGCCCCCGCTGTTGCTTGGATTGGATGAGCGGGGGCAAGCCCCTCTTCCTGACTTGTTCATTCCACTGACTTGTTCATTCCACTGACTTGTTCATTCCACTGGGTTATTCATCCTGTCCAGCGCACAGTGCGCTACGAGGCGTCTAAAATTCTGTGGAAAGCCCTCTGGTCCAGTTTCATAACGTCACCTACTCGCTTCCAAACACCACCATCATTTCTGATCTGAACCTGACCGTTGAACGCGGTGAGACGCTGGTCTTGCTGGGCGAGTCAGGGTGCGGGAAAACGACGACGCTCAAGTTGATCAATCGCTTGCTAACGCCCTCTTCCGGTCAGGTGCAGGTCGAAAGAAAGTCGACGACGGCATGGGATCCGATTGAGCTGCGGCGTCGCATCGGCTACGTGATTCAGGAAGGCGGGCTCTTTCCGCATTTCACAATCGCGCGAAACGTTGGTCTCGTGCCTGCGCTCCTCGGTTGGGACACAGCACGAGCAAACGAACGCGTGCGAGAGATGTTGAATCTGGTCGGACTCGATCCGGACCGGTTCGCCGAGCGTTATCCACGCGAATTGTCGGGCGGACAACGACAACGCGTCGGCGTCGCGCGTGCGCTCGCAGCGGATCCACCGTTGCTGCTACTCGACGAGCCTTTCGGCGCGCTCGATCCTCTCACGCGCGCGAGTTTGCAACGTGAATTTGCCGAGCTGGCTGTGCGTTTAGGCAAGACTGCGGTGCTCGTCACTCACGACGTTCGCGAAGCGATGATCCTTGGACAACGCATCGGGCTCATGCACAAAGGACAGTTGTTGTTGCTCGAATCTCCCGAACGCTTTCGCGCGTCAGACCATCCACAGGCGCGCGCTTACCTCGAAACACTGAACGTGAACGGAGGCGCCTCTTGAGCTTCTGGCAGTTTCTCCAGGCAAACTGGTCGGAGCTGTTACTGCTCGTGCGGCAGCATATCGTGCTCGTCTTCGTCTCAATTCTCATCGCGGTGATCATCGGCGTTCCCACCGGGATTATTTTGACTCGTTATCGCGTGTTGCGTAGTCCGGTGTTGGGTGTCGCAAACGTGATGCAGACGATTCCGAGTCTCGCGTTGTTTGGTTTTCTGATTCCGCTTCCGTTCATTGGCGGTATTGGCACGCGCACGGCGCTCGTCGCGCTCGTGCTGTATTCGCTTTTGCCGATTATTCGCAACACGGTGACGGGAATACTCAACGTCGATCCAAACGTTCGGGAAGCGGCAGTGGCGATGGGAATGACCAGCGGGCAGGTGCTCAGACAAGTTGAGCTGCCGCTCGCGATGGGCGTGATCGTTACCGGAATTCGCGTCGCGACGGTGATCGCGGTAGGGGTGACGACGATTGCTGCGGCTGTTGGCGCGGGTGGACTCGGAGTTTATATCTTTCGTGGTTTGCGACAGTACGACAACAACCTGTTGCTCGCGGGTGCGTTGTCGGCTGCACTACTGGCCCTCGCGGCGGATTTTCTTTTGGGTGTTGTAGAGCGCCAGTTTAGTTTTGAGACGAAGCCCAAAAGCGCGCTTGTGCGAAAGCTCGCGCTCGCGGTTGCGGTTGTGCTGGTGATCGGTAGTGTTGTTTTCTGGTTGGGCCGTTCGACACCATCGAGCAAAAGTCGCATAGCTGTCGGATCGAAAGACTTCACCGAATCAGCGCTGCTTGCGGAGATCGTTGCGCAGATGCTCGAAGAGCGTGGTGTCTCAGTCGAACGGCGTTTTGAGCTCGGCGGAAACCTGCCTCACGAAGCGCTCGTCGCCGGCACGCTCGATCTCTATCCTGAATACACCGGCACGTCCTTCACGGCCATACTCCAGCACGCACCGATCACCGATCCACGCGCGGTCTACGATCAGGTGAAGCAGGAGTATGCGGACCGGTTCAAGGTCGCGGTGAGCCAGCCGTTAGGCTTTGAAAACACATTCGCGATTCTAGTGCGCGGTGAAGAGGCGCGACGATTAAACCTGAAGACGATTTCAAATGCGGCAACAGAAGCGCCGCGATGGCGTGCAGGCTTCGGGCAGGATTTCATGTCGCGCGCGGATGGTTATCCAGGCTTCTCAAAGACGTATGGATTGAAGTTTGCGGAAGTGCGCGAGATGGATCTGTCGTTGACTTACATCGCGCTCTCGTCACGACAGGTCGATCTGATCGCCGGCAACTCCACCGAAGGCCGCATCCCGACGCTCGACCTATTCCAACTCGCAGACGATCGCCGCTACTTTCCACCATACGAAGCCGTCTATCTCGTACGTCAGGATTCGTTGACGCGCGTGCCCGCGCTGCAAGAAGTCTTAGGCAAGCTCGCGAATGCGATTTCGACTGACGAGATGCGGCGCTTGAATTACGAAATTGACGGCCAGAAGCGCGATCCGAAGGAAGTTGTGAAAGAGTGGCTGAAAGGGAAAGGTTTTTAGTTAGCTGCTGGGCGCCTCGTCGGGAAGCGCCCAAGCCTCTAATATTCAGTTGTCAGCAAGGCCCTGGGAAGCCTCGTGGTAGCACTCTATGCGTTGCCACCTCCTGTATTCGTCGGAGGGTCGATGGCATTCACTTCGGCGACTTCTTCTTCTTCAGTTGACGGTAATGGAGTCGTCGTTGTTGTCGTCGGAGTGCTACTTTGACCACTACCACCACCAGTGTTTGTTGGCGGATCGATGGTCTTCTTTAAGGTGTCGTCTGACATTGTCTTGATCTCCTTGCATAGTTGGGAGTTGAGCCAGGTGGATCAACTTTGTTAATGAGAATAAACCTGAATATCAGGCCTTGCGGCATATTGTTTAAAAACGGCGGGACCCCATTGTTGTTCCAGCCGAGAGCGTGAGTCCTCTGCTTTCCTCATCTGTTCCTGGGCCGTGTTGTTATCACCTAAGTCCTTGCTGGCGTGCGAGGCTATTGCCCAGGCACGCCATTCGGATTCTAACTGACCGCCACGCGCGAATCTCTCCTGAGCTTGAGTCGCTAACGTTGATGCAGTCTTTGGGTCTTTTGCGTTCAATGCCACTTCCGCGCAGGCGAGAAGAACACGTGAGTGCAATCCAAAATCGCCGGCGCTCGATGCGGCCTCCACTGATTGATTACAAAGTTTCTGTGCTTCGCCGGAACCGGCCTTTGCCAGTGCAAGAAAATACTGGGCTTGAATAGTGGTATCCGATTTCGGGCTACTGGTCTTCATAGCCTCGCTGGCAGAGGCACTAGCCTGGTGCAAATCACCCTGGCTTAGGTTCATCTGCGCCTGAATGAGATGGAGTTCGGGTACTAATGCCTGAAGCGTGTCTTTTGACTTGAAAAGCTCATCAAGAACCAGTTTGGCTTCGTCGTAACGGTAGAGTCGCACGAGGATCAGTGCACGATTAGCATTACAAAACGCGACGAGAAAGGCGTTCGTGGAGCCATAAAGCTGGATCGCTCTTTCATAGTGTTGCAATGATTCGGGAAGGCGTTCCTGGTCCAACAGGAGCGAGCCAAGGTCGGCGTATGATTCTGCGATTGCCGGTTGGTTCTTGATCCGGTTTGCCAATTCCAGTTTCTGATTGAAGGCTTGTTGTGCAGCCGCATAGTCACCCTGGCGACGACGTCCGCGACCTATGTGGCTAAGGCAGGTAACAGCATCTCGTGGATAGTTTTCCTGTTGAAAAAACGTGAGGGCATGTTCCGCCAGACGCAGGCCGTCGTCGATGCGCAGCGTTCGGATATAGAGACCACCCAAATTCGTTTGCGCCCTGGCTTCCAGCAAGCGACCCTTGTTAGTGCTGGCAATTTGAAGCGCTTGATTGAAGTATTGTTCAGCTTTTCCGTAGTCGCCTTTCGCGGAGAATGCATTACCGAGCTCCAACAAGCCTCCCGCCGCCAGATTTTCCAGAGTCTTCTGTTGTGCAATGCTGACGGCCTGTTGAGCCCAGTTCTCGGCCTCGGAGACTAAGCCACGGTTAGACGCGAGATAGCTCAGATCTATAAGTGCGGTGATCTGCTGAGGCTCGTTACCCATGGCGCGCGCGGCGTCAAGCGAAGCCTGAAATAGAGACTTTGCCTTTTCGGGTTCGCCCTGCCTTCTATACAAGATCCCACGCTGCCGGTTCAGTTCATTCAAGCCCTCAGAGTTGCTGGCCGCCTTATATAATGCTTCCGCCTCATTGAACATTCTTGTCGCGTTTTCCGCGTCTCCCTTGCGGTTATAGACGACTCCCGCGCGAAGATAAGCGGTGGCATATTGCTTCTCATTTAACTCAATGGCTTTTAAATAATTCTCAAGAGCTTTATCTGGATCACCATTGTTTTCATATGCGTAACCCAGATCGACGTACACTCTGCTCTCATTTGTCGTGAGATGTGAAATCTCAGTGTAAACCTTCACAGCGTCATCGAACTTCCTTCTAACCGTTGCGCGAATGGCCTCCAGATACAACGCATCAAGTGGCGATACAGGATATTTATCCGTGAGACTCGTTACGGCGAGGATTTCATCTTTCGCTCGATCTCTGTAATCCAATTCGGTCCAAGCCTGTGCGAGACGCGCATGAGCCAAAGCGTAATTATCGTCGATTTGAGTTGCCAGAGTCAGGGCCTTGCTGGCCTGGTAATAAGCTCCGTCTCGTAAACTATCGGTCCCCTGACCGTACCAATACACAGCCGACGCCGGAGGCTGGTAGTAACTCCGTGGCCAGAAGTAATAGGTGGCCCCGATCAGCAGTAAGACCCCGATAAAAATGGGAATTACGGATGCTATTGAGAAACGCTGTCGGCGCAGTTGCATCGTCAGCGTCCCTAAGGCATTCGTGGCGCGCTTGAAGCCTTCCGTCGGTTTGGTTGGCTGGCTCGATACCGTTACACCGTTGGCACTTAATCCGGTCGCAGCCTCTTTCAAATCCTTTAGAAACTCGGCCGCCGTCTGGTAGCGCGCGTCGACCTTCTTTTCCAACGCCTTTAACGTCACACGATCCAGCGCCGGCGTCACATTCGGATTGATCTTCGACGGCGGTGGTGGTGTGACGTGAATGATCTGCGCTCCGATCTCGAGCACGCTGCCGCCTGAGAATGCAGACTGCCCGGTCATGCACTCGTAAAGCAGCGCTCCAAGCGCAAACAAGTCACTACGCCCATCAACCTCTTTGCCGGTCGCCTGCTCGGGAGAAAGATAGAGCGGCGTTCCGACAATCACGTCACTACGCGTCTTGGTCGCGTAAATCGTCTTCGCATCGAGATCGACGTCGCTCGAAGGCGGGTCAAACAGGTGCTTCACGAGTCCGAAGTCGACCACTTTCACCTGGCCACGCTCGTTGACGAGAACGTTCGAAGGTTTGATGTCGCGGTGAACGATGCCCTGCTGGTGTGCTTCGCCGAGCGCTTCAGCAACAGCCGAAATAATCTCAACCGTGCGATTGAGCGTGAGTCCTTCGTCAAGCAGATCGCTGAGCGACTTCCCTTTGACGTACTCCATCACGATGAACGGCTGGCCCGTCGGGGTCTCGCCGTAATCGTGGACCATCGCGATGTTTATATGGCTCAGCGCGGAGACTGCCCGTGCTTCACGAATGAAGCGCGCGCGGTAGTGATGGTCAGTGGCAGTGAGAAACTTGATCGCGACTCGCCGCGCGAGATGCAGGTCCTCGGCGAGATAAACCGCGCCCATGCCACCTTCGCCAAGTTTTTCCAGGATTCGATAATGGGAGACTGTCTGGCCGATCATGCTCGCTGGGTCCATCGGGTTGCGAGAGAGAGACGTGGTTTGGGCGCGAGTGTTACATGGGGGGATTGTGCGACAGGATTACAGGATTTTCAAGAAAATCCTGAAAATCGTAGTGCCTGCTTTCAACTCTGCGTGATCTCTGCGTCCTCTGTGCCTCTGTGGTTTACCAGGCTTTTCATTTCTTTTCACCGAAGAGGCGCAGAGAACGCAGAGATTACGCAGAGAATTTAAAGCACGGTTTCGCGTATCTTCTTCTCTTGCGCAGCTCGGAATTCGTGCAACTTCCCCCGCAACTCCGGCCGGCTGTTCGCAAGTATCGCGACTGCGAAAAGCGCCGCGTTTATCGCGCCAGGCTTGCCAATCGCAAGCGTTGCCACCGGAATTCCGCACGGCATCTGGACCGTCGCCAACAGCGAATCGAGCCCATTCAGCGCGTCACTCTTCATCGGCACGCCGAGCACCGGCAGCGTCGTATGGGCGGCAAGTACGCCGGCGAGATGGGCCGCGCCGCCCGCAGCCGCAATCACAACCTCCAACCCGCGGGATTCCGCGGTTGACCCAAATTCCGCCGCTAGCGACGGCGATCGATGCGCCGAAATCACGCGGCACTCGTGTTCCACTCCAAACTGAGTCAGCGTCTCGTCCGCATGGCGCATCGTGTCCCAATCAGACTGGCTACCCATAATGACTGCAACCAACGGTTTATTTCCAATTTTTTCTGCCATCTTATTCTCCCCACTATTCACCTTGATCCAACGAGAACCCGCGCTCCCCATCGAATGTATAAAGACCTTCCGTCTTGATGAAATCGTAACCCGCCTCAGCGATGCGACCGAGCAGCGACACAACCTGCGCATGCGCGACTTTGCCGCCGTTCGATTCAGTAAGAAACCGGCAGCGCCAGTGGTCCGAGCAAAAAGTTTCCTTGTGACCGCCTGGCCAAACTTTCACACCACGATTACTGATCATCGTGAGTTTTACGCCGTCGCCGTTTACTCTACCGAGCGCGTCGCCGAGATCGTTGGGCGAGCCCTTGGTCCAGTCGAGGAAAACGTCAACACCGACGAGCTCTTTCTGCGGCGCTTTACCGCTGGCGGCGGTCGAATGCGACTCCTCGCCTTTGCGATACTCCTTGGCCTTCAGAATCTGCGGCGTTTGGCCCAACCGCTCGATGACAGCATCCGCAAATTCCTTCGTCCCCACTTTTTGCTTGCTGACTTTGTCGTCGTAAATGTCGTAGGTATGAATACCGTCTTCAATCGCGCGCAGCCACGCGTTGTGAACACGTTCGGCGTGGTCAGTTAACCCGACGTGGACCAGCATCATCACCGCGCCCAGCAGGAGTCCCGACGGATTCGCGAGGTTCTGACCCGCGCGTCGCGGCGCCGATCCGTGAATCGCTTCAAACATCGAAACATGCTCGCCGATATTCGCCGAACCCGCTAGTCCGACTGATCCGGCGATCTGCGCCGCCACGTCGGACAGTACGTCGCCATAAAGGTTTGGCATCACGATCACGTCGAACGCTTCCGGCGTGTCGGCGAGTTTCGCGGCGCCGATATCGACGATCCAGTGCTCATTTTCGAGATCCGTATATTCAGCCGCAACTTCGTCAAAGACTTTGTGAAACAGACCGTCAGTCAGCTTCATGATGTTGTCTTTCGTGAAGCACGTGACTTTCTTACGCTTGTTCCGGCGCGCATACTCAAACGCGTAACGAACAATCTTCTCCGACCCGGGACGCGAGATCAGTTTCAAACACTGCACCACCTGGTTCGTTTGCCGGTGCTCGATACCAGCGTAAAGATCCTCTTCATTCTCACGCACAATCACGACGTCCATCACCGGATGTTTCGTCTCCACGAACGGGTGATACGACACGCAAGGTCGTACGTTGGCATATAGCCCGAGCACTTTACGAACGGTAACATTCAGGCTCTTGTAGCCACCGCCCTGCGGTGTGGTGATGGGCGCTTTAAGAAAGACTTTGGTGCGTCGTAACGATTCCCACGAGCTCGACTCGATGCCCGATGAGTTGCCGGCGAGATAGACTTTCTCGCCGATATCGATAGTTTCAATCTCCAGGGGCGCTCCCGAAGCCTCGAGGATGCGGAGCGTGGCGGCCATGATTTCGGGCCCGATGCCGTCGCCATTGGCCACAGTGATAGGAATACGTTGCGACATTTTCCAAACCTTTCTACATTGTTTTTTCTACAGATTACACGGATTATACCGAATCTGTGTAATCTGCGGATTAAACGTCAAATTTGTCCTTGACCCTTTCCAAGGGCTCCTGCATACTTTTGCCACCAGTTACCTGCTCTCGCGCATCAACGGTGATTGCGCCTGCCCGTGATCGTTAAGGCGACGAGGTTCGGCTGAATAGAGAGTGAGGCAGTTGTCAACCAGTTAGAAGCCGCTCTCGAGTATTTTTTAGAGCATCGGGTTCGTCGCAGCTCGCCGAAAGTATCGGTCGTCCCCCCCGAACTGGATCAGCGAATTCCAGCAAGACCCGCGCTTCCCTTCAGATAAGGATAGTTAGAATGGCTACAAAACTCTATGTCGGAAATCTCTCGTTTCGTACTACGAGCGAGGAACTGCGCGATGCTTTCGCGTCAGTAGGAACAGTCGAATCAGCTTCAGTCATTGAAGATCGCGAGACAGGACGATCGCGCGGCTTTGCTTTTGTGGAAATGGCAACCCCTGAAGAAGCAGCAGCAGCCATCGAGGCTTTCAATGGCAAAGACTTTGGCGGACGCAATCTAACCGTCAACGAAGCCAAGCCCAGGACGGATCGGGGCGGAGGCGGTCGTGGTGGTTATGGTGGTGGACGTGGTGGCGGCGGTGGCGGTCGTGGTGGTTACGGCGGTGGTGGCGGTGGCGGTCGTGATAACGATCGTTACGAGCGCGAGCCCCGCTGGTAGATCCATCCACAGATTACACTGATTAAAAATGCGGCGCTGAGAAATTATGGCAGCGCCGCTTTTGTATTTCTGCGTAATCTGTGGATGGCTTTAGTTTCTGGCCGCAGGCGTGATCTTTAGAGTTAGCTTCTCACCACCGCGCATCACTTCGATCACATACTCCTGACCGGCTTTCATTTCTCCCAACGCTGCGGTGTAATCGTAAACGTTCTTCACGTCGCGACTGCCGATCTTAACGACACGATCGCCTGCTTTGAGTCCGGCCTTTGCCGCCGGCGAGTCGTCGCGCACGCCGTCGAGCAGTAACCCATCGTTAGTGTCGGCATAGTTTGGAATCGTTCCGAGATAAACACGAAAGCCACCACCGCGCGGCGGGTCACTCTTGGCAGTTGTGAACGTGAGTCGTGGATCGGCTGAATCGATGTCTGTCACGATGCGCGCCACGAGACTCAGAATGCGTGCTTCGTCAGCGTAGTTGATCTTCTCGGACGTGTCAGACGGTTTGTGATAGTCGTTGTGCGTTCCCGTCCAGAAGAACAGAACGGGGATCTGTTTGCTGTAGAACGACGAGTGATCGCTCGGACCGTAACCGTCTTCGTTCATCGTTAGCTCGAATGCACCGTTCGCGCTGGTGGTAATAAGCTGGCGCCACTCTTTCGCAGTTCCCACACCGCCGATTATGAGTTTGCGATCTTTCATGCGGCCGATCATGTCCATGTTGATCATCGCCACAGTTTTGTCGAGCGGCCAGAGCGGATGATTGACGTAGTAATTCGAGCCAAGCAGTCCTTCCTCTTCGCCACTGAAAGCGATGAAGACTAGTGTGCGTTTTAGCTTTGGTCGTTGTGTGCTGAAGATACGCGCGAGCTCGAGCACGCCTGCGGTTCCCGAGGCGTTGTCGTCTGCGCCGTGATGGATCTCGCCGGAGCGCGGCGCAAGGCTTCCTTCACCGCCGCGACCGAGATGATCGTAGTGCGCGCCGATGACGATGCTCTCGTTCTTCAAAATCGGATCTGAGCCCTCGATCACACCGACGACGTTGTGTGCGGGGACGTCGGCACGGACGACGTCGGTTGTCAGCGTGACTTGTTTCGCGTTCTTTAATTTTTCCGCGGCCTGTTTGGATATCACGGCAACCGGAATGCCTGCCAGTCCGGCGTTGTCGTAATGCAATTTTGCGAGGGCATCATTTTTGAGATCGTCTTCACTCGAGATAATCAAAAGCGCGCCGACGCCGGCGCTCTGAGCGGCCGCGATCTTAAAACGTAATTGACCGGCGGTTGTAAATTTTCCGTGTGGATTGTCGCCGTCGGGCGTGCCCTTTTGGATCACGGCCACCTGGCTTTTCGAGTAAGTACCTTTATAGTCGTTGTGATTGAGCTCGTTGGCGGTGATTCCGTAGCCGGCAAATACGAGTTCGGTTAAGTCCAGCTTCTTATTGGTCGAGATGCCGAGTGGCATCCAGTCTTCGCCGACACGAAAATTCAGTGTCCCCGCTGACAGCACATTGTTCTTGCCCAGCTCGACGCTACCGATGTATGGGAACGTTTGCAGGTACCGCGCCAACATTACGTTGATCTTGCGCGAGTCAGTGGCGGGCGCAGTCCGGATGCCGAGACGCTCGAACTCCTTCGCGATATACTTCGCGGCCTCGTTGGCTCCCGCGGTGCCGGTGCGTCGCCCATCCAACTCGTCAGACGCGAGGTAAGTCACGTACTGCTGAATCTTCGCCGCCGAGGGCTCTTGCTGCGCAATCGCGGCGCTCGCAATCAGGAGAGTGGCGATGAGGAGCGTAAATCTTTGTAGTTTCATGATTCGCTTCTTTCTTTTCACGCAAAGGCGCAAAGAACGCAAAGACGCAAAGGCGGATCAAATGCTTCGGGCGCGCCTTACGCCTTTGCGTGAAACTTCATTCGACCCAATCAGCGATGAAAACATTCGTGTCGCCCTGCGTTTTCGCATTCCGATTCGACGCAAACACAAGCTTCTTTCCGTCAGGCGAGAACATCGGGAATCCATCGAATGTGTCGTTGAACGTGATCCGTTCTAATCCGGTCCCATCCGTGTTGATCTTGTAGAGATCGAAATTCCTTCCCCGCGGATCGTCCATGTTCGATGCGAAGATGATTCGCTTTCCATCCGGGAAGAAGTATGGACCAAAGTTGGCTTTGCCGTTGCTAGTCACCTGTCGCTTGTTCGAGCCGTCGGCATTCATCACCCAGATCTCGAGCGTCGTCGGACGAATCAAATTCTGTTTCAACAGATCCGTGTAGTCGGCTTTCTGCTGGTCCGTCTGCGGATGATATGCGCGAAAAACGATCTGCTTGCCGTCGTACGACCAGAATGGACCACCATCGTATCCAAGCTCGTTCGTGAGTCGACGCACGTTCTTACCATTGGCGTCCATCGTGTAGATATCGAGATCGCCATCACGCATCGACGTGAACACGAGCTTCTTACCGTCGAGAGTGATCGTCGTTTCGGCGTCGTAGCCTGGCGTGTTTGTCAGTTGTTTCAGATCCGAGCCGTCGGGTTTCGCGGTGAAGATGTCGAACGTCGGATAGACCGCCCAAACGTAACCTTTCGAGAAGTCAGGTCGTGGCGGACACTGCTTGTCACCGAGATGTGTTGACGAATAGAGAACACGTTTCGCATCAGGGAAGAAGTACGAACACGTCGTGCGGCCATCGCCGTTTGAGATTAGCTTCACGTTCGAGCCGTCGATGTTCATCGTGTAGATCTGGTCGCAGCCGTGGCCCTCGCGCGTTGATTGAAAGATGAGCTGCTTACCGTCTGCGGAGAAGTAAGCTTCGGCGTTCTCGCCGCCGAAGGTTAACTGCTTGAGGTTGGCCAGGTGCTTTTCGGTAGGGAGGGCGAGTTGATTGTCTTGTGTGTACAAGAGAGCAGCAACGACTAAAAACAGTAGTTTTAGTGAGTTCATATGGCTGTTTTTGACAGGATTACAGGATTTTCAAGCTTTACAGAATTAGCGCGGCGCCGTCGACGGATCAGAAGAATCAGAGCCCAGATGCCGACGACGAGGCTGATCAACTGCGAGGTCGAGAGCCCGGTCAGTGACGTCAGACCAAACACATCACCACGCGGATCGTCGCGCACGAATTCGATCGCGAAGCGAATTGCAGAGTAAAGCAGTGCGTATGCAAGGATGACTTGCCCATCGAAGCGTTTGCGTTTGTGCAGCCAGAGTAAAAAGAAAAATGCGAGCAACATTGCGAACGACTCGTAGAGCTGCGTTGGATGAAGGTGAACGTCAGTCGGCACGCCCGTGATCTGGTGGCCCAACTCCGAAAACTTCACGCCCCACGGAAGCGTGGTCGGCTTGCCCCAGCAACAGCCCGCGGCGAAGCAGCCCTGGCGACCGAAGAAATTGGCCACTGCGATGCCGGGCGCACACGCGTCAGCAGTTTTCCACCAAGGCAACTTGTAGCGCTTCATCAGGAAGTAGCCGGCGAGTACGGCGCCGAGCAGTCCGCCATAAAACACGCCGCCGGAGCGCAGAAAATCGAGAGACAGAAGCAGCGCCGGATTGTCGCGGTAATCAGGCTCAGTGAAGAGCATCAGGATCTTCGAGCCGGCGAGTCCGGCGAGCAGCATCCACAAACTGAGGTCGTAGATTTTTTCGGCCGGCAATCCATCGCGCCGCGCGAGTCTAACCGCGATCAGAATCGCGCAGAGAAACGCGATCGCTAGAAACACACCGTAGGTGTTGATGGGGAAATTACCGATTCGAAAAAGTTCAGGATACATCCGTCTTCATCCGGGTCGATCTGTGGCTAAAAATTAGATCGTACGCCAACAATAAAGCTCCAACAGTAATGCTCGCATCGGCGATATTGAACGTGGGCCAGTGATAGTCGCCGGCGTGCAGGACGATGAAATCGATCACGTAACCGAGTCGCGCGCGGTCAGTCAGGTTACCCGAGATCCCTGCGAGCAGAAGCGCGCACGCGCCGAGCACGCGATCGTCGTTTCGCGGCGTGCGCATGAAGTAATAAAACACCGCGACGGCTGCGAGCACCGCCAGTACGACGAAGAACCAGCGGCCGAATGAACCACCTTCCTGCAACTGCCCAAACGCGATGCCCGGGTTTTCAGTGTAGATGAACTGTAAAAACCCGCGAATCACAATGCGCTCGTCGCCGAACCGCAGCGTCTTCACCGCCCACGCTTTGGACGCCTGGTCGGCCATGTACAAGCCGAACGCAGCCAAAAGGTAACCGGCGCGCCAGGCGAAGCGCGTGCGAAACCCAGTTTTGTCGATGCTCGTGTCCACAATCAATCACTCAGAAGAATGAACAAGTCAGTGGAAGGAACAAGTCAGGAAGAGGGGCTTGCCCCCGCCCGTCGAATCCAAGCCACAGCGGGGGCAAGCCCCTCTTCCTGACTTGTTCCTTCCACTGACTTGTTCTTTCCACTGAGCTGCTTAATGGGAGAGTCCCTCCTCCTCGATCTCCTTCAACGCAGCGACGCAGCGCTCGCAAACGGTCGGGTAGCGCTCCCATTCACCGATGCGCGTCGAATAGTTCCAGCAGCGCTCACATTTCTCGCCGTCAGCAACCGAGATCGCAATCGAGACGCCTTCCGCAGCACTACCAAGCTCCACCTGCGACACGATGAACAAATACCGCAAATCACTCTGATGCTTCTGAAGCAATTCGAGCGCGCTTCCCGAAGCCTGCAACGTGACTTTCGCTTGCAACGAGCTCCCGATCTGTTTCGCGACGCGCGCTTCTTCCAACGCACGCAACACATCGTCGCGAATTGCAAACAGCCGTTCCCACTCAGTGAGCAAATCCTCGTGACTCTCTTCCGAAGCCTTCGGCAAGAGGGCGAGATGGATCGACGGCTCCGCGCGATCGGGCAGGTTTTCCCAGATCTCGTCAGCCGTGAACACGAGAATCGGCCCGAGCATTCGCGCGAGTGCGTCTGCGATCGCGAGCAGCACGGTCTGCGCCGAACGCCGCGCTTTGTTACGCGGCGCGAACGTGTAAAGCCGATCCTTGATGATGTCGAAATACCGCGCCGACAACGTCACCGTCGCCCAGTTGAACAACGCCCGGTAGACGTTGTGAAACTCGTAAGCTTCATACGCCGCGAGCACTTCTTTCGTCACGCGGCCGAGCTCCGCGAGCGCCCAACGGTCGATCTCTTCCAGCTCGTCGTAAGGTACCGTGTCGCGTGCCGGATCGAAGCCATCGAGATTTCCGAGCGCAAAGCGCGCAGTGTTTCGCAACTTGCGATAGCCGTCAGTCACACGCTGAAGGATCTCGTCAGACGCCCGCATGTCGTCGAAATAATTTGTCGACGCACACCACAGTCGAATCGTCTCCGCGCCCGACTGCTTGATCACTTTTTCAGGCTCGACCGCGTTGCCCGCAGACTTGTGCATCGCGCGACCCTGCGCGTCGAGCGTCCAGCCGTGTGTGATCACGGTCTTGTACGGCGCGCGATCGTGGGCCGCGATGCCGATCAGGAGCGACGAATTGAACCAACCACGAAATTGATCGCCGCCTTCGATGTATACATCAGCGGGCCAGCGCAACTCCGGACGATTCTCCAGCACCGCAACAGACGATGTGCCGCTGTCAAACCAAACGTCGAGAATGTCAGTTTCCTTGGTCCACTCCTGCGCGCCACATCCCTTACACGTGTAACCCGCTGGCAACAACTCTTCAGCCGGATGCGTGTACCACGCATCACCTGACTCGCGTTCAAAGATGTCAGCCACGTGATTGATCACAGCCGGATCAGCCACGGCTTCAGTGCAGCGCGCACAATAGAAAACGGGAATCGAAACGCCCCAAACACGCTGGCGCGAAACACACCAGTCAGGCCGCCCTTTCTGCATGTTGCGCATGCGATCGACGCCCCAGCCGGGAATCCAGTTGACGCGCTCGATCTCCGAAAGCGCCGCCGCACGCAACGACGCAGCAGGCGTTTCGGGCAAGTTGTCAGTGAAATTGCTGCGGTCGCGACCGTCTTCATCCTTCTCGACGAGATCTGTATGCGCCTGGTCCATCGCGATAAACCACTGCGGCGTCGCGCGAAAGATCACCGGATTCTTGCAGCGCCAGCAATGCGGATAACGATGGTCGTACTTCTCACTAAAAAGCAGCACACCTTTCTCGCGCATAAACTCAACGATCGGATCGTTCGCATCAAACACGCGCTGGCCTGCGAAGTGTTCGACTTCAGGTGTGAAACGTCCCGCATTGTCGATCGGACAATAGATATCCAGACCGTAACGTTTGCCGACCACGAAGTCGTCGTGACCATGACCCGGCGCGGTATGTACGAGACCAGTCCCGGCTTTGTGGTCCGCCTTCTTCTGCGCTTCGCTGACGTCAAGCTCCGTCTCCGCATCAGCTTCACCGCCGAGCGTCACGTGCTCACCGACCATCAACAGCGACGGACGATCGAGCCATGCATGACGCGCCTCGAGTCGATCGAGCTTCGAACCCGGAAAGCGCGCGAGCACCTTCAGATCAGATCCCAGACCACACTTTCCAGCAACTGCTCCGACAAGCTCACTGGCAACGATATAAACCTCGTCGCCATACTCAAACGCCGAGTATTCAAAATCAGGATGAACCGTGATGCCGAGGTTGGCAGGCAAGGTCCACGGCGTCGTGGTCCAAATGATCAGGAACACTTTGCGGCCAGCGAGCGCGGGATCGATCAGCGCCGGATCGCTCCCCAGCGGAAACTTCACGTAAACCGAAGGACTCGTGTGCTGGTGATACTCAACTTCAGCTTCCGCGAGCGCCGTCTGATCCTTGATGCACCAGTAAACCGGTCGCGCGCCTTTATAAACCCAGCCACGCTCGACAAAGCGTGCGAACATACGCGCCGTCTCGGCTTCGTAGTGGTTCGACATCGTGAGATACGGATCATCCCACTCGCCGAGAATTCCGAGTCGTTTGAAATCGCGCGTCTGGCTCTTCAACGCATTCTCAGCGTGCTCGCGACAGATGCGACGAAACACCTCGACGCTCAACTCGTTCTTCTTCTTGCCCTTCTTCTCCAACGCCTTTTCGACGAAAGTTTCAATCGGCAGACCGTGACAGTCGTAACCCGGAACGTAAGGCGTGTCGAAGCCCATCATCGTGCGTGATTTGACTATGAAGTCTTTCAAAATCTTATTCATCGCGGTGCCGAGATGGATATCGGCATTCGCGTATGGCGGGCCGTCGTGCATGATGAACTTCGGCCGGCCTTCAGCGGCGCGGCGAATTAGTCGATAGAGATCGAGCTTGTTCCATTTCTCCAGTCGCGCTGGTTCGGCCTGCGCCAGATTGGCCTTCTGCGCGAAGGCGGTCTTGGGCAGATTGATGGTCTTCTTGAGATCGAGCGGGGTTTCAGTAGACATAAGCGTAAGTGTTAGATAGTAACAAAGCCATCCACAGATTACACAGATGGCAGAAACAATCGGCGTAATCTGCGGATAAAAACTAAGAACCCGAGCCCCTCATTGGATGAGCTCGGGTTCGTGTGCATCACATCGTGATTATCTCAACCGATAAACATCTCATCCTCGGCGTAGGTTTGATTAATGGGCTTCGGCATCGGCGCCACGAGAACCTCGAGGCCACGGCGGAAGCCCGCCATAATCGCCGCAATCTCCCGCGCAGGCTCTATCACCTTCGACTGCACATAGTCCGTCGTTTGCGCCACCTGCAGATGTGTGCGATCGATCGTGCGGCTAACCAGCTCGACTTTATCCCGAGCCTCGACCGCCGTATCACTCACCAGTTCCTTCAACTCAATGATCTCACTCTTGATCACTGCCAGCGACTCGGAAACGTGCCCAGTCGCCGTTGACAGGTGACCGGAAACTACCGTGAACTGCTCGGCAATCAGTTTCCCCTGCACGGCGACGAGTTTGCCCTGTTCGCTAATCGCGTTGACGCGTTCGAGCAGCGGCTCCACCTTCGCTTCGAGCCGGTTCACAGTCTTCACCGCGCGGCTGACGAAAACCGCGAGCGCGATCATCGCCACCGCAATAAAGACAAACGAAGCAGCGATGATCACCATGATCCAGAACATCGGATCGTTAGTGCTCATTTGTAGAAGCAGTGCGAGATTCATTTCTGGTTAGTTCGTCGACTCACCACCAAAGTTTGGCGCTTCGATGCGGCCGGACATTTCAGTCTTGCGCTTCTCTTCCTGGTAAGCCTTTTTGCCGGCGTCGATGGCTGCGGTCAGCGTTCCGGTTTGACGTGACGCCGCATCGCGTGCGCTTTGGGCTGCGTCGGAAACTTTCTCCGCCGCTTGCGAATACAGCTCGGCGGCACGGCCGCGCGTTGCTTCATAGTATTCACCGGCACGGTCACCCAACTGTTGCGCTGCCTCGCGCGATCGATCGATACCCTTTCGGGTGGCGTCGGCTATGTCGCCGCGCAGCTCGTGGCCCGATTTAGGGGCAAAAAGCAGTGCGAGAACCGCACCGATGCCGCCGCCGATAAGCAGGTAAGTCAGTTTGTTCGAAATATTTTCGTCGCCCATTTTCTGGGGTCCTTTCTTACAACAAAATTACGAGGATTACGGCTTTGGACTATAGCAAGTAGGAGCCGCTTTTGCCAATAAGTTAGAAGAATGACAAGTCAGAGAAAGAACAAGTCAGGAAGAGGGGCTTGCCCCCGCTCTTTCAATCAAAGCAGCGGCGGGGGCAAGCCCCTCTTCCTGACTTGTTCTTTCCTCTGCGACACTTTAAGACTGGCCGTTGCCGTATTGCTCCAGCTTGCGGTAGAGCGTCTTGCGGCCGATGCCGAGGGCGCGGGCGGCGTGGGATTTGTCGCCTTCGGTGTAGTCGAGCGTGGCCTCGATCGCCTGCCGCTCGATCTCTTCCATCGACGAAGGAACGGTGACCTCGAAAGTCGTCGTGCGTCCCTCGCTCGCCGCTTTCGCACGCTCGACTTTGATCCGATCACGATCCTGCAACGCGATCTTACTAATCGCTTCGGGCAGGTCTTCGAGCTCAATCGCGCGGCCGGATGCAATGATCACCGCCCGCTCGATCGCATTTTCAAGCTCACGCACGTTGCCGGGCCAGTCGTAAGTGATCAGCGCCTGGAGTGCGTCTTTCGAGATTCCGGAAATGAAGCGTCCGGTCTTTTGTTTGTAGTGCTCGAGGAAGTGGATCACGAGCGGATGAATGTCTTCGGGCCGCTCGCGCAAAGCCGGCAGCTTAATCGGAAACACGGAGAGACGATAGAACAGATCCTGCCGGAAACTCCCGAGGTCAACCGCGCGTTTCAGATCGACATTCGACGCCGCAAGCACGCGCACGTCAGTCTTGATCACTTCACTACCACCAACACGCATGAACTCGCCGTCCTGCAACACGCGCAACAACTTCACCTGCGCCGACGGGCTCATCTCGCCGACTTCATCGAGAAACAACGTCCCGCCATTTGCTTCTTCAAACCGGCCGCGACGCAACATGCGCGCATCAGTAAACGCACCTTTTTCGTGACCAAACAGTTCCGACTCGAGCAGCGTCTCGGGAATCGCGCCGCAGTTTAGCTTGACGTAAGGATGATCTTCGCGACCCGAATTGAAATGGATCAAATTCGCGAGCAGCTCTTTACCAGTACCCGATTCACCTTCGATCAGAACAGTGGTCTGCGTGTCAGCGACGCTCAACGCGAGCTCGATCGCGCGACGTATGACCGGTGTCTGGCCGATAATGCGTTCCTCGCCGTAGCGCTCGTGTAGCGCGCTGCGCAGGTGCAGGATCTCTGCCGACAACTGATCACGCTCGAGTGCGGTCCCGATTTGATCGGCGATGCCTTCGACGAGCGCAACATCGTGATCCTCGAAACCATCTCGCACCTGGCTCCAAACCAATCCGAGTAAGCCAAACGTCTGTCCGCCAACTCGCACCGGTGCAACGAGCGCTGCGCGCGCACCGAGCACGACGTTGAAAGCCATTCGCCACGTAAACGGCAGATCAGTTTCCAGCAGACGCAGCGTTTTCCCTTGCGCGAGCACTTCGACCATCGCTGGAAACGTAGACAGATCGATCGACTGGCCGTGGGTTTGGAAAAGCCCGTGAACAGAATCGACAGCCGCTTCGGGCGCAGCCTTAAACGCGGCGAGACTGAGACGATTACCCGCCGGATCGAGCACGCCGAGCGCGGCATAATCAGCATGGACAAGGGCAATCGCGCGATCGAGCACGAGCGACGAAACCTCACCAAAATCTGAGCGCGCATTCAATGCATTCGCGATGGACAACAGCGCGCGCTTCGTCTCGGCTTCGCGTTCCTTATCGGTATAGAGCCGCGTGTATTGATAACCAATCGCGATCTGCCCGGCGATCGATTGCAGGAAACTCACTTCATCATCGAGCCACTCGCGCGGCGAGTGCGTGGTGTGTAGACCAACGAGGCCCAACACGTCATCACCAAGCATGACCGGCACGACGAGCAACGATCGTGTACCGAGACTCGCGGCCAGATATCTGACCTTTTGATCCAGACCAGAAGCGGAGATGTCGTCCAGCCGGATCGGCTTCCGCAGATCGACGTGTTCCTGAAGTTGTTTGAGGTCGAGCGGGATGACCGTGCCGAGACTCGAAGGCACATCATTCGACGCGCGCCACTCATGACTGATGCGCAGCTCGCTCGCAGACTTCAACTGGATCACGTCGCAGCGATCGACGTTCATCATCCGGCCCAGCTCGGACACGATGACGTTGAGGAAGCGGTCGAGATTGATGGTGTGAGGCAGGGTCATCGCGAGGCGGTTGATAATTCCCTCGCGCGCCTCATGCATTTTGATCTTGCGTTCCAGAGAAAGGGATTGAGCGGTGTTCGACATCGTACGGACAATTTAACCACGGATGACACGGATAAAAAAATCGGATTTGTTATCCGTGTTATCCGCGGTTAATATAACCTAGCATGCCGATTTACGAGTATGAATGCAGAAAATGCAAGGCCCACGTCGAGGCTTTCCAGAAAATCAGCGACAAGCCGCTGACGAAGTGTCGGAAGTGCGGGGGAAAGCTGGAAAAGAAGATCTCCGCGCCCGCGATTCAGTTCAAAGGCACCGGCTGGTACGTCACCGATTACGCCGGAAAGACAACTAAAAGCGAGAAGTCAGAATCCGAGTCAACGACCGAGTCAAAAACGGAAAAAACAGACAACAAGAAAGAGAGTTCTCCCAAGAAGACCTCCGACAAGGCTTCACCTCCGAAAGCTTCAACCGGCGAATAGCCGTTCCGGATTTCAACATGCGTTCGCGATCTAAACTCCTGATCACGCTCCTCGTCGTCGGATTACTGTCAATTTCGATTCTGGCCCAATCCGGCGTTCGACCAAACGCGAACGCGGCGGGCGGTGTAATGATCGGCGTCGTGGCGCGACGCGACAACAAGCAGACCAATCCGGTAACGAGCAACGACCTTGCAATTTTCGACAACGGCATTCAACAGTCAATTCGCAATTTCACACCCGATCCGTCGCCCGCGCGCATCGTTCTCCTCGTCGACAATTCACTAACGATTCGCGCGGACGTTGATAAGCTCGAGCAGGCCGCGCGCGAGTTCGCTTACGAGATTTACGAAGGCGACAAGCTGTTGATCGTCGGCTATGACGAACATGCCGAGATCGTTTCTGACTGGACCGACGATGCGAAAGCGATCGAGTCGTCGTTGAAGCTGTTTCGGAAGAAGGGCCAGCCATACTTGTTCGACGCGATCCGTGCGGTGGTCGAAGAAGCGTTGCGGCCGATACAGAATCCGAAGCGCATCATCGTCGTGATCAGTGATGGTCTCGATCGTGGTAGCAAAGCGACGTTTGAACAGACCCTCGCGGAGCTGCAGACCGAGAACATCATGGTCTACGCGGTCCAAGCCGTCGACCGCACCCGCGGCGCGATTCGACGCGACGTGCCGAAACCGAAAGTCGTGATTGATAAACTGGCGGAAGGAACCGGCGGGCAGATTTTTTCGATTGATGAACCGTCAGTAGCAGCGAAAGCGATCTGCGACGAGCTACGACAGAACCGTTACGTGCTCTCGTACGTGCCTTCCAGCGCACCATTCGGACAAGCGCGTAGTTTGTTAGTCGTCGGCAACGAAGGCATCACCGTCCGGTCCAAATCGATGCAGCAACCGAACTAACCCTTCCTCGAGTAGAGATAAAACAGCCCGCCCATAATCAGTAAAATCAGCACTTCCATGAAGACGAAGAAGCTGAGCGAAAACTCTTTTTCATCCGTGATCGCGTTCGAGTAAGCGATGTACGTTCCCATCAGCACACCGCCCACGATCCATATCAACTGGCGCTTCTTGTCCCACACTACTTCAATATCCCTGACAACCAGTGGAGCAGATTGAGCGCGTATTGCTTGTTATCGCTCCCCGGTACGTTCATGCCCATCTGGTGTTTTTCGGCACCGAAAATCTGCGCCGACAACATCGCGGCTTCGCCCTGGACCACCACGCGGCCCTTGCCAAACTTCAACGCGATCGCCTGAGCGCGTCCGGCGGTGGGTGTTGACGTTTCGGCTGTGTAAGTTGGCTTGTCAGTCGCGGAGTCAGCTAGTTTGAGAATCTCGATACTGCCTTCAGGTCCTTTCAATGATTGACCAGTGAAACTTAGCACCAGATTGATGCGCTCGTTTTCTGCGCGACCTTCCGTTATCGGATGAGTGTTGAGAAGTTTGTTCTCGCGAGAGAAGATCAGTATTGAGGGATTGTCGGCGACCGAGTTTTTAGGATCGAACGTATAACCCTTGCTCATATCGACGCCGAAACTGTTAGCGAGCGCCGATGCCGCGCCACCAAACGGCGCGTGATCGGCAATGAGCAGCAATGCACCGCCGCCCTTCACCCAATCGGCGACGGCGGCAATCTCTTCCGCCGTAAACGCTGAGTCGTCGGCTCCTTTGTCGTCATCCTCTTCCGCGCCGAGCGCGTTGGCGATGACGAGAATCTTGAAGCCGCTGAGTCTTGTCTTAACGAACGGCTGACGATTGCGAATGACGTTGTAGCCGTCGTTCGCTAGCAGATCGACAAATGGTTTATAGCGGCCGTCGGAGGTGTGGAAGTTGTGATGCGCCTCGTCGAACATCACGCGCGGCCCACCTTTTTTGTACGCGGGATGTGCGACTGAAGTGTCAAATTCCGGATCGGCCTGTTGCTGCGCGAAAGCAACGGGGACCAGACACACGACTAACGCGAAAATAGCAGTGAAGAGCTTCATAGGCTGTTAAAAACCATCCACAGATTACACCGATTCAATCTGTGAAATCTGTGGATGGCTCTAAATCTGTGACTTTAATTTCGACAGTCGCTCAGCCGCACTGTACAGCGTCTCGTCTTTCTTACAGAAACAGAAACGGACCTGCTGCGCGCCATCGGCGGGATTGCTGTAGAAGCTCGATCCAGGCACGCACGCCACGCCAATCTCCCGGATCAAATGCCGCGTGAACTCCACGTCATCCGCAAAGCCAAACTTCGAGATGTCCGTCATGATGTAGTAAGCGCCGTCGGGCGCAAACGTTCCGAAACCTGATTGCTCGAGCACCGGCAACAGCATGTCTCGACGCCTCTGATACTCGCGCTGCATCGTGTCGTAATACTCCTGCGGCAACGACAACGCGTAAGCACCCGCTGTCTGCAACGGCGCCGCCGCACCGACTGTCAAAAAATCGTGGACCTTGCGAATGGCATTCGTGATCTCCGGCGGCGCAATGCAGTAACCCACGCGCCAGCCCGTCACGGAGTAAGTTTTCGACATCGAGTTCACGACGACTGTCCGTTCGCGCATGCCGTCAAGTTGGGCCATCGAGATGTGCTTGATCTCGGCGCCTTCACGCGGGTAAAGGATGTGTTCGTAAATCTCGTCGGTAAAGCACAGCGCGTCAAATTCCTGGCAGAGCCCGGCGATAAACTCCATCTCGTCTCGACTGAAAACTTTTCCGGTCGGATTGTTTGGATTACAGACGATGATGGCTTTCGTCTTCTTATTGAACGCCGCTCGCAACAGATCGCGATCGAAGGTCCAGTCAGGCGCGCGCAGCGGCACGTAAATCGGATGCGCGTCGGAAAGAATCGCGTCAGGCGCGTAGTTCTCGTAGAACGGCTCGAAGACGATGACTTCTTCGCCGGGATCGACGGTCGCCATCATCGCCGCGATCATGCCTTCAGTTGAGCCGCACGTGACGGTGATCTCCGCTTCCGGATCAATCTCGAAGCCGAGATACGAATGCGTCTTCGCGGCAATCGCGTCACGAAAATCTTTCGAGCCCCAGGTGATGGCGTACTGATTGATGTCCTGATCGATCGCTTCCATCGCGCGGCGCTTGATGTCGGCGGGCGCGGGAAAATCCGGAAAGCCCTGCGACAGGTTCACGGCGCCATACTTTAACGCCTCCCGCGTCATTTCCCGAATCACCGACTCGGTAAACGAGCTTGCTTTCTGCGACACGTAGCGACTTTTTGAGGGTGATGCTGTACTCATTTGGCAAGCATTTAACCACAGATTACATGGATTTAAGGAATGATCTGCTCGCCGGCGGCTTCGCGTTTCAGTTGTGTAAGGATTGAGCGGATTGCCGCGGCGTAGCTGCCGTTGGGCGCCAGCTCGAGATACTTCTCGTAAGCAGTCACGGCTTCTTTCGGCTTCTCAACTCTTTCGTACGCGGCGCCTAGCATCTGGTAGATCACTGGCTCGCTGTCAGAAAGTTGGGCCAGCGCCTTTTTGTATTCGACGATCGCTTCCTCAAACCGGCCCTTGTCTTCCAAAACTTTCGCCATGCCGACATAGGCCTCAGGTTGCACGCCTCCGCCTTCTCTGATCGAGCGGCGAAACGATCGTATCGCATCGTCGTCAAACGCTTCTTCGCGATAAATGCGACCTTCAACTGCTGAAGCTTCGGCGTACGCGGGTCGCGTGCGTCGCGCGGCATCGATCGCGGCGTGTGCGTCTTTGAACTCGTTGAGCGACATCAGCACACGCGCGAGGCCGACTTGCGCCGCGGGAAACGCAGGCCGCAGTTTGATCGCTTCACGATAAAGATCGGCGGCGTTTTGCAACGAGGCCTTCTCACGCGCCGCTTCCGCTTCCTGAAACTTCAGCTCTGCCGGATCGGTCGTGGCTACGAGCTTCACAGCCAGCACGCGACGGCCGGCAAGCAAGGAGGCCGTTGTCTCTTTAAATCCATTCGCACGAACACGAACAGAATGCCGGCCCTCGGAGACCTTGGTGAGCGTGAGTTTCCCGGACGCGTCCGTCGTCCCACGTCTGATCTCATCGATCCAGACCACAGCGTTCGGTTCACTTGTAATTGTTAAGGAAGCTTGCGCCTGAATCGAGGGCGCGATGATTAAAAACAACAGGAACGCAAATCCTAACTTCATAATCCGTAAACAATCCGTGTAATCCGTGGCTATTCTTCGCCGCTGCCACTGACGCGCCGCTTCCTCACGTTCGAATCACCACCGGTCACAGCTCGCGATCCAACTTCCGGCCGCCAGTTTCCCTTCTCGTCGTAAAGCCGCAGGTATTGTAGACGGTTTCGCACCACACCCTGAACGTACCCGCGTGTCTCCTTGAACGGCACCGCTTCAGCCCACTCATCGATCTCCAACGGCAGCGACGCTTTCCACTGCACCGCGCGGAGCGGCCCCGCGTTGTAAGCCGCCGCTACATATTCGATGCGCCCAAACTTGTCGATCTGATCGCGCAGGTAAGCCGTGCCGAGCTGAATATTCAAACGCGGCTCGTAAAGCGAT
>Ga0208338_1000104_pt1 | contig 24041 bp, 18 predicted proteins | sample ForSoiNitrogNN91_FD_187858 | JGI IMG/M metagenome (GOLD analysis project Ga0208338, IMG submission 187858) | Forest soil microbial communities from Browns Valley, California, USA, that are Nitrogen fertilized - NN91 (SPAdes) | ecosystem: Environmental > Terrestrial > Soil > Temperate forest ...
CACTCTGCCATTGGCTATCGACCACCGGCCGAGTTTGAAGCCTCGTTGGCACAACTAAAACTTTCTTAACTTTCTGTTTCACTTTCGGGGTGCACTACACCGGGTACAGCGCCCGCGACTAGTTTGGAATAAGTGCGGCGCGTCGACGCCGCACTTCTAACAAGGTGCCTATTATTTTTGTGTTCTCTTCGCAGAGACGACGAGGATGATGGCGTCGCCTGATGGTCCAATGTTGAGTGTGCCGACGATTACCGGCTCGGATTCACGCATGCTGATGTCGGTCGAAACCCCCGTGTTCTCGTACGCGATCATTGGAGCGACAGAGCCGTTCGCAGCGATCGGGCCGGGCGTCTGAATTGGAACGCGAGCGCCGAAGTTGAAGCCGAGCATTTGCACGACCTGCTGGTTTTCAGCGTTGCGCACGAGTTTCACTTGCCGCACCTTGAATTGACTGAAGCTCGGGGTCAGGCTCGACGCGGCGGCAGTTGGCCCAGCCAGTGATCCACCGATCCAGCTCAGATCCAAACGACCTTCATTCTTTACACGATTGATTAGCGTGGCGGCGAGACGATAATTTTTGAACGGTAGTGATGCGCGCAACTGCTTCACCACTGGATCGAGTGATGCAGGCAGTTTTGCGGCATCGACCTCCTGGTTTGTGCCGACAATAAGATAGAGTTGGGTGTCGAGATTGGCTTCGTCAGCGGGATCCTGCGCGGCTTGAGCATTCAAACATACCGCAGCACATAGCACGAGCAGCATCGCGGTGAGAAAGTTCTTGATCTTCATTGCGGGTCGTTCTCCTTCGAGCAAAAGTACCGATAACACGCACTGTTGAGAAGAAAGTTCCACGCAAAGGCGCAAAGGCACGCCCGAAGCATTTGACCCGCCTTTGCGTCTTTGCGATCTTTGCGTCTTTGCGTGAACTGTTTTCGATTAGAGCCGGACGCGTAACTGAAATAACGCGCCACCGCCATCCCCACTAACAAGCATCGCGCTTCCGCCAACCTCCTGCACGCGCTTGCGCACGATTGCGAGGCCCAAGCCGGTGCCGCGTTGACGCGTCGTAAAGAATGGCTCCCAAATCCTCTCGCGCAAATCGGCCGGTACGCCCGCGCCGCTGTCCTGCACGCTAATCACAAGCTCGCCATCCGACTGCGCTGCCATCAGCTCGACTCTTCCACCGGCCGGTGTCGCCTGCAACGCATTGAGCAATAGATTCGACAGCGCATCTCGCAACGCCGAAACCGACCGCCCCGCCAGCTCCGCTTCAACTTTCACTTGCAGATCGAGAACGATTCCCTGCTCCCTCGCATTTGCACGAAACAGATCGACAACAGATCGCACGAGCTCATCAACGCTCAGAGGCTGTCCGGCCGGACTCTCCTTCCTTGCAAAGCTCAACAACTGTGTGACGCTCTGGCTCAGTCGATCAGTCTCACCGACAATCAACCCGAGATCGCGCCCATACTCATTGCGCAAACTCTCGTCTTCACGCATTACCTGCGCGATCGACTTGATGGCAGACAATGGATTCTTGATCTCGTGGGCCACGGTGGCAGCCATGCGACCAAGCGCTGCGAGACGCTCGCGTTCCGCAAGCTCGCGCTCAAGTCTTAAATTCTCTTCGAGCAGTCGGGAATCATCGATCGCGATGGCGACTTGATCGGCAAGGAGGCCGAGTATCGAACGCGCATCCGGCGTCAAACTAGCCGATGCTGCATCGACAGCCAACAAGCCTTGAACTTTATCTTCACGACGCAACGCGTAAGCAATCTTGAAGCTTTGATCATTCAACACAGCTTCGTCTTCAACCGGCAGCCAGCCACTTTCCTTCGACTTGTCGAGCACCTCTTGCACCCACGGCTCAGAATCCCCAACAAAGATCTTGAGCTGTCGCAGACCGAGCGCTTCGGTCGTGCGCTCCTCGACGAAGTGCAACAGATCCGAAAGGTCTTTGTACTGGCCCGCATACGAGCCGATGCGCGCCACGATTTCTTTATACAGCGTGGCTTCACGTTCAAACAGCTTGCTAAACCGTTGGGCCAGGAAGCCTCGTAACGGCGCCGCCAACAACGCGAGGGCAAGAATCAGCAACGCTTCGACGAGTCCCGGTCTGACTCCGTAACGCTGCGTCATCCAGTCGCCGATCGTGCGGATACCGAAGACGTAAACCGTCAACACGACTGTCGCAAAAGTGACGACGACGAGGCTTTTTTCGATGATGATCTCGAGATAGCGATAGCGATAGATGTAGTAAGCCAGCAGAACTGACGGCAGCAGCGAACCGAGATTCGCGACCGTCTTGAGGTATAGCCCCGCCGTCGTTCCCGCGCCGACTCCCGCCGCCAGCGCAGCAAAGATCACGACGCCCACACCGATGAACGACGCCGCGAGCGTGCGCATGATGCGTCGCTCGCTCCGGTTCTTACTCTTCCGCGCGATCAGCAATTCGGTCAGCGCGATCAAGCCCAGCACGTAAGCAATCCAGAACGCGAAAGGAATCACGAAGAACGAGAGCTTTGTGAACATCGGCTCGTAGTCGCCCGTCCAGAGGGCAGGCATGGCGATGATCAGAAAGACTGTCGGGATATAAGAAAGATAAACGCGTAACTGTTCGCCGCGATTGAGCGACCGGCCATGTGCGTTGGCCCAGAGATGAAGATGGACGTGGAGCAGGAATGAGTAAGCAAAAGTGATGCTGACGACGGCGACCGTATCAGCGACGCGCAGCAATGTGGTCCAGGTGTCAGGGCCGAGATCGAAGAGGCCGTGCAGCGTGATGACGAGATTGCTCGTGTGCCAGCCACCCATCGTGAGGGCGAGCAAGGCGAGGAGGCGCTCGATGTTGCTCAGCTTGCTGCGATGCGTGATGAGCTGAAACAGCATCCAGAGCGGCAGCAGCGCGCCGATGCTGTAACCGATTACTTGAAGTATCTCGAGGGGATCAAGTGGGGACATCGAACTTATTAGCCGCGGATGAACGCAGATCAGCGTTTATCCGCATTCATCCGCGGCTAAAAAAGAACTAATTAGCCGCGGTCCGTCCCACCGGCGAGGTGAACGTGATCTCGACGCGGCGGTTCTTTCTTTGACCTGCGACCGTCGTATTTGGCGCGAGTGGGTTCGAGGCGCCCATGCCGTTCGCCTGAATGCGAACCGGATCTACTCCTGCTGTCTGAAATCGATCGGACAACACCCGCGCACGTTCCTGCGTCAATTGCTGGAGCACCACTTCGTTGCCTTTGCTATCAGTGTAAGCCTCGATCAGGATTTGATAATCAGGGTTGCTAGCGAGCAGCGCTGCCAGCGGCTCAAGCTTCGCCGATGACGCAGCAGACAAGGTTGCAGCGCGCGTGCTGGTCCAGATCGTTTCCGGCAGGACCAATCTAAAGCCCGTGGCAGTCTCTTTCAACGAGCCGTACTTCGCGAGCGTCTCTTTCAGGTTCGCTTCCGCCGCTCGTTTTTCTACCGCGCGTTTTTCAGCTTCGACACGTGCAGTCTCGGCCTGCTTCTCACCCTCGAGCCGCGCAAGCTTGAGTTTCGCGGCGTCACTATCCGCGCGCAAGGTTGCGATCTCATCACGCAGTTGCGCGATTTCGACTCGCTTCTCACGGAGCTGATCGTTCGCAGTGCCTGAATCGCGCTCGGCGAGCTCACGAGCGCGTGTTTCTTTGTCGAGTGCGGCGCGGAGTCTGGCTACCTCACGCTGTGAAGCATCAGCGCTCTCTTCCGCGGTACGCACGGCCTCGTCACGACGGCGAATCTCTTCACGATTAACTCGTGCAGCCTTGCGCGCGGCCGCGACTTCTTCGGCATGTTGTCCCGCCGAAGTTGCTTTGCGCGCTTCGAGATCGATTTCAGCAACCGGTTGATTCAGTCGCCAGGCTTTCTCAGCGGCCTGCAAATGATCTTCAGCAGTTTGCAATTCGTCTGGCGCATCAGTCGACGCGCCCGCGTACTTCGCGAGACTGATTGCCTGTCGTGCGCCGAGTAGTGAAACTGGCGTCTTGTTATAGTCAGCGTCGGCAATCTCGGGAACGCGCGCCGTGCGGAAGTAGTCGCTTGAATTACCGATGTAGCGCACGTCAACAGTTTCGACCTGACTGCCATTCGGTTTCTGCGGCGGGAGGTTCTCCATCACCACCATCCGGCTCGGCACTTTCATCAGGAAGTGTGGCTCGGCAGTAAGGATGAGCGCGAACGTTTGCAGCGGTGTGGTGACGTCGATCTTGGAATCAACAAAGACACTGCCGCCGCGTTTGATCTCGCCGAGGTTGTCGACGTGTCCGTCGGGCGAGATGGCCCAGAGAACGTAAGTGGTATAAATGCCGCCGAGCTCGGAAGCGCGTGGCAGATCCTCGACGCTCAACTCGACGCGGGTGCCGCGGCGCCCGGCGCGTTTCACCTTCGCCTCACCTTTCAGGCGCGGCAACAGAGTTGTCCCACGAAACTTGACTGTAACCGTTTCGTCCAGCGGATAAGTGATGGCTACGGTCTTACGTTCGACGTCCTGTTGGGCAATTGCGATAGAAACAACGAGCAGACAAGCGCTGAATGCACAAACGACGCGGCTAAAATTCATGGCTTAACAACTCCTGGTACTTAGATCTGGGAAAGTTGGCTAGACCTAACAATGTCCTTGATGCCATAAACACGCGCATTGTTGCCGAACGATCAGGAGAGGTCAAGACGAATTCGCCACGGATTGCACGGATTATTTAACGGATTTGGTCTTGCGATAGGCGGCGAGCTGGATAATAAGGACAGAGACTCCCGAAATCAGGAGCATCGGGATCCAGCCCATCGGTTTGACGAACCGGAGGATTAGCCAGGCAAGTATCAGCCCTGATCCGACCCACCAAAGCATTCAGGGAATCTCGTTCAGCTTGTAACCGACGCCACGAACAGTCAGGACATATCGCGGATTTTTCGGATCGGTCTCGAGTTTCTTACGAAGTCGATTGATGTGCGGATCGATGTTGCGCTGGTAGCCTTCGTAGTCTGTACTCCAAACTCGATCGAGCAACGCGTTCCTGGACCATGCTCGTCCCGGTTCAGACGCGAGCAGCTCTAAGATCTGAAACTCGAGCGGCGTCAGATCGACGCGAAAGCCATTGCGCATCACTTCATGACGACGTTTATCGATTACGAGATCGCCGACTTCGATGCGCTCGCCATCCGGTTCCGGTGGCGCCTGGCCGCCGCGTCGTAACAGTGCCTCGACTCTGTACTCGAGCTCGCGCGGGCTAAACGGTTTTGCAAGATAGTCGTCTGCGCCAGCTTCGAAGCCTGCGACTTTGTCTGAAAGCGCGTCATGTGCAGTTAGGAATAGCGCCGGTGTTTGAATGCCGCGATCGCGAACTCGTTTGAGTAGCTCAATGCCTGACATGCCGGGCATCGATACGTCGAAGATGAAACAATCGAATCGTCCCGCGATGGTGGCTTCGAGTGCCGCCATGCCGCTATCGCGTTCTTCCACTTGAAAGCCCAGCCGGCGGAAATACTCGGCCAGGAGAAGTCTCATATCGGTATCGTCATCTGCGATGAGAAGACGTTTACCTGCGTGCTTGGTGTTTGGTGTCGCTTGCTGTGCCAAATGTCTGATCCTGTCGGAGGGGATCTTAATACGACCCGCGTTTAAGCGGACGATTATAACCTAAGTTGAGGCAGACTCATGCGGGGAAAAGATTTGCATGATTCACGCCCAGAAATAAATCGAGCAAATCAGTCAGCCTTGACGCAAATAAGTGGGGGTAAGTATAGTTCTTTCTTACAGATTTTGGGCGATTTTTCTACCTCCCTTATAGCAACTGATCAGAGATGTTCGCAACCAGAGATGCGTGATCTACGCCGCCTGTTAAAGTATTTGAGACCTCACTGGCCAATCTTCACGCTGGCCACTCTCGCGATGCTGCTCGTCGGTTTTTTCGAGACCGCCACCGGCAGTTTGATCGTTCCCATCTTTGATCAGGCATTCGGTCAAGGCGTTGGTCAGCGTACCCCGACGATTTTCGGCCTGCAACGGTTAATTCCTCTGGATCCCGCCGGCGCGTGGAAAAGCATCGCGATTCTGCTGATCGTTTTCACTTTCGTTAAGGGGATTGCCGAGTATCTCTCCACTTACCTGATGGCGCGGATCGGCCAGTCAGCCGTACTCCAGTTGCGCCAGGATCTATATAGCCATCTGTTGGCACAGTCTGCCACCTTCTTCGAGCGACACCGCACGAACTACCTTGTCTCACGGCTCGTCTCCAGCGCCGCCGCGATTGAGACGGCAGTTACGAGTACGGTCCGCGACATGCTGCGCGAGAGTTTCCCGTTGATCTTCTTTCTCAGCGCGTCCTTTTATTACAGTTGGCGGCTAACACTCAGCGCCCTCGTCATCGCGCCGATTATCGCCATTCTCACCGCGAAGTTCGGACGAGCATTGCGCAACCTTGCGCGTGAGGGTTTTGAAGGCAGTAAGGAATTGACTGACACTGCCCAGGAGGCGCTCGCAAATCAGGGAATCGTGAAAGCATATCGCGCGGAGAAACGCGAATCGGAGCGTTTTACGGGCGTCGCCAAACGAATCGTGCGAGCTAATCTGCGTAGTGCGAGTATCGCAGGCGCTTCACCGCCGACGATAGAGATGATCGGAATTGTTTTCTTCGTGGTCCTGTTGTTGCTTGGTCAGCGTGAGGTAATCGCAGACCGAATGGCAAACTCGCAGTTCTTCGCGTTCCTCTTCTTTCTCTTTCGCACTTACGATCCCGTGCGCAAGCTATCGCGACTGCAAAATAGTATGGAACAGGCGCTCGCTGCGGCGCATCACGTGTGGGAAGTGATGGACGAGCACGCCACGATTAAGGAGAAACCCGGCGCGACTGAGCTGCCCGCGTTGAAGAAAGAGATCGAGCTGCGGAATGTTTCGTTCGGCTATTCGAATGAGACGAAGTCGGTGCTGCGCGATGTGAGTTTGAAAGTTAAAGCAGGCGCGATGGTGGCTCTCGTGGGCCAGTCAGGCGGCGGCAAGTCGACACTGACAAAGCTGCTGCCGCGATTTCACGATCCGAGCTCAGGCGCAGTTTTGTGGGACGGTGTTGATATACGCGAAGCGACGATCTCCAGCTTGAGAAAACAGATCGCACTCGTCACTCAGGAGACAGTGCTCTTCAACGACACTGTTCGTCACAACATCGCTTACGGAAAGCCCGAGGCGACCGATGTCGAAGTCGAAGAAGCAGCGCTGATCGCATTTGCGCACGACTTTATTCGCGAATTACCTGATGGTTACGATACGATTGTCGGCGAGCGCGGCATCTTTCTTTCCGGCGGCCAGCGCCAACGGCTCGCTATCGCCCGTGCAATTCTGGTAAATGCGCCAGTTCTGATCCTGGACGAAGCTACGTCAGCGTTAGATGCTGAGTCGGAGCGAGTGGTCCAGAGTGCGCTCAGCAACCTGGTCCGAAATCGCACCACGATCGTGATCGCGCATCGTTTGTCGACGGTGCGGCGTGCAGATGTGATCGTCGTGATGGAAGCGGGACGGATCATCGAGACTGGAACACATGCGGAATTGCTTGCCCAGGGCGGCCAATATCGAAAGCTTTACGAATTGCAATTTGCGGACGAGGAAGAAGAGCTTTTAGTTCAAAGCTGAATCAACCATGAAATCAATGACCGGATACGGTAAGGCGATGGTGGCGGGAGATGATTTCTCCGTCTCTGTCGATCTCAAGACCGTCAACAACCGATTTCTCGATATACATCTTCGCGTCGGTTCCGAGCTCGCTTCTATCGAACCGTCGATCAAAAAACGCATTTCTTCAAGACTCTCACGCGGCCGCGTCGACGTTACCGTCAGCATGGAACGCGTCTCGCAAATCGCATACGAGATCAATCGGCCACTCATCGCCGGTTATGTCAGCGCGTTAAAGCAACTGCAAAAGGATTTTGATATTGCCGGCGAGCTCGACATCAACGTCATCGCGCGGATTCCCGGCGCGCTCCAGCCTGCTCGCAACGGCATTGACGAACGAATGACTGCCGCGCTCGAGCGTGCCATGGACCAGGCCCTCGACGAGCTCGAGAGAATGCGCGAGCAGGAAGGCGAAGCGCTCAAGACCGAGCTGCGCGAACGCGTACTGAAGATCGAAACACTCGTGCCGATCATCGAGTCGTCTGCGGCGGGACTTGCCGACGCCTATCGTCTGCGATTGCAAAAACGAATCGGTGAGCTGCTGAATCGTGGTGGACAGGTCGTCGAGATCGATCCGGCGCGATTGGCCCAGGAAGTTGCTTATCTCGCGGACCGTAGTGACGTCAGTGAAGAGATGGTTCGCTTGCGCAGCCACCTGTCGCAGTTTCAGGAAGCACTCAATGCTCCGGGCGAGGCCGGAAAGATGCTCGATTTTCTCTTGCAGGAGCTCAATCGCGAGGCCAACACGACGCTGTCGAAGTCTACGGACCTCGTAATCAAGGAAGCGGGTTTGGCGATCAAAGCAGAAGTGGAGAAGCTGCGCGAACAGGTTCAGAATGTCGAGTAAAGTGAAAGAAGTGCAACTGGCGGGACCAGTCAATCACGCTCCTTCAAGAGGAACTCTCTTCGTCGTCAGCTCGCCATCGGGCGGCGGCAAAGGCACCATCATTCGACACGTGCTGGCTTGTGTGGAGAATCTTAGCTATTCTGTCTCGTTCACGACTCGTGCGCCACGGCAGACTGAAGTCGATGGCCGCGAGTATTTCTTTGTCAACCGTGAAACTTTTGACGAGATGGTAGCAGCGGGCGAGTTTCTTGAGTCGGCTTGCGTACACGGAAACTTTTACGGCACGTCGAAAGAGCAGATCCTTAGCGAGACTGCGGCCGGCGCAGACATCATTCTCGAAGTCGACGTGCAGGGTGCGGCGAGCGTGCGCAAGTTGCTGATGGATTCGGTTAGCATCTTCATCCTGCCGCCTTCTTACGAAGTATTGCGGCAGCGCCTGATCGCACGCGGAACAGACTCGCCACCACAGTTGGAAGTGCGCTTGCGGAATGCGCCCGAGGAGTTGAAACAGTATTCAACGTTTGATTACGTAATCATTAACGATGAGATCGACAGGGCGGCCGCGCAGCTAGCATCGATCATTTACGCCGAGCGCGCGCGTTGCATGCGCCAGGAGCCGCTGGTGCGGGAAGTCATTCAGAAATTTAAAAGCAATTCAATTGAAGAGTCATTAGACTGAAGGAGCATCGAGTGCCTACACCGACAGATTTGATTGATACGGATGTTGAAGGAAGTAACGGGCCGGAAGTTGATTCGAAGTACCGTTTGATTATCCTCGCCGCGAAACGCAGCAAGCAATTGCAGCGTGGTGCGTCACCCAGAATTGAGATCGATCCGCAGAAGCACAAACCGACGCGCATCGCGCTTGAAGAAGTGATGCGCGGCCGCGTGCACTTTAGCATCAAGACAGACACCGAAGAATAAGTTCACGCAAAGGCGCAAAGGAAGACGCAAAGACGCAAAGGCACGCATTTGGAGTCCGGCAGGCTTTGCGTCTTCCTTTGCGTCTTTGCGTGAAATATTTTCTTACATCCCTTTGTAATCTGGCCCGCCGCCGCCCTCGGGTGTTACCCAGTTAATAATCTGGTATGGGTCCATGATGTCGCAGGTCTTGCAGTGAACGCAGTTTGAGAAGTTGATCTGCAAACGCCGCTTGCCGTTTCCACCGTCTTCAACCATCTCGTAAACCGCAGCCGGACAAAACCGCTGACACGGGTTTCCGTACTCCTCCGCGCAACGCGTCGAGCAGATATTCGTGTCGAGCACGTGCAGGTGGGCCGGCTGGTCCTCGTCATGGCCCACCGCCGCATGATAGACGTCAGTAACCTTATTGAACGTCAGCTTGCCATCGAAGCGCAGGTCTTTGTAACGCTGCTCGATCCGGTCGCCGCGATATCCATACGCAGATAACTTCTTCATCTCTTCGTGACCGGCGACAGCCGCGTCCCGGTCGAAGATTCCCCACGCGCGACCGCCGGTTACGAATTGCAAACCAGCATTGATCAGACCGGGCCAGCGTCCGTGTTTGAAAGCCGCATGGAAGTTTCGCACCTTGCGCAGCTCGGGAACGATCCAACTGTCGTTTACCACTTGCTCGTACTTCTGCAACTGTTTGGCCGAGTAATCTCCCGCTTTCAACGCTTCGAAGATCACTTCAGCCGCCAGCATGCCGCTTTTGATCGCGGAGTGAATTCCTTTTAATCGCTGTGGGTTGAGAAGTCCGGCGCAGTCGCCCGCCAGCAGCACGCCATCGGCGTACATGCGCGGCATCGCGAAGTAACCACCAGCCGTAACGGTCTTCGCGCCGTAACGAATCATCTTTCCGCCTTCAAGCAGCTTCGCGATGTATGGATGAGTTTTGTAACGCTGAAACTCAGCGTGCGGATCGATTAGCGGATCTTTGTAATCGAGACCGGTGACGTAACCGATGTTCAAGACATTGTTTTGCATGCCGTAGATCCAGCCACCGCCGTACGTCGACGTATCGGAAGGAAATCCGAGCGTGTGTGTGACGCGTCCGGCCGGATACCGATCGTCCGGCAGCTCCCAAAGCTCTTTCACGCCGACGCTGTAAGTTTGCGGTTCCCGTCCTTCATCGAGTCCGAGACGCTCAACGAGTTGTTTTGTGAGCGAGCCGCGTGGTCCTTCGCCGAGCACAGTCACCTTCGCACGCAGATCGACTCCCGGCTCGTAGTTGGCTTTGCGCTTCCCTTCCTTATCGATGCCTTTGTCGCCAGTGCGTACGCCGAGCACGCGATCGTTGTCGTCGTAGAGCAAGTCAGCACCGGGAAACTCCGGAAAGATGTTGACGCCCGCTTCTTCAGCTTTCTCGCCGAGCCACGCAGTCAAACGATTGAGTGAGACGATGTAGTAGCCGTGATTCTTGAGCGGAGGCGGCGTGATCGGTGATCGCAGCGCGAACTTCGGTGTGAGATAAAGAAAGTAATCTTCTTTTACGGGCGACTCGAGCGGCGCGCCTTGTTCTTCAAAATCAGGAATCAGCTCGCGCAACGCTCGCGGATCCATCACCGCGCCGGAAAGAATGTGCGCCCCGACCGCTGCGCCTTTTTCGATCACAGCGATCTCGACGTCGCCGAGGGATTTGTCTTCTTTAACTAGTCGTGCGAGGTGCAGCGCGCCGCTCAGGTTGGCCGGGCCGGCGCCTACAAACACGACATCAAACTCTAACGTTTCTCGTTCCATATCCACAGATTACACAGAACACGCCGATTGGTTCAATTCGCGAAACGTGTGTAATCTGTCCGTATGCCAAATCATCTTATTAATGAGACCAGTCCTTATCTTTTGCAGCACGCAAACAATCCGGTTGATTGGTACCCGTGGGGCGAGGAAGCGTTTGCAAAAGCGCGCAGTGAGAACAAGCCCGTCCTGCTCAGCGTCGGTTATTCAGCGTGTCACTGGTGTCACGTGATGGCGCACGAGTCGTTCGAAAACGAAGCCATCGCGCACCTTATGAACGAGAACTTCGTGAATATCAAAGTCGATCGCGAGGAGCGCCCGGATCTCGATCAAATCTACATGAACGCCGTGCAGATGATGACGCATCACGGTGGCTGGCCGATGACGGTTTTCCTCACTCCTGATGGCGTGCCGTTTTACGGTGGCACGTATTTCCCACCACAGGATCGCTACAACATTCCGGGATTTCCGCGCGTGCTGCTCGGTGTCGCTGACGCTTACAAAGAGCGTCCGGACGAGATCCACGAAACGGGTACGTCGCTGATTACTGAGCTGCGGCGTCTGAGTGAAACAGGCGGTTCCGATCATCCGATCGATCCGGATCTGCTCGATGCCGCTTACACCGGCATGATCAGAAACTACGACTCAGTTAACGGCGGCTTCGGCGGTGCGCCAAAGTTTCCGCCAGCAATGGCGCTCGAGTTTCTTTTGCGCACCTACGTTCGCACCGGCAACTCCGACACTCTTCACATGATTAGCCATACCTGCGCGAAGATGGCGAATGGCGGCATGTACGATCAACTCGGCGGCGGTTTTCATCGCTACTCAACCGACTCGCGCTGGCTCGTGCCGCATTTCGAGAAGATGCTTTACGACAATGCCCTGCTCTCACGTCTCTATCTTCACTATTTCCAGGTGAGCGGTGATGAACAGGCACGCGCGACGGTCGAGGGCATTCTTGATTACGTGCTGCGCGAGATGACTCATCCCGACGGCGGTTTTTATTCAACTCAGGACGCCGACTCGGAAGGTCACGAAGGAAAGTTCTTTGTCTGGGACATTCAGGAGATCAGCGATGTGCTCGGCGAGACTGCGGCTGCGCGCTTTTGTGATTACTACAACATCACAGAGGGAGGTAACTTCGAAGGCAAAAACATTCCTAACGTCACGCGCACACTCGAAGATGTCGCCGTCGCACACAGGATTTCCGTGGGTGAGCTGCAAGCGTCGTTGAACGAAAGCAAACAAATCCTCTTCGAGCGTCGCGAAAGGCGTATCAAACCAGATCGCGATGAAAAGATCATTACCGCCTGGAACGGACTGACGCTCGCAAGCTTTGCTGAGGCAGGCATCGTCTTGAATCGTCCCGATTACACAGAGGCAGCAAGGAGAAACGCGCAGTTTGTGCTCTCAAACCTGCGGCAGGACGGAATGCTTCTGCGCACCTGGAAAGATGGGCAGGCGAAGTTCAATGCTTACTTGGAGGACTACGCATTCCTTGCTGAGGGCTTACTCACCCTCTTTGAAACCACTGGCGAATTTCGCTGGCTCACGAAGTCGCTCGCGCTAACGGTGCAAATGGTCGCCGAGTTCTGGGATGAGCAAGCCGGTGCCTTCTTTTTCACGGGCAAATCTCACGAAAACCTGATCGTGCGTTCCAAGGATTTCTTCGATAATGCGACGCCGTCGGGCAATTCGGTTGCGGCAATGGTGTTGCTCCGACTTGCGATTCTCGATGGGAAAGATGAGTTCCGGAATCTGGCAACTGCGACGCTGCGCGAGGTCGCGGATCAGGTTCGGCGGTATCCTTCGGGCTTTGGATACGCTCTTTCGGCGGTGGATTTCCTTCTCTCAACGCCGAAGGAAGTGGCAATCGTCGGAAATACTCCGTCTGATATCCAGCCAATGCTCGAAGAAGTTTGGCGCCGTTACCTGCCAAACAAGGTCGTCGCGGCGAGTTTTGGCGTCGATATCATCCCACTTTTGGAGGGCCGCACGCCCTTAAATGGCCTGCCCACTGCGTACGTTTGCGAACACTACACCTGCAAACAGCCAGTCACCGAGGTTTCTGGGCTACGAGAACAGCTTTTCACATGATTTCAGGATTTGCAGGATAACAAGATTGCCATTGAAAAGCGGGCGTTTTTCCTCTATATTGTCACTCGTGCCCAACAGTGTTGGCACCATACCAAGCGCGCTAATCACTCACAATACGTACGAAGAAGGATTGGGCCCCAGCAATGCTGCAAACCAACTGGAAGAGCACCGCGCTCATGGGCGGAATTTCTGCCGTTAGCGCTATCTTGCTTTTGTCAGCCGCAGTCGCCACCGTTGACCTCGCATTGTTCACCAATATCGGTATTGGATCCTGGCTACTGCTGCTCGCGATCGCGATCGCCTCGAGCCCGCTGACCGTCCGTGTCGCCAGTGACGACGGCATACTTCGCAGCCGCGAATCGATTGCAGATTCGTTCGTGTTGCTCGCCGTCATGCTCTACGCCGTGCCGCCGTCAAACACCGCTGGACCAGCAGTACTGCTGACCGCGGTGGTCGCATTTGTTTCCACTTACCGCATCGCGACGAATCGCGAGGTCGTGCTCAAGATGGGCATGGCCGTGGTCTCGACGTTTATTGCTGCCTCCTTGTACGGTGCGCTCATCGATCTGTTCGCTGGGCAGAGTGAGCTGCCGGTACAGGGCGCGCTGCCATTAAACGTCTATCTGATACCGCTACTCGTCGTCGCCGCGCTTCAATACGCACTCAGCACGATCGCCACTGCCTGGTTCATAAGTTTCGAAGCCGGTAAGTTCACGCTCGTTCCGACTCCGGAAACAGTCGTTTGGACTCTTACCACAAAACTCGCCGGCGCCGCGTCAGCTTCGCTCTTCTACGCGGCCGTTCTGAACAAGACACTTGCATACGCGGTTCTCGGTCTATTGATCTCCTTACTCGTCTATCTTCTCTATCGCTTCAACGAGCGACGCCTCGAACAGATCCGCGATGCTGAAGCTGAGCGACGCCGTCACGTCGAAGAGATGGCGGAGATTCACATGAACACGATCGAGTCGCTCGCGATTGCGATCGACGCGAAGGACCAGACGACGCACGGCCACGTTCGCCGCACACAGCTTTATGCAACGCAAATGGGCAAGCTCTTCAACGTCTCCGAATCGGAGCTGCGCGCGCTGCACGCGGGTGCGTTGCTGCACGATATCGGCAAACTCGCGGTGCCTGAGTACATCCTGAACAAGCCGGGCAAACTCACGGAAGCCGAGTTTGCGAAGATGAAGATCCATCCGGTTGTGGGCGGCGACATTCTCAAGCGCGTCAACTTCCCTTATCCGGTTGAAGACATCGTCCGTTATCACCATGAGAAGTGGGACGGCAGCGGTTATCCGAAAGGACTCAAGGCCGAAGGGATTCCACTCGTCGCGCGCATCATCTCGGTAGTCGATTTCTACGATGCGACACGTTGCGATCGTCCGTATCGCAAAGGAATGAAGCGCGAAGAGTCGCTAGCATTGCTGCGCAGCATGGTTGGAAGCGCGTTCGATCCAAAGGTGGTCGACATATTTGTGCAGCACGTCGAAGAGTTTGATCGGATGATCGACTTGCAGGACATTAGGGAACAGGTCGCGTCCGCGGCGACGGAAGACACGCAAACAGCCACGAAGCCTGACGCCGGTCTCGCGTCGGATATTCTCGGTGTCGCCGAAGAAGGCTCGCCTTTCCGATCGATCAGCGACGCGCAGAGAGAAGTTTTTGCGCTGCACGAGATCGCGCAGACGATCGGCTCGTCGCTAAATCTCAGTGATACCGTCACGCTCGTTGCGAACAAGTTGCGCGCGATCGTGCCGTTTGACACGTGCGTGATTTACCTCGTCGACGATCCATCCGGCAAGGCGATTGCGGCGCACGTCTCGGGTGAAGAAGTCGAGGTGTTCAAACGCCGCCGGATCAACATCGGCGACGGGATTACGGGCTGGGTGATAGCGAATGCGCGCTCGATGTGTAACGCGTCGCCGGAGCTGGATCTGATAGGCATTTCCGAGGAAATCGTGAGGCGTTTTCGCGGCGTGCTCGTGTCGCCCTTGCAGCGCGAAGACGGCGCGTTCGGCGCGATCGCGCTCTACTCGCAGAGTCGCACGTCATACACGACCGAGCACGTACGTTTGCTGGAATCTGTTTGCCAGCACGCGTCGAGCGCACTGAATAATGCTTTGACTTACGAGAAGACGCGCGACAGCGCCCTCATCGATCCGCTAACCGAGCTGCCCAACGCGCGCGGTTTTTACATGATGCTCGAACAGCGTATCGCAGAATGTCAGCGAATGAACCGCGAGCCGGTGGCCGTCGTCTGCATGGACATCGACGACTTCAAGATCGTCAATGATACGTATGGTCACTCGATTGGCGATCGTTTGCTCGCGAGCGTGGCGGGCGTTGTTCGTCGCGAGCTCCGGCAGATGGACATACTGACTCGCTATGCGGGCGATGAGTTTGTCGCGATCATGCCGATGGCGTCGAGCAAGATGGCGGTGTCTATCAGCGAGCGCATGCGGAATGCAGTCGAGGAGCAACTCTTCTCAGTACGCAACGGCACGATGGTTGGCCTGGGCGTGAGCCTCGGCGTCGCCTGCTTCCCGGATGATGGCGAGACCAGCGAAGAGCTCCTGAGCGCTGCCGCCCGTCGAATGCAAACCGACAAAAACAGCCGCAAAGCGATCCTCACGGTCGCAGGCGCCGGCGTCAGCGGCATCGACATGATGACCTAGGCCACAGAAGGCACAGAAAATTTTTTAGCCACAAAAAGGCACAAAAAGCTCAAAATGATTATTGATTGAACGCCTCTCTTTCAATAATCATTTTGAGCTTTTTGTGCCTTTTTGTGGCAAAAGATATTTTCCCTTATAATCCGACGATTCATGAGCAAACAAACAATGGATGCACCTCCGCAAGCAGACCCCCAACTCCTTAAAAAGGAAAGAGACCAGGCCAAAGAACGACAGAAGGATCGTCTCAGCGGACTCGACAAGGATCAACTCGTCGAGCTTTACCGCCAGATGCTCCTGATCCGTCGCTTCGAAGAGAAATCGGCGGAAGTTTACGTCGCCGGCAAGATCGGCGGCTTCTGTCACCTCTACATCGGCCAGGAAGCAGTCGGCGTCGGCACGATCTCGGCTATCAGAAAAGACGATTACGTGCTCGCCAGCTATCGCGAACACGGCCTCGCGCTCGCCAAAGGAATGTCAGCCCGAGCGATCATGGCCGAGCTTTTTGGCAAAGCCACCGGCTGCTCGAAAGGCAAAGGCGGCTCGATGCACATGTTCGACAAGAGCCTGGGCTTTTTTGGCGGCCACGCGATCGTCGGCGGCCAGATTCCACTCGCCACCGGAACCGCTTTCGCGACTAAATACCAGGGCACCGATCAAGTGACGCTCTGTTACTTCGGCGAAGCAGCCGTCAACCAGGGCGCGTTTCACGAGTCGCTGAACATGGCCCAGCTCTGGAAACTGCCGTGCATTTACATTTGCGAGAACAACCAGTACGGCATGGGCACTTCCCTCGCCCGAGCGATGTCTCTACAAAACATTGCGCAGAAAGCCTGCGCGTACAACATGGCTTCGGAGTTTGTCGACGGCATGGACGTGCTTGCTGTTCGCGAGGCAACGATGCGCGCAGTCGAACGCGCCCGCAAAGAGTATCTGCCGACGCTGCTCGAAATTCGCACGTATCGCTTCATGGGCCACTCGATGTCTGACCCCGGCAACTATCGCACGCGAGCCGAAATCGAGAAGTACCAGGAGCGCGATCCGATCAAGCTTTTCTCTGCGAGTCTGCTCGAAGAAAAGATCGTTGACCAGAAAGCGTTGGACGAGATCGACCGCAAGATAAAAGAAGAAGTCGAAGATTCACTGCGTTTTGCTGACGAGAGCCCGCTGCCCGATCCGTCGGAGCTCTACACAGACGTCTATGCGAACCCAATCGAACCAGGCCGCAAATAGAACCCGAACATGGCAATAATCACAATCCGCGAAGCACTTAACCAGGCACTCCGTGAAGAGCTTGCCCGAGACGAAAAAGTTTTTCTCATGGGCGAGGAAGTCGCCGAGTACGACGGCGCGTACAAAGTCACCAAAGGCCTCCTGCATGAGTTTGGCAACAAGCGAGTCATAGACACACCGATTACGGAGCTCGGCTTTGCCGGTTTAGGTGTCGGCGCTGCGATGGCAGGGCTGAGGCCGGTGGTGGAGTTCATGACGTTCAACTTCTCGATCCTTGCCACTGATCAGATCATCAACTCCGCCGCGAAGATGCTTTACATGTCAGGCGGGCAGTTCAATATACCGATCGTGTTTCGTGGTCCGAGCGGTTCGGCGTTTCAGGTTTCGTCACAGCACTCGCAGGCGATCGAATCGTGGTACGCATACTTTCCCGGACTGAAAGTCGTGCTGCCTTCGACGCCGGCTGACGCGAAGGGGTTGTTGAAGTCTGCGATTCGCGATGACGATCCCGTGATCTTTATGGAGCAGGAGCGGATGTACGGGCAGAAGGGCGAAGTGCCGGACGATCCCGATTTCACGATTCCGCTCGGCGTCGCTGACGTCAAACGAGAAGGAACCGACGTCACGATCGTAGCGCGCTCGTTGACGGTGCCGCTCGCGTTGAAAGCTGCTGAGCAACTTCAGGAGCAAGGCGTTTCGTGCGAAGTGATCGATCCGCGCACGATTCGGCCACTGGATATCGACACGATTGTCGCGTCAGTAAAGAAGACCAACCGCGTCGTGATTGCGGAGGAGTCGCACCCGATCTGCGGCGTAGGCGCGGAGATCAGCGCGGAGATCATGGAGCGCGCGTTTGATTATCTCGACGCGCCGGTGAAGCGCGTTTCGGGCGTTGATGTGCCGATGCCGTACGCGAAGAACCTCGAGAATCTCGCGATACCGGATGTGAATCGCATTGTCGCTGCTGTACGCGAAGTCGCGTATTTGGATTAGTCCTTTTCCACAGATTGCACAGATTATGGCAACCAAAGTAATCATGCCGAAGCTCTCCCCAACGATGGAGGAGGGACAGATCTCGCGTTGGTTGAAGAAAGAGGGAGACAAGGTCTCCATGGGCGAGCCGCTCGCCGAAATCGACACCGACAAAGCGACGATGGAAATGCAGGCGCTCGGCAACGGCGTGCTGCGAAAGATTCTTATTGGCGAAGGGCAAGCGGCGCCGCTCGGGCAATTGATCGCTGTTATTGGCGAGCCCGATGAGGACATTGCGTCGTTGTTGTCTGAAGCGCCCGCGCCGCCGCAGGTCCAGGAAAAGAAGGAACCGGATGCACCGCCGCAGCCGCAGGATCAGAAGGAAGCCGATCGACCACCAACTGCACCTAATGTGGCTCCTGCGAATGGGCGTCAACCGCAGGCAGCAGACTCAGGCCGCATGATCGTTTCACCACTGGCTGCGCGCATGGCCGCGGAAGCCGGCATCGATCTGCGCTCGCTGCAAGGCAGTGGGCCGGGTGGACGCATCATCAAGCGCGACATCGAGGCCGTAATCAGTAAGCCTGCACCCGCGCCCGCGCCTTCATATGTGCAGCATGCAGGCGCGTCAGTGTATCGAGACGAGCCCGCCAGTCAGATTCGCCAAACGATTGCGAAGCGACTCGTCACGTCGCTCGGGCCGGTGCCGCACTTCTTTCTCACCGCCGAGATCGAGATGGACCGCGCGGCGGAAATGCGCAAAGGCATCAACGCGCTCGATCCGGATCTGAAGATCAGTATCAACGACATCATCATCAAGGTTGCGGCAGCAGCGTTGATCCAACATCCGCAAGTGAATGCGTCGTACCAGGAAAAGATCGTCCGCTACTACGAGCATGCTGATGTCGGCGTGGCGGTGGCGATCGAGGATGGGTTGATAACGCCGGTAGTTCGCGCGGCGGATCAAAAATCGCTGAGCCAGATCGCAGCGGAAGTTCGTGAGCTGGCGGAGCGTGCGCGATCGAAGAAATTGAAGCCCGAGGAGTACACGGGCGCGACTTTCTCAGTCAGTAATCTCGGGATGTTCGGGATTGATGAGTTTACAGCGGTGATTAACCCGCCTGAGGGTGCGATACTAGCTATCGGCGCGATGACTGCGAAGCCCGTGGTGCGTGAGAATGAGATCGTGATCAGGCAGATGATGCGCGTGACGATGTCGTGCGATCACCGCGTCATTGACGGCGCGACGGGCGCGAAGTTCTTACAGACGTTCAAGAAGATACTCGAAAACCCGTTGTACCTGGTTGTGTGATCACAAAAGGCACAAAAAAACAAAAGCACAAAAAATGATTACTGATTGGACGCCGCCCTTTCAATAATTATTTTTGTGCTTTTTGCTCTTTTGTGCCTTTTGTGTACTTATGTTTTGAACTATGCGGCGCGGACGGTTTCCCTCTTAAAGCAGTTCGCAATCTCTTCCGCATCGAGCGTGTCGCGTTCCATCAGCATCTCGACGAGACGCCCGATTGAATCACGCTCAACAGTCACGATCGCACAGGCACGCTCGAGTTGCTCGTTGATCAACTCAGTCGTACATTCCTCAACCTTATCAAGCAAACTCTGACTGCGCTGCTGATCCGGCTGTCCGAGGTGAATCGGCCCGAGCCGGCTCATACCAAACTCGCTCACCATTGCCCGCGCAATCTCCACCGCACGCTCGATGTCGTTAGAAGCACCTGCCGTCATCGTGGACAACAAAACCTGCTCCGCGGCACGACCACCCAGCAGCAACGCGATCTGATCTGCGAGATACTCGCGCTTCTTCATAAACCGATCGCGCTCAGGCACCGACTGCGTCACACCAAGCGCACGTCCGCGCGGCAGGATCGAAACCTTGTGAATCGGATCGCCATTCTCCACCGCGAGACCAACTGCCACGTGACCAGCTTCATGAACTGCAGTCGCGTAGCGCTCGTCGTCGTCCATCATGAACCCTTGTCGCTCGGCGCCCATGAGAATACGGTCACGCGCATACTCGACGTGCTTGCGAGCGATACCAGGTGCATCGTCACGAGTGGCGGCGATCGCGGCTTCGTTCATCAAGTTCGCGAGCTCGGCGCCTGAGAAGCCCGGAGTGCCGCGTGCAATCCACGTCAGATCGAGACCGTCTTCGAGTTTCAGATTGCGCGAATGAACTTTCAGAATCGCCTCACGACCATTCACATCAGCGAGATTCACTGCGATCTCACGATCAAATCGACCCGGACGCGTGAGCGCCTTGTCGAGAATGTCAGGCCGGTTCGTTGAAGCGATAACGACAACCGCGCTCGACTGATCGAAACCATCCATCTCGACGAGCAACTGATTGAGCGTCTGATCCTGATCGGCGGTGGCTGAGTCGCCGCTACGGCCGCGCTTACGTCCGAGAGCGTCGATCTCATCGATAAAGATGATGCAGGGGGAAAGTTTTCTTCCTTTTGCAAACAGATGCCTGACACGCGCAGCGCCAAGTCCGGCAAACTTCTCCTGAAAGCTCGATCCAGATGCGGCCAAAAACGCAACGCCTGCTTCCTTCGCAGCCGCTCGCGCGAGGAGCGTCTTGCCGGTTCCCGGCGGTCCGTAAAGCAGGATGCCACGTGGCACTCGGCCACCAAGTCGACTGAAGCGCTCAGGATTGCGCAGAAACTCGATCGTCTCCGTCAACTCAGCGCGCGCCTCGTCAACACCAGCCACGTCCTCGAAACCGACGTTCTGTTTGCCATTGTGATTTTCAAGCTCGAACGATCCGCGACCGCTCATACTTGAATAGATTCGCCAGCCGGCAAATCCAATCAGTCCGAGCGTCAATATCGGCAACGCCCAGCCCACGATGCTCGATAACATTCCCGGTTGTAGGGGCCGAAATTCAACTGGAACATTCTGCTTTCGGAATAGCTGGACGATCTCGGCCTGTGTGGTCTCGCCAGTCACGGTCGCTTCCTGAAGCGAGCCATCGGCCTTCGTGACAGTCAGCGTCTCACCTTCAACGGCGAGCGCCGTGGCGCCGCCCGTCGAGGCGAGGTTATAAAGCTGCGAGTAGTTGATCTTTTGAACAGGCGGCTGGTGCCGTTGATAAGTAGCGATAGCTGCGGCAATAACCAGGGAGAACGTTATGATTGCCAGACCTGCGAGAGCGACTCTGCGTGTTCGAACAGAGACCCTCGGCGTGGGGGTGGGCATAAAAACAAGACCTCCAAAAAATTAAAAACAATCGGGATTGGGAACGCGACGGAACTTCGAAGGGAAGGACCCGCTCGAAAACAGCTAAGTGGCACTTTACCAGTGACTAATATGTGAAGTCCAGAACAACTTCGTGAAATATTGGTTGAATCCGACGCATAGGAGCGATTCTGCTGAATGAGATCGATATCGCCCAAGCGTTAATCGCCTCGTTTTAATACGCGCTTACCAGTCAATTTCCTCGAAATTCCAAGAAACAGAAACGGCATGGTCATTGCTCAAGGGACAGCGATAGCTTTTGTACCAACGAAAATTGGGGCGTGGTTGACAAAAGGAGGAAGAAGAAATGCTTTGGACGATTTTTGTAATTCTTTTGGTCCTGTGGTTACTCGGCGTGGTAAGTAGCTACACGGTTGGTGGGTTCATCCATATTCTACTTGTGTTAGCACTGGTGGTGCTGCTTATCAACATAATCGGCGGTCGTCGTACAGTCGTATAAAGGCAAACTCGCACACTGTTTGCCCTGCTCGACGCCCGACACCGCGCAGGTAAGTCGGGCGTCTATCAAATCAGGCAAGTGGTAGATCAACTACATTAATGATTCGCCCTACTGGATACAGATTCATTTGCGGATCCCAGTAGGGCGAACGCTTGTAGAAGAAGCGAAGTCGCGCTGAAGGACTGGCGGCAAATTCAGGATCCAGTGCCAGGAGTTGTCGAAACTCCTGCTCGACCGCTGGATCTTTTTCCATCATCTCGCGAGCGAGCTCTTCGAGCACGTAGTGTTCTGCGTACTCCTTCTCTTCAAAGATCGCATTGAAGAAGCCCCAGTGGGCCAGGGAGTCGGGCGCTTCGGGCTCGAGTAGATTCAGTATCACTTTTGCTTTAGTCTGGGCCACCGGCACGAATGCCGAGCCTGGCGGAAAAACTCTGGTCTCGACTGTCTTCTCGGCGTCGAAGCGTGGCATGTGGTGTCCTTCGAATGGACCGTCAGGCCAGCTCACGTTCGTGAAGCGATAACTCTCGATCTCAACTGGATGAAACTCCGCGAGAGTTTTCATTTGGATGCCGTGCGCTTTCAACACATCGATCACTGCGGTCCATTGCGCAGGCACAATGTAATAAAGCGGTGGCGGCACTGCTGTCTTGACTCGCAGCGTTTGATACATCGGGATCGTTAAGTCGAGCGGCTCGCGACCGTAAATCACACGCAGATCTCCCGACACCTCGCTCTGCTCCGTCTCGTAAGTGAAAGCTTTCAACTCAAACGGTGTGACTTCGTCAGTCAATTCAAAATCGATTGGAAAGAGTTTGTCCTCGTGGTAAGTGCTGCCCATCGCGACGGTACGCTCGTCTGCTTCACGACCGATAGTTCGCAGACGTTGCGGATCGCGATTGACTTCAGTCAGCGCTGCGCGCAGAAAATCGTACGTTCCGATCACGCGCGAGCGATAGTCTTTGATCATGTGCGTTTCGATCAGGATTCCCGGACGATTTCTGAGCGGTACGTATCCGGTTGAGAAACGAGGCGAGCCGTTGAAGTCTCTCGTGCCCAGCTCGAGCTCGCGATTATCGACGAACTCGAGATACCACGAAATAATATTGCCGGCTGCTTCGGTTGCAGGCGCGACTTTCCCGCCAAAGACTTCGCGCTCCCATGCGAGCACCGCATCGTCGACGCCGTCATGATGTTCGTGGTGATACGTGATGTTGCAGCGATAGTCTGCGCCGTCTGTGACGTGACAGTCGATGAAGAGATTTGGATGCCATTCATCCCAGAGTTTGAGCCACGCGCGCGTCTCAGGTGTTTCGGCCTTCATGTAGTCGCGGTTCAGGTTCTGGTACGTGCTCGTCGTGCGCCAGCCCATGTCAGTTGGACCGTTCTGGTTGATGCGATTGTAAGGACTCGAGCGCTCGTGCCCGTCAGTGTTGTAGATCGGGATGAATAACAGGACGACGTTGTTTAGTATGCCGGCAGCGGTTTGCGTGATGGCGATGTCGCGCAGCAGGGCAAAGCCGGCGTCCTTGCCGTCGGGTTCACCGGAGTGAATGCACGCCTGGATCAGGACGACTGCTTTGTTCTGTGCTTTGGCAGCCTGCGGCGAGAAGGTGTGCGTTTCTGAAGCGATGACGAGTGGTAATTCCCTGCCCTCACCGCTGAAGCCAAAGTGCTGGTATTCGATCGATGGCGATGCATGAGCGAGTCGACGCGCAAAGGCAACAGTGTCTGAATAATTCGGTGTTTCGCGGTAGTCGGTACTTTCGGCGTGCGTACGCCACTCCGGTGGGATTGTTGACATAGTTTTTAGGTCATCCACAGATTCCACAGATTACACTGATAAAACAAATCGGCGTAATCTGTGGATAAAACGGTTAGAGAGTAGTACTACACGAGCGGCACTCCGAGCGCCGGCGCGCATTCAGAGTGCCGCATGCTGAACAACGGATGTACATCACCCGCGTGAACCAACCAGTGATGAACGCACTGACTCCCAATATCCCGATCAGGACCGCTGCGTTCAACAGAAAATCCTTCACTCCGCTCCTCTGGACCGATGATTGAGACCGCGTTCATACCCGGACTGGAACGGCCTGTCAAGCACTGTGTTCGCAT
>Ga0208338_1000105_pt1 | contig 23977 bp, 23 predicted proteins | sample ForSoiNitrogNN91_FD_187858 | JGI IMG/M metagenome (GOLD analysis project Ga0208338, IMG submission 187858) | Forest soil microbial communities from Browns Valley, California, USA, that are Nitrogen fertilized - NN91 (SPAdes) | ecosystem: Environmental > Terrestrial > Soil > Temperate forest ...
AAAAGCCCCTCTTCCTGACTTGTTCTTTTTCCTTGACTTGTTCTTTTTCCTTGACTTGTTCTTTTTCCTGGACTTGTTCTTTTCCTTATGTCGCTTCCTTATTCGGCGAGCCTCGGTTGCGGCAAGGATCGAGCCAGCGCGTAACGCCCTGGTCCAGCGATCAGGATCACGAGCAGAATCGCAATCGCCAGCAGGTGATACTCAAATCCCTCACCTCCCTGATTGCCCATCCAGTTCATGAAGAACCCAACCTTGCCATGGACCATCCCGATCGCACCGAGCATGATCACAATGATCGACGCGGCGGAAAACCGCGACAAGAACCCGACCACGAGTCCCAAACCACCAAAGAACTCACCAATCGCCACGAGATAACCGAGCGGCCCCATCATGCCGACGAAGGCCGACAACCCCGGTCCACCAAAAGCTCCGAAGAGCTTCTGCGCGCCGTGCGCCATAAACACCACACCCACGATGATGCGCCCAACCAACAGCGCCACATCAACTGCCGATCTGTCATGAAATCTCACTTCAGCTACCATGATCTTTCCCTTTCACACAATCTTCACAGAATCTCGCCCATCTTCCCCTGGCGATAATCTTCAATTGCCTGATAAATCTCCTCACGCGTGTTCATCACGAATGGTCCATAACGCGCAACCGGCTCGTTCAAAGGCAATCCTGCGATGAGCAACACCTCGAGCGTAGTCTTCGCATCATTCTCGATGCGCACGTCGTCACCGTCCTGTGCGAGTAAAACCATCTGGCCATCCACAGCGTGCTCGTTCTCAGCTCCAAACTTCCCTTCGCCTTCGATCACGTACGCAAAACCGTTGTAATCGCGAGGCACGTATTGAACGACCGAGCCGCCCGGCTGGATCCGGTAATGCAGATAAATGATCGGCGTGCGCGTCTCGATGACGGCTTTCTGGCCCAACGCTTCACCCGCGATCACCGTCACGTCAACGAGCCCGTCAGCCGAAGTCGCTTTGGGAATCTGCGAGCCCGGAATCTCCTGGTAGCGCGGCTTCGTCATTTTCTCGCTCTTCGGAAGATTTACCCAAAGCTGAAATCCATGCATCCGTCCGCCCGTGCGCTCGAATTCAGCGCTCGGCATCTCCGAGTGGACCACGCCGGCTCCGGCAGTCATCCACTGCACGTCACCCGGTCTTAAACTTCCGGCGTGCCCGCGCGAGTCTTTGTGCTCCATCTCACCTGACAGCATGTAAGTCACAGTTTCAAAGCCGCGATGTGGATGATCCGGCGCGCCTTTTGCTTCGCCCGGTCGGGCCTCCATCGGCCCCATCTCGTCGAGTAACAGGAATGGATCAAATTCTGAAAACGCGGGCGTTGGGAAAGGCCGGCGCACGAGGAAGCCGCCTCCCTCCAAAGTCTCGATGCTGTTCACGATTCCAGCCACCGTCCGCCCTTTAATCTCCGATTTCAATACTTTACTCACTTCGTTCCTTTCTGTTTGTACCAAAGCGATCCGCCGCCTCAAATCCGATCTGCTTACACAATTTAATCAATGTTTCGCGCTCTTTTTTAGTCAACGAGGCCGCCGCTAGTTGCTCCATATCGACGGCATGATCCGCGTAAACGCGCGTGATCAGTTTCTTGCCGTCTTTCGTTAAGTGAACGACCTTTGCCCGCCGGTCAGTGCCATGAGCACGCCGTTCGACCAGGCCTTTATCTTCCAGGCGGTCGACTGCGGTTGTTATCGAGCCACTCGTCAACAAAATCTTCTTCCCGATCTCGTTGATTGGGAGCGGCCCTTTGTGCAACAGAGCTTCAAGAATCGCGAAGTCGCTGCCACACATCTCGAGCTGCGAGATGCTGTTCTGCGCATACGTCTCGACTGCCCGTGCCGCCTTCCACAGCACGAGAAAAACATGCACCCCGCTACCGCCCGTTAAAGATTCCATAAAATACCTTGACATCAAGATACTTTACATCGAGCGACCTGTCAAGAGTCCACAGATTACACAGATTGATTCATGGAATCTGCGTAATCTGTGGATAAGTTTTCCTCACGAGATGGTAAGATACGCGCCAATGTCGCAAACTTTTGACTGTCCCAAGTGTGGAGCGCCGGTGAAATATGAACGCCCCACGAGCGCCGCGAAATCCACCGTGCGGTCGATTACTGTCACAGCCAATTGATCGCCCCCAACGAGCTCGCCGGACAATCTGCACAGGTCATCCGCGTTCACTTTGGGTCTTCGAAGTTTCCCAAGTGGATCTTGCTGGTGTTGGCGATTCCCTTAATCAGTGTGATTATTGGCCTGCTCGCCGCGTTTGGCGCGATTGGCTCGGCATTCTTTTCCGTAAAGCGCGCGGCTACAGAACCCATCAAGACGGTCGTTCCCAACACTCCCAAGAAGGAGAGCACTAACACCTTCGCTAATGTCTTACTCGACTTTGGCAGCGAAGGGATTGGACCAGGCATGTTCAACGACGCGCGCAGCATCGGCGTCGATGGCGCCGGACGGATTTATGTAGCCGAATACACGGGCGGGCGAGTCCAGGTCTTCGATGCGGCCGGCAAGTTTGTTACGCAATGGAGTATTGGCGATCGAAAGACACTCATTCGCGGTCTTGCAGCCGATCGCAAAGGCACCATCTATGTTGCCGAAAGCGGACGCATCGATCGTTATCGCGGTGAAACTGGGGAGAAACTCGGGGCCTTGGAATACCAGCGAAACGGCTTCGATGATGTGACGGTGGGCGCTGATGGTGGATTAGTAACTGCCTGGCAAAGCAATCGAGACGACATTGTCGTGTTCGACGCAAACGGCAAGCTGGTTCGGACGATTCCCGAAGCGATCAGCGGCGCCAGTGGTGACTCAGAGCTGGCCACGCGAGTCGCGGTTGATGGCGCGGGCTTCATCTACGCACTCGGCAGATTCAATAATGGCGTGTTCAAGTTTGGGCGTGATGGAAAGTTTATGAATCGCTTCGGCAGCGACGGCGATCAGCCGGGCCAGTTTCGTGCGCCCTATTCGATCGCAGTGGACGGGTACGGCCGCATCTACGTCGGCGACATGAAAGGCATTCAGGTCTTCGACGCGAATGGACGCTACCTCGCGCTCATCAATTCGAAAGGCATGGCGTTCGGAATGGCCTTCAACGACAAGAACGAGCTCTTTGTCGTCGCGCGCGACCACGTGATCAAGTTTGCGGTTCCCGTGCAGTAAGCCCAATTCTAATCGCCATGTCTCAATCGAAAGTTTACTTCTTCTTCGAAGTACGCTTCTTCGACGATCGCTTCTTACCGGATTTCTTGCCACCCTTCTTCGAGCTCTTCTTCGCCGACGGTACTTTGGCGCCTTCCTTGCGCGCCTCCGATAGTCCAATCGCGATCGCTTGTTTCTTACTCGTGACTTTCTTACCCGAGCGGCCGCTCTTCAGCTTGCCTTCCTTCATCTCGTGCATGGCCCGCTCGACTTTTTTGCCGGCCTTCTTACCGTATCGTGCCATTTCGCCAACACCTCCCTTGGACCGTCTGTCTATTCCTCACTACTTGTACCGCTGGACCATCAATTAGTCCTGCTAAAACTGACAAGTTTGTGTGGCGAAATGTAAACGCGCTTAAACTCCCGTTGACCCAGCCTGCGCCGCGCGCCATTCCGGCTTTCGTTCTTTACTCGCTTGCGAGAGTGCTTTCTTCACACCATCGGCGTCAAAGTCTGCTGCGTAAACAGGAGTGCCAGGCTGCTGTTTCCACGACTCATCGATCGTACCGGCATCGACACCATCGAAGCCGAGCTCATCGAGCAAATCGATTACAGTCGCCTTCGCTTCGCTGTCGTCACCTGCGACTGGCAGTGCGATGCGACCGGGAGTGCCCGCCGGCTTGCCATGACGGAGAAGGTGATCTGCGTAGATGTTATTGAAAGTTTTTACAACAGGCCGGCCGAGTTGTTGCGACACCCAGCGGCTCTCGGTCGCGCCCTCTTCGATACCATCGATGCGACCATCACGCTGTTGCGGGTAATAGTTGCCGGTGTCGATAACAATTACTTCGTCTGAAACTCCTGCAAACAGATCGCTCGGGAGCTTCGGAATGTTCTTCTCCGGGATCGTGACGATGACGATCTCTCCGCTTCGTGCTGCTTCATGAATTGACACAGGCGTCGCGCCAGTCTCGCGGGCCAGGTCAGCCAACGTTTCGGGCCCACGCGAATTAGCGACGAATACCTTGTGACCGAGTTCGCTCAGACGCCGTGTAAGCGTGCCGCCGATGTGGCCCGCACCAATGATTCCGATGTTCATCTTTAGCTCCCTAACAGTTTTAGCCACAAAGATGCACCAAAATACGAAAATCTTCTTCTCGTATTTTGTGCTTTTTTGTGCCTCTTTGTGGCGTTTGTTAATCTAGATTTCTGAAATGAAGAAACAGACGCTGAACACATCGATTGCACTGACTCTGACAATAATGCTGGTTAGTTGTAGCGGCGGACGTGCGCGGCCGAGGAGTGAAGCTCGCATACTCGAGGTTGCCGCTGCGGTAGAGACCGAGCCGGTCAATACCGGTGGCGACTCGGCCGACGATGCAACAGTCTGGGTCAATCCTTCAGACCCGGCGCAGAGTCTTGTGATCGGAACGAATAAGAAACGAGGCCTCGTCGTTTACGATCTGACGGGCAAGGAGATTCAATTTCTTGCTGACGGCCAGATGAATAATGTGGACAATCGCGACACGCTCGTCACCGCAAGCAATCGAAGTAACAACTCGATCGCGATCTACAGAATCAATACCGAAACACGGCGCCTGGAGAATGTCGCGGCAGAGGAAATCAAAACAATCGACACTTACGGCTCATGCATGTACAAGAGTAGTAAAACCGGAAAGCTTTATTACATCGTCACGAGCAAGCAGGGCGTGGTCGAGCAGTATGAGTTGTTTGACACGGGCAAGAGCGTGTCGGCGAAGAGAGTCAGGCAAATCAAAGTCGGCTCACAGTTGGAAGGCTGCGTGGCTGACGACGAGCTCGGCTATCTGTACGTTGGCGAAGAAGACGTTGGCATTTGGAAGTATTCAGCCGAACCTGATGCCGAGCCTACGCGAAAGGAAGTTGATCGAGCGAGACCTGGCGGCAGTCTGGTGGCTGACGTCGAAGGACTCACGATCGCTTACGGAAGCGACGGCAAGGGATACCTGATTGCATCGAGCCAGGGCAACAGCACGTTTGCGATTTATCGCCGTGAAGGTGATAACGCCTACGTGAAATCATTCCGCATCGTTGCCGGCAACGCGGTCGACAACGTGACTGAGACTGACGGGATACACGTCACGACCGCTAATCTCGGACCGCAATTTCCGAACGGAGTTTTCATCGCGCAGGATGGTGCGGATGATAAGGGCAAACAGAATTTCAAGCTTGTTCCATGGCAGTTGATTGTAGCCGCGGATGAACGCAGATAAACGCGGATCAGATCTGCGTTCATCCGCGGCTAATTTCTTATTGACCCCAGACTCTCACCCAATCAACCTGCATCTGCTGTGGAAACACAGTGCTGGCGTCGGGATTGCCGACGAAATTTCCACCAACTGCGACGTTGAGAATGATGAAGAAAGGCGCCTGAAACTCAGACGTGCTATTGATCCCGCCCGAGATGTTAGCTTCTGCATACTGCACACGATCGACGTACCACTTGATCGAAGTTGAGGTGCGCGAAATCGCGAACGTATGGAAGCCCGCCGTGAGCGAGCTCGACGAATTAAAAGTTCCGCCGAACTGGGCGTGGTTTCCATTCACATCGGCCCAGTGAATCGTGCCGAAGTTTTTTAGTGGGTTCTGGCCCTGGATCTCCATGATGTCAATCTCTCCGCACGAAGGCCAGCCAACCGTGGTGATGCTGTTGCCAAGCATCCAGAAAGCCGGCCAGATGCCCTGCCCTTCCGGCGCGTTGATGCGGGCCTCGACCCACGTGTTGATGCCGAACGATTGTTTGCCCTGCGTCTTCATTCGCGCCGAGGTGTAAGCGCTGCCGCCGAAATTCTCTCGCCGGGCTTCAATGATGAGCGTTCCATTGGATATGCGCGCGTTCTCTGGTCTGTTGGTGTAATTTTCGAGCTCGTTGTTGCCCCAGCCGCCGCCACCGAGATCGAAGCCCCAGTTTGCTGAGCTTATTGCGGTCCCATTGAACTCATCGGACCAGACGAGACGAGAAAATCCCGGCGGCGCATCCGCTGGAGGCGGAGGCTGTGAGGCGACTGCGCCCCACGTAAACTGTTCCCACGTACTCGCTGCCGTGCGATCAGCGACGAGAGCTGCGCCGCGGTTTAGATCAGCCGAAACGAAACGATTGTTTCCTCTATCTCGAAGCGTGAAAGCGCCGCCGGCAACGTCGGTCCAGGTAAACTGCTCCCATGTGCCGATAGTCGTGCGATCGGCGACGAGTGGCGCCCAGGCCGCACGCGCTTGATCTGCCGATACGATGAGACCCGTGCCGACCGATCTGAAAGCAATGAAACCGCTGCCTGCGTCGATCACCTGAAACTGTTCCCACGCAGCGACGGCAGTGCGATCTGCGACGAGTGGAGCAAACGTGCCGCGGTTTTGATCGGCCGAGGTGAACTGACCATTTGCAGATGCGCGTATCCAGATGGTCTGGCCGACAGGCGCCGCGGCCTGAGCAGTCACGGCCAGTAGAAAGGTAGTCAATATTAGAAACAAGATTTTAGTTGTGTGTGACGAGAGTTTGCTGTTAGAGCTATTTGGCTTCGCCATTATACTTCCTCCTCATTGGGTGCTGCGCCCCTTTTTGATTGACGTCGAAGTTGTAGGGGAATGCGGGTCCAGGTCGACGTGCTGAGCGTCACGTGAGAACCAATTGGGAGGCCCTGAATCTGGCCGGCATAATATCACGATCAAGGAGATGGAGGACATTTATGGAGCGGCGAGCTTTGCTGCGGAACTTGTTGTCGACGGTGGTGATTGGTGTTGTTGATACGAAGATAATTGCTAACGCAGTTGTGGAACCTGATGATGAGGCGCATATGCGGAGAGCGATTCGGTTGGCCGGGAATAATCCAAAGTATCCGTTTGCGGCGGTGCTCATCGACGAGGAGAAGAGAGTGGTTGGGGAGGGTTGGAATCGTTCAGCTCATAATCCGACGTGGCACGGTGAGATGGACGCGATCAACAAGTGCGCCGCGGCTCATCCGGGGATTGACTGGACGAGGTTGACGCTTTACACGACGGCTGAGCCATGTGCGATGTGCCAGGGCGCGGTCGCGTGGGCAGGGATCAAGCGAGTGGTGTTTGGTTCGTCGATACCTTTCCTGAAGAGCGTCGACGTGTGGGCCATCGACATCCGCGCTGAAGAGCTTGCGCGTCTGGCTGCGTTCCGGAAATGCACGGTCGTTGGAGGTGTGTTGGAAGAGGAGTGCAACAAATTGTTTCGAGCGGCGCTGACGGTCAAATAGTTTTTCACGCAAAGACGCAAAGATCGCAAAGACGCAAAGGCGGCCCGAAGCATTTGACCCGCCTTTGCGTCTTTGCGATCTTTGCGTCTTTGCGTGAGATCAGTGCATGGGCGTGGCGCCGCCGCGGGCCCGCACCTTCTTAAAAAGAAATCCGGCGGGCATGCAGAGTAAGCAGAGGAACGCGAGGAGACGGAAGTTATCGATGTAGGCCAGCAGAGTCGCTTGCCTCACGAGCGTCTGATACATCGCGCCGTACGCTTGTTGAGTAGCTGTCACCACATTCCCATGCGCTGAAAGGTTCGCAATCATCTGGCTTAGCCGTTCCCGAAAGACCGGATCGTAAGGCGTCAAATGCGACACCATCGCCGCCTGGTGCGTTTGCGCCCCACGCGCGAGCAGCGTCGTCACCATCGCAATCCCAAAACTCCCACCCACGTTGCGCATCAGGTTGTAGATGCCGGTGGCGTTGCCAATCTGCTCGTTACTCAGCGTCCCAGTCGCGATCACAGTCAACGGAACAAAAACAAAACCCAACGCGAAACCACTAAACACCTGCGGCCACGCGATGTTGCGCACCGTGATCTCCAGATCAATGTTACCGAGCAGGTAAGTAGACGCAGCCAGAATGCCGAATCCGAACACAATTAGATATCGACCATCGACCTTTCCGATCAAACGCCCCACCAGGACCATCGAAACGATCGCACCGATACCGCGTGGACTCACCGCCAGCCCGCTTTGCAACGCCGGGTAACCGAGCAGCGTTTGCAGGAACAACGGCAGCAGCGCAGTGGTACCGTAAAGCGCGATACCCACCGTCGCGATCAGCGCTGTGCCGGTCGCAAAGTTACGATTAGAAAGCACTCGCAGATTGACGATTGGATCTTTGGTACGCAGCTCCCAGATAACGAACGCGACGAGGGCAACGATCGCGATCAGGAGCGATCGCACTATGAACGGTGATGAGAACCAGTCGTCTTCCTGACCTTTATCAAACACGAGCTGCAGCGTCGCAAACCCGACGGCCATCAATCCAAAACCGATGTAGTCGATGCGACCGGGCCTTTGATTGCTGATGTACGGCGGATCCTCAATAAACGTCTTTGCCATCAGCATCGCGAGCAGGCCGACGGGGATATTGATGTAAAAGATCCAGCGCCAGGAATAATTGTCTGTGATCCAGCCGCCGAGCGTTGGCCCAATGATAGGAGCGACAACGATTCCCATTCCATAAACCGCCATCGCTGAGCCACGTTTTTCGGCAGGAAAACTCTCCAACAACACCGCCTGTGCGATCGGCTGCAAAGCCCCGCCTCCGGCGCCTTGCAGAATGCGCGCTACCAGCAACATGCCCAGACTCGACGCCGCACCACACAGCGCCGATGACAACGTGAAGATCCCGATGCAAACAATCAGGAATCGTTTGCGACCGAAGACGTAGCCGAGCCAATTTGTCGCAGGAAGAATGATGGCGTTGGAAATCAGATAACTCGTCAGTACCCACGTTGACTCTTCCGGAGTCGCCGAAAGATTGCCGGCGATGTGCGGCAGCGCCACGTTCGCCACGGAAGTGTCGAGCACTTCCATGAAGGTGGCGAGCATTACCGAAGTCGCGATCAGCCAGGGATTGAAGCTCGGCTTCCAGTTGTTCTCAGGCGTCATTTAACCGCCACCTCGGGAACGACAGACATCCCCGGCGCCAGCATGTGTTTCGGATCCGGTGGCTCGTCAAAAACGATCTTCACCGGCACGCGCTGAACAACCTTGACGTAGTTGCCCGTCGCATTCTCCGGTGGAATCAAACTGAACCGCGCGCCAGTGCCCGCCTGAATGCTATCGACGTGTCCTTTAAATGTTTTGTCAGGATACGCATCGACCGTGATCTCGACAGCCTGTCCCGGCGTCATTCTGCCGATCTGGTTTTCCTTGAAATTCGCGGTGACCCACACGTCGCCGGGAACAATCGCCAGCAACGGTTGACCGATCTGGACGAGGGCGCCCTCTTCAACGCTCTTGCGCGTCACTCTCCCGGTGTCAGGCGCATAGATCTTCGTGTAAGAGAGCTCGAGCTCAGCTTGTGTGACTTGCGCACGCAACTGCTCGGTCGTCGCACCTGCAGTCTCAGCTTGCGCCTGGCTGACTGCGACTTGCTGCGGCGCGGCATTGGCCTGGGCCAATCGACCGAGCGCTTCATTAACGTTAGCCTGCGCGCCTCCGATTTGCGACTGCGCCTGCTGCGCTGTTTGTGTCGCCGCCGTTTGGGCCGCGCGAGCCTCGTTCACACGTGCTTCTGCGGCAGTAACTCTCTGTCGCGCGGCTTCGAGCTGGGCAACGGCTGTGTTTGCCGTTGTCTCGGCCTGGACCAAACGCTGTTGCGAGATCTCGTCCTTGGCGTACAGTTCATGGTAACGTGCCACATCAGCATTCGCGCGTGTCACATCCGCTTGCGCAGCGACAACCTGCGCCTGAGTTTGAGCCAGATTTGCCTGTGCGGTCGAAATGGCGGAAGCGGCTTCACTCGCACGACTACGCAAACTAGCCGCACCTGCGCGCGATGACTCAACATCCGAACGCGATTTCTGCACTGCCGCTCGCGCCTGTTGGACCGTGGCCGAGCTCGTCGCACGTGTCAGCGTCACATTCGTTTTTGCTTCATTCTCTTTCGCGAGACCGGCATCGAGCGCCGCTTTGGCTTGCTGCAACTTGACTTCGTAATCGCGCGCATCGAGCTCCGCAATCAGATCTCCTTCTTTAACTTGCTGGTTGTCACTCACATAAATCTTCGCGACGTAACCGGAAGCTTTCGGACTAACCTGAATAATATGACCGTCAATGAATGCATCATCGGTTGACTCATGCGAACGCGAGTAGAGCCAGTAACGCACGCCGAAGATCGTTCCGAGCACGAGGACGACCGCCACTATGATTAGAACGCTGCGCCGTTTATAAAACGGGCGCCGCGCTGGTTCGGCGTCCGGTTGATCGGGGATTGGTTCTTCTTCTTCAACCGGCGTAATCTGCGGCCTGGATCTCACCATCGAAATGTCTCCGCTCGTCCGAGTGCTGCCGCGAGATTCAAACGTGCGGCGTTGTGTTGAGCCAATGCAGTCACTTGGGAAACACGCGCATTCGCGAGTGACGTCTGCGCCGTGATCACCTCGAGATTGTCCGCGACGCCCGCGCGGAAACGGTCGCGCGCCATCTCGAGCTCGCGCTGGGCCAACGTCACGCTTTCTTCAGCCGCGCGCACTTGCACAGCCGCAGTCCGCAACGTCGTCAACGCCAAGCGCACGTCTTCTTCAACTTGTCCGCGAACGTTTGCGAGCGACAACTCAGTTTGTCTCTGACGACTCGCGGCGGCAGTCACTCTTCCCTGCGTCAATCCTCCATTGAAAATCGGCACGTTGAGCTGCACTGCGACTCGACGTGTCGGTAGATCGAAACTACCCGGCGTGATGCCACTGGAGCCATAGTCACCAACGACTTCGAGCGACGGCAGATGCTCCGCGCGCGCAGATTGCAGCTCGAGTTGAGTGACTCTGTTCTCTTCCTCAGCAACCTGAATCTCACGACGATCCTGGGCAGCCTGCGAGACGGCTGTCTCGACCGTCGGCAAAGGATCTTCGACGAATCGCAGTTGATCCGTCAGCGTTAGCGCACCGCCGAGCGGCAAGCCGATCAGTCGCTGCAAGTTCAAGCGCGCCTGTTCAGAATCAGTTTGCGCCTGGGCCAAACCGGTTTGTTGCTCAGCCAATCGCGTCTGAGCACGAATGACGTCGACTCCGGTTGCCACACCCGCATTGCGCTGATCGCGCGCGAGCTGAAGTAATGCCTGGGCCAACTCTACGTTCGCTTGTGCCGCCACAACAGCACGGTCTGCACGCAATGCTTCGAGATAACTGAGACCAGTGCGACTCGCGACCTCCTCACGAGCCAGGGCTTCGCTCAACTCCGCCACGCGAACACCGGCTTTGCCCGCCTGGTAATTCCGAATCGCGCTCAGATCGAAGACCGATTGTCTCAACAACAAACGGGCGTCGAAGTTCTTGAATGGACCAAGAAAAGTTTTACTGATACCCGGGAAGGTTCCCGGCTGGAAACCGAGAGCCACGAGATTCATCGTCAGGCTGGCCTGGTAGGCAACGCCGGAAACGTTAGGCAGCAACGGCGCGCGCGCTTGTTCCTGCTGGCCGCGAGCCTCGTTGCGACGTTCGTGTGCGCGAAGTGTTGCGAGATTGTTCGCTATTGCAAGTCTGACTGCTTGCTCATAACTCAAGGCAGCGGGTTGGCCCGTCGTAATCTTAGCCGCACCAGGAATCTCCTGCGCCGCCAATGAGGCCGCACTGAACAGAATACTAACTACTGTGACCAATAGGCTCCTCGGTCGCATGACGGTTTAGTTATTCCATATTAGAGATGGCGCGGTATTGTGTCGGATTGTTCGTATTTGCTTGATTTTGCTCTCGCAAAACTGGACAAAAGAAAGCAACTAACGAGAAGACCAGCACTCTTCTTGCATCTATCTTCCCTCATCATGCAAGCAATCAAAATTATCAAGCAGAAGCAGAGTGCGAATGAGGTGGGGACTGAAAGCCAGAAAACAGTCGAGCCCAGCACGCGGACGATAGCAAACACAGTGAAGAGCTGGATCGAGGAATCGCAGCAACGCAGACGTAATCTGCCACGCTCTTTAGCGGCGATCAGTATTGTCGTGGCACCTCAATAAGCCGCAAAGAAGAATCAGCCACAAAAAGGCACAATAAACACAAACCGAAATAGAACAAGTCAGTTGAAAATGAACAAGTCAGGAAGAGGGGCTTGCCCCCGCTTGTCGAATCCAAGTAACGGCGGGGGCAAGCCCCTCTTCCTGACTTGTTCTATGTTTAGGCGATTAATTCAATGCGGCTACAGTCACGGTCTCTGGTTGAGTCTGGTTCCGCGACATCATTTCACGTCGCAGCTCACGTTCACGATTGCGAAGGATTGATTTCCTCGCTGGTCTGCTCACCCGCAGTCTCGATCTCAGAGAGAAAGTAACTGTCACCGTAACGAGTAAAGATCAACTCGTCTCTCCTTGGTGTCGAGCGCTCTATTTTCGGCTCAGTCTCAAACACTACCTCGTTGTGTTTGTCGTGCACGTTCCTGAGCAGTAGTCCAACCGGCTCATCCAGGAGGCGCCTGATCTCGTATTCACCTGCCGGAAGCGCTTTTCCCTTCACGGTAAAATCAAACGGAATCTGAACGCGAATCGAAGTTCCCGGCTCCTGCGCGCGAGTACTCCCCACTACCAGCAAACTCAGCAGACATCCTGCCGCCACCACACTAAAAATTTCTTCATGATTTCTCCTTCCCTGACTTCCCGGCCAAATCGTCGGCACGCCCGGTGATTAAGAAATTGGCATGCCATCGCATGGACCACATAATCATCGTTTTGCGGCGACCATCGTTGAGGCTTTAGCCGCGGATTTACGCGGATGAACGCGGATCTGACATAATCTTTGGAGAAGAGTGGAGGCGACTAAATGTTGAGAAGATTGTGGCGATATGGCTTAGCGGTCATTACCGTCGCAGCAGCCCTCGTGCTCACTATCTGGCTCGAGCAATACACCGACATCACGCCTCTTTTCTACGCGGCGATCGTCGTCAGCGCGTGGTTCGGAGGCAGAGGGCCGGGCCTGCTGGCCGTGGTCCTTTCAGAGCTGGCGATCGATTATTACTTCGTTCCGCCCTATTATTCGCTGCGCCTTGGACCAAAGCCGATTAGTTTCATGGTCGTGTTCGGAGTGCTGGCCCTATTCACCAGTTGGATGAGCACGAAACGGAGGCAAGCGGAAGAAGGACTCAAGCAAGCGCGCGATGAACTCGAGTTGAAGGTCCAGGAACGAACGAAGGAGCTCAGACAAGCAAACGAGACTCTGAGCGAGCGACAAGCAGAGTTGACGCACGTCACTCGCGTCATGACCATCGGCGAGCTGACCGCCTCGATCGCTCACGAAGTAAACCAACCGCTGGCCGCGATTGTTACGAACGGCAATGCGTGCTTACGTTGGCTTGCCGGAGCGACGCCCAACTTGTCTGAAGGCCGACAAGCTGTCGAGCGTATTATCAAAGACAGTTACCGTGCGAGCGAAGTTATCGCGCGCATTCGCTCGCTCGTCAAAAAGACGCCGCCGCGCAGCGATTGGGTTGATCTGAACGAAGTGATCGACGAGGTGCTTGCACTCGCGCAAAACGAAGCACGCCGCCATCGTGTTTCCCTCAATCGACAGCTTAAACCGGACTTGCCGCGCGTGCGTGGAGATCGTGTTCAGTTGCAACAAGTCGTGTTGAATCTGATCATGAATGGTTTGGAAGCAATCGCGCGAAGTAAAAACGGCACACGAGAGTTGTCGATCAGAACAGACGCTGATGACGGGAAAAACGTGATCGTCGCGGTGGGCGATTCCGGCGAGGGACTTGATTCAGCGAACCTCGAGCGCGTGTTTGATGCGTTCTATACGACCAAACCGGAAGGCATGGGTATGGGTTTGGCAATAAGCCGGACCATCATTGAGTCGCATGGTGGTCGACTTTGGGCCACCGCAAATTCGCCGAAAGGAGCAGTCTTCCAGTTTACGTTGTCGAGCAATCATGACAAATAACGTCGCTGACATGGTGTTCGTGATCGATGATGATGAATCGATACGCGAGGCGTTGAAGAGTCTCATCAGATCGGTTGGACTCAGCGTCCAGACATTTGCGTCTGCTCAGGATTTTCTTGAGAGCTCTCGGCCGGATGTTCCCTCGTGTTTGATACTTGACGTGCGAATGCCGGGACTGAGCGGTCTCGATCTTCAGCGCGATCTCGCGGAGGCAAACATTCACATTCCGATCATCTTCATCACGGGTCATGGCGATATTCCGATGTCAGTGCGGGCGATGAAAGCGGGGGCGGTCGAGTTTCTGACGAAGCCGTTTCGCGATCAGGATCTGCTCGACGCGATCCAGCAGGCGCTCGAGCGTGATCGACAGGTGCGCTCGCAACAGGCAGGCACGGCGGAGCTGCGCAATCGCTACCACTCCCTCACGCCGCGCGAAACCGAAGTATTTGGGCTCGTAGTAAAAGGAATGCTCAACAAACAGATCGCGCTCCAGCTAGGCACGAGCGAAATCACCATCAAGCTCCACCGCCGCCAGGTCATGGAAAAGATGCACGCCGACTCCCTCGCCGCCCTCGTCCGCATGGCTGAAAAATTAAACACAAAAAGCACATAAGAACTGTAAGAATGAACAAGTCAGGAAGTGGGGCTTGCCCCCGCCGCTGCTTGGATTGGACGAGCGGGGGCAAGCCCCTCTTCCTGACTTGTTCATTCCACTGACTGATTCATTCTACTTACCTATACCAAGGTATAGGGCGCGGATACGTACGTATAATGTTTTTCTTTACCTCACACTCGTATTCTCCTACACGTAATGAATCCGCTGATTTCAATTGTTGACGATGATGAGTCGGTGCGAAATGCACTGAAAAGCCTGATCGACTCGGTCGGGTTTCGGGCCGAGGTGTTCTGCTCGGGCGAAGAGTTCCTGAAGTCCCCCTACGTATTCAAGAGTGACTGCCTGATTGCCGACGTCCGCATGCCGGGCATGACTGGCCTCGAGCTCCAGCAGCGGCTGCACGCCGCCGGCTCAGCCGTCCCGATTGTCTTCATCTCGGCCCACGACGATAAAGATGCGCGGGCCCGCGGCTTGCGAGAGGGCGCGATCGCCTTCCTGCAAAAGCCATTCAGTGAAGATTCTCTGTTGGGAGCAATCAGCGATAGTCTGGATAAAAGTTGACACGAAAAAGGGATTAGTGATGTTACAAACTGCAAGTGCTTTAAACTACCAACCGCTGGCTGCTCGATTAAAGCCGGCGCTAAGACCGGCCACGCAGAGCGCAGCAGCAATCGCGAAGCAAGCAACCAACGATCTTTCAGTTCTCTATCCCGAGTCAGTACTGAGATCGAGTGATGCTATTGGTTGGCACAACGTGCGTGCCATCTACTTTCGCCACGCGTCGAAAGAAGCCGTAATTCCGGCTTCTGACGATCACTGCATCGTGAAAAATCTTGGCGACTCGTTTTTCACGAGCGTCTATCACGGCAAACGACGCTTCGAAGGCGAAGTGCTCTCCAGCGAAATCGCGATCATTCCCGCAGGCTCGTCATGGGTTTGCCAGTCTGAAGATTCTGAGTCGCTGACAATGCTGCTGCTCTACCTGCGACCACTGTTTGTGCGCTCGGCAGCAGACGAGTTGAACATCTCGCAGAACGAGATCGGACTGACTCCGCAAATCGGTTTCAAAGACAAGAATATCTGTCACGTGGCGATGTCGCTGCTGCACGAGTTGAACGAAGCGAACGTGGTGGGACGTCTGTATGCCGATTCGCTCGCGCCGGGACTCGCGATCCAGCTCGTCAGGCGCTACGGTTCTTTGCGCGACGTACACGTCGGACACGGCGGCATGGCGCCACACAAGTTGAGAAAAGCGGTCGCGTTGATCGATCATCATCTTTCTGACGAAGAGGAAGGACGTGTTGCGCTGCGTGCAGTTGCGCGCGCGGTGCGTATGAGCTACTTCCACTTTTCGCGGGCCTTCAAGCAGTCGATGGGAATGACTGCGACGACTTACATCGCGGAGCGCCGTATCGAGCGTGCGAAGCGGATGCTGGAGGAGACGGAATTGCCAATCTCCGAGATTGCCCTGCGTTCGGGCTTCTCCAGCCAGAGCCACTTCACAACGGCGTTCCGCAGGCTGGCCGGAGCCACGCCTAAAGCATTCCGCGCCGCGTTATGATCCACAGATTTCACTGATTCTGTGTAATCTGTGGATGGCTCTGTTTTGACGAAGAAGAAAAAACTAAAACTCAGTTACTTGCTACGACCTCACCGCAGCATGCTTGTGCTTGCGTTCATCGCCGTACTCGGCGAGGCGACTACTGATCTGCTCGAACCCTGGCCACTAAAAATCGTCTTCGACTACGTCTTCGGAACGAAGCACATGCCGGCGTGGATGTCGGGATTGATCGGCGGCACGTTTGGTCTATCTAAAGTCTCGATTCTTCACTTCGCAGTCCTCGCCGTGATCGTCATCGCGGCCGCCGGCGCACTCAGCTCTTACGCCGAAAAATACCTGACCACTTCGGTCGGTCAGTGGGTGATGCATGATCTGCGCAGTATTCTTTATCATCACATTCAACGCCTGTCTCTCGCTTATCACGATCACAAGCCAACGGGCGATCTGATCAGCACTGTCACCGCCGACATCGATTCGATCCAGGATTTCATCTCGCAGGCGCTGCTCGGCATTCTCGTGAACGTGCTGACGCTCGTCGGCATGCTCGCGGTGATGTTTTATCTCAACTGGCGCTTCACGCTGATCGCGCTTTCAATCACGCCGTTCCTGTTTTTGGTGGTCTACACCTACACACATCGCATCAAGCAAGCATCACGCGCTTTGCGGAAGAAGGAAGGCGAAGTTGTTTCCGTCGTCGCGGAAGTGCTGGGTTCGATTCGCGTCGTGAAAGCGTTTGCGCGCGAGGATTACGAAGAAGCGCGACTCGCACAGCAAAGCCTTGAGAACGTCGAGATCGCGCTCCGGGCACGGAGTCTCAAAGCGAAGCTCGCGCCCGTGGTCCAGGTGATCGTCGCGGTGGGTACGTGTCTCGTACTCTGGTACGGCGTCAACCTCGTGTTAACCGAGCAGATGACTTCGGGCTCGCTGCTCGTCTTCCTGCTCTATCTCGGCAAGATGTACAAGCCGATGCGCGACCTCTCGAAGATGACTGACACGATGTCGAAAGCGGCGGTCGGTTACGAGCGCATACGTGCGGTGATTGAGACTGAGAACGAAGTACGCAATCTGCCGGGCGCGAAGAAAGCTCCAGCCTTCAAGGGCGCGATCGAGTTTGAGCACGTTGATTTCGGTTATGACAAACGTTACCCCACGCTCACGGATGTAAACCTGCGCGTCGAGCCCGGCCAGCTTGCGGCTCTGGTTGGTCCAACCGGTGCCGGAAAGTCAACCATCACGGGCTTGATCGGTCGTTTCTACGATCCACAAAAAGGGATCGTGAAGATCGATGGCGAGGACATCAGGAATTACAAGATGAAGTCGGTGCGACGGCAGATGAGCTTTGTTTTGCAGGAAACGCTGCTCTTCCGCGCGCCTGTCTGGCAGAACATCGCGTACGGTAAGCCCGAGGCGACACGTGAAGAGATCCTGCGCGCCGCAGAGCTCGCGAATGCTGATGAGTTCATCAAGAAGATGCCGCAGCAGTATGACACGATGGTGGGCGAGAAAGGCGTGACGTTGTCTGGTGGGCAGCGTCAACGTATCGCCATCGCGCGCGCAATCATTCGCAACTCACCGATTCTGATACTTGATGAGCCGACGTCAGGTCTCGATGCAGCTTCGGAAGAGCTGGTGTTCGAGGCGCTGGGAAGATTGATGGTTGGTCGCACCACGATCGTGATCGCGCATCGCCTCGCAACCATCCGGCGCGCAGACGTGATCTTTGTGATCGATCACGGCACGGTTATCGAGCGCGGCAACTTTGAACAGCTAATCGCCGCCGGTGGACTCTTCGCAAAACTTCACGAGATCCAGTTTCGTCCACAGATTACGCAGATTCCGCAGATTTAAATCTGTGTAATCTGTGGATAGTCATTTGGTGAGCTGTTTAGGCGTCGGTAGTTCGGACGCGTTCCAGCCGCCACCGAGTGCAGCTTGACAGGTAGTTGCGTGAAGAAAAAACTGGGCCACGGATTACACAGATATACACGGTTTGAGCCGTGTTCATCCGTGTAATCCGTGGCTGAAAAAGCGAGTGTGAGTGGAGCCACCTCGGAGCCCGTATTTTTGGTCCACTCACACTCAAAACACAGGGGTGTCCCCCCAACTCGCTCGTTGCCCCTGTGCCTTATCGAAGAATGCCTAAAGCCACAACGCTCGCATACTATCTCGCCGTCACCTATATCTCTTTCACTTTGTTGTCGGTTTTATCAGCTATTTGCGTTAGCCCCTGGTCCAGATCCTGATAGAACTCCTTTTCACCACCTTCGAAGTGATGTCCACTCGCCTTCACTGCAAATAAACGCTTCGAGGCTGGCGTCACCTCATAGAGCGACTGCGCTTCACGGAAAGGAGCATTCTTATCGTTCATGGCATTGAGAAAAACGATCGGCGTCTGTTTGAGCTGCTTTAAATACTGGTGTACATCAAAAACTTTTTCGTGCGGCGTTCCGTGCGTGAAATAGATAACGGAATCGGCCGGTTTCCACGCGAGCTCGCCGTACATCGGAAGACTAATCGCCACCACCCGGCTTACTGGTAGGCTAAACTCCCGTTGCGTCGCTACTATAACGCTGTAGCCCGCGCCGAGTGACCAGCCTGCCAGGACGAGGGGCGTTTTGTCGTTAATCCCCGGTCGTGCAATAGATAGTCGCGCGATTGCGTCGTAGTCACGCGTGAGTTCTTCCGCGGAGATCGGCTTCTGCGGGCTCGCAAAACTCACGAGATAACTCTTGACGTCGATACCGACGACAGTAATCCCACTAGCGGCGATGTGCGCCGCAATATCAGCGCAGAATGGACTCCAACCACCATCACCACTCGTGAAGAGCATGAGTGGCTGATTCGCCGCGTGCTCCTGTTGATACAGTTGTAGATCGAGAGGTGGACCACCACGAATCGTCGCCTGAAAAGTAGAATGTTTGACTTCGTGTGACAGCTCTTCATGCGTGACGTGGTGATAAAAACCGTGATACCACCTCACCGCGTACACAACGACTCCAGAAACAACCAGGAGCAGCGTCGCAACCAGGATCTTAATCCGTGTTTTTCCGTGTAATCTGTGGCTCAATCTGCTCTTTCATCCACGTCACCGCATCGCCCAGCGCCGCATAAAACTCATCGCGCGCGCCGCTGAACCGGTGATTACTCGCATTGATCAGCACATACTTCTTCGGACTCCCCGCACTCGCAAACAACGCGTTACCAACCTTCTGCGGACTCGCTGTATCAGACGTGCTCTGAATCATCACAAGCGGCACGGGCGCGATCCGCGGCAACACTTCTTCACTGCGAAATCCAAACTGCGCATTCGTTTCATTTCTTAAGTTCGTATGATTTCCACGGACGCCACTCACGAGCTGATTCTGTTTCGGCAGTCCAATCGAAATGATCCCGGCCCAGTTCGATCGCGTTTCCGGATCCGCACCGACCGCGATTGCAAAACCGGCGCCGAGTGACCAGCCGTAAACATAAACCGGCGCTGCGTTATCAACCTTCGCAAACGCACGTACAGCCGCGGCAACGTCAGCGTAATCCCGCGCCAGTTGCTGCATCGTCAAAGGATTTGTAACGGAAGAAAACTCGCGCAAATAGACCTTCGAGTCAATCCCAGCGACTGCGAAGCCCATGTGCGCGAGCTGCTGAGCCGTACGTGGCGCCAGGCCGCGCCAACCGCCGTCTCCACAAGCATAAATCGCGGGTCTCCCGGGTTTATTCCCGAGCGGCTTGTAAAAGTGAACCAGGAATTGCTGACCTCTCACCACGACGTCGCGATCTTCAGTCACGACATCGGCCCACGTCTTCGTGTCGTCCGGATCGTAATGATCTGTTGGCTGCTGGCCCGCGACGCGGATCGCTACGACGAAGATAGCCACGCCCAACAGAACCCAACGATGAATGAGGCCGCGTGTTTCCATGTCTTGAACTTTTCCTGAAAACCTCTGCGCCCGAGCAGCATCTCGAGCGTGATCGCATTACGCACCTGGATGACCGCGTACAGCATGCTCAGCGACAACCGCCGTTGATTGAAACAGAAGTAGCGCGGCTCCCACGCGTGCGGGTGATACTTGGCTTTGTAACGATACAGAAGCTTGAAATCGTAGCCGATGTTGACCTTGTCAAAGACGAATCGCATGAGCCGCGCGAGCACCGGATGGTCCAACAGGTCCGGATCGTCGAGAAGTGCGAGCGGCGCAAGTCCCATTGAAGCCATCTCGAAACCCTCTTCTCCCAGCAGATGAAGGATTTCCGTGGAGAGGAGTTCCATCGTCCCACGGATAGCATCGGACCTGCGCCGCGTCACATCGAGGTAGTATCCACTACGTCGATATATAGGCTCACAAACTACAAAGCCTTCGATTCGTCCAGCGCCGTTGTTAGATCGCGCGATGAAATAGCGCTTGGCGGATGGCCGGTCGAGACCGAGTGAGCCCAGTACGAATCCCAATTCGTGATTGCCTTTACACGTGAGCCAAGCGTCGGAAATCTCGCTTAGCTCTTCGTTAATTGCGGCGGCGTTTTTGGCAAACGGATGATGCTCGCTGACGACAACACCTTCGCGTCGCGCTTTGTTCGTGGCGGCGCGCACCAGCTCCATCTTTCCGCCCGCGAGGGTGAAGCGTCGCAAATCAAAGACTGCTTCTTTCCCGATCTGAACATCGGCAAAACCCTCGGCGCGGAATGCCTCCAGCATCGCCGGCGAAACCTGATACGCACCAACCGGTCTCATCATCGCACTCCTGAAATCCCTGATGAGACCGCGCGCCTGATGCGGTGCGCATACCGGATCGCCGGCGATTAGCGCGATACCGCCGCTAACCTGATAAGCGAGAAACCCATCCACTCTGGGCGACGTGAAGTAGGATTTTGGTCCTTCGAGCAACACGTACGAGTTGGAGTTTGTCCCGTACCGACGGACCCACGAATCAAGTTTCGCTTGCGGTACTTGCATATGCTCCTGGCCGTCAGTAACTCAAGTGGTTCTTCTGATGACGGTGATGCTTGTGGTGACGATGATGATGGTGCTTCCAATAATTCTTATCGTGCTTGTCTTTCGCATTCGCCGTAGCCGACTGCAAACCGAGAGTCGCCGCACCAAACAACATGACGGCTCCCAGTAAAAATGAAACAACTGTTTTCATGGATCAATTTTCCTTTCCCGAAAGTTCGGCACCGCATTCCGCAACGAGCATGCCAGCGAAAAATCACTAGATTGAGGCCAAAAGGACCACTGAGGCTGTGACACTCTTGCCGGAACCAACAAAACGGCCACACCGCGGGTGATCACAAAGAGCACAAAAAGCTGAAAGATTTACTGGAGTGATTTGTGCATTGTTGGTGGGAAATGGAGACGAGGACTCACAAACGGCGCAGAGATGTATTAGTGAAACGTTTTGTGTTTTTTGTGGTCTTCTTTGTGCTTTTTGTGATCGAATATGCGGCGCTCGCCGTCACGAGCGCGGCGATCGCCAACATCGAGCGCACCGATGATCAGACGCTCGCGGAGATTCAGGCGCGCGATCTGGCGCAACACATCAGCGACATGGGCTCACGCGATCCGGAAACGCTCACGCGCGCCGCGAACCTGATCAAAGGCACACGTCCCAACATCATGAGCGTACGTGTTTGGAAACTCTCGCAGAGTGACTTCATCGAAGAGGCCGCGGCCAACGGAAGCACACCGGCAGCGCCGATACCCGAAGACACGAAAAGCATTTTGCGCGGCGGCGGGCCTGGTCCAACACATGTCTCAAACCAGTTGCTGTATCGCGCTTTCGCAATCATTTTCGATAAGGGCCGGCCGATCGGCGCCGTGGAGATCGTGCAGCGCTTCGACAGTATCTGGGCCGTCGCGTTTCGTTATCTGAAGAGCGTGATCTGGATGTCGCTGATCGTGATCGCGTTAATCATGCTGGGCACTTACTACCTGTTCCGGCAGTTGCAACTAACGACAAAACTCGAAACCGAGCGCGGCATACTTCGCGATCGCGTGCGCGACGCCACGGTGGAGCTCGAGGTACGAAATCAACAGCTTCAGGAAACAAACCTCGAGCTCTGGCGCACCAACCGTCGCATGAATGAGCTCGGCCGCCTCGCTGCCGCAGGTCAAACAGCCGCTCACTTCGCGCACGAAGTCGGCACTCCGCTCAATCTGATCAGCGGTCACGTCCAGTTGCTCAAATCCGATCTCGATCGCGATCCGCACGATGCTGAGGCACGAATAAGAACGATTAGTGCCCAGATTGAACGGATTGAAAGAATCGTGCGTCGCATGCTCGACAAGACGCGATTCGAGACTGAGCTTGCGCCACTCGATCTGAATTTGATGTTGCGCAAACTGTGTGACGCGATGGCGCCCGCCTTGGACAAACGCAACATTCGTCTCGTCGAAACATTTGCCGACGATCTGCCGCTGATGGCCGGTTCATCAGATCGGTTGCAGCAACTGTTCTTGAACCTTATCAACAACAGTCTCGACGCGATGCCTGACGGCGGTGAGATTCAGGTTTGTACTGCCAGCGAGGGCAAGCCCGGCAAAGTGCAACGAGTCAGGGTTGATTTCATCGATACCGGATTCGGAATGACGCCCGAAGTAATGAGTCACATTTTTGATCCGCTTTACACGACGAAAGATCGCGGTCGTGGCACAGGGCTCGGTCTCGTGATCGTCAGTCAAATCGTTTCTGAGCATGGAGGAAGAGTCGAAGTTGAGAGTGAGCTCGGGAAAGGCACTCGCTTTCGTCTGACATTCGCGGCGATACCGAATGACGTGGTGGCAGTTGTCGAGGAGCCCGAGCTCGAGTTAGGTGTGAGTAGATGAAACATATTCTTGTGGTCGATGACGATCGTGATTCATGCGAGCTGCTGCGCGAGATCTTCTGCGCGGAAGGTTGGCGCGTCGATACTGCGCTCAGTCCGACGCAGGCTTTTAGTGTGGCGGAGAAAGAGAAGATCGATCTGGTCGTCAGCGACATCAATCTCGAAGCGCATCAATCGGGATTGGATTTGTTGCGAGATTTGCGCGCGCAGTGTCCCGTGATTTTGGTAACGGGGTTCGGCACGCTCGACTCCGCCGTCGAGGCGGCGCGTGAGGGCGCCTGGGATTTCATCTCCAAACCGTTCAAGGTCCAGGAGGTTGTGGCGATTGCACGCAGGGCTCTCGAGCAGGACCGAAACAGCAGCGGTGCTGAGCGGCGCGCCGAGCAGCTTTCCGCGCCTTACGAACAGGGCGGATTGCTCGGGCGCTCTCCCGTGATGATCGGGCTCTACAAAGAGATCGCGCGCGTGGCGCCCACGCGCTCGACGATTCTAATCGCGGGTGAGTCGGGGGCCGGAAAAGAGCTCGTCGCGCGATCGATTCATCAACACAGCACACGTTCCGGCGGATCGTTCGTCGCGATAAACTGCGGCGCGCTTACCGAAACGCTTTTGGAAGCAGAGTTGTTTGGTCACGTTCGTGGATCATTCACGGGCGCTATCGGTGATCGTAAAGGGCTTTGGGAAGAAGCTGCAGGTGGAACGCTTTTTCTCGACGAGGTTGGTGAGACGAGTCCCGCGTTCCAAGTAAAACTCTTGCGCGCGTTGCAGGAAGGTGAGATCAGACGTGTTGGCGCATCGCGTGCGACACAAGTAGACGCCCGTATTCTCGCAGCCACAAATCGTAACCTCGAACAGGAAGTGAAGGCAGGAAAGTTTCGTGAGGATCTTTATTACCGGCTCAGTGTAGT
>Ga0208338_1000106_pt1 | contig 23608 bp, 21 predicted proteins | sample ForSoiNitrogNN91_FD_187858 | JGI IMG/M metagenome (GOLD analysis project Ga0208338, IMG submission 187858) | Forest soil microbial communities from Browns Valley, California, USA, that are Nitrogen fertilized - NN91 (SPAdes) | ecosystem: Environmental > Terrestrial > Soil > Temperate forest ...
CGCGCGCGCCCTGCCCGGTAACTCAACTTCCCTCAACTCGCTCAATACTGCGGCGAGACTTCAGAAAGAATCCTCTGAGTTATCAAACGCCCGCTACTTATTGATTCTCCCCCTTGCGCCCGCTTCGCTCGCGCGCTCGGCGCACCTCGCACCGCTCACTACGCTACGCCCCCGCTGGGGGCTGGCGCTGTTTGGTTATTGCTCTCTTTAGCTGACCTAAGGACCCGCCACTGCTTGGTTGCGCGGTTTGTTAGACCGCGTCGACGTGGAGTCTTGTTGGTCTGTAGTGAGAACCGTTCCAGGTAGTTGAACCGCGTGGCTGCCACGGCACTGTAACCCATGCGAGTGAGAATAGCGCCACGACGATCCGAGTGTTGCACAAACATATCCGCGGCAGTATTTCGCAATTCAGACGCCGTGACCACTCCGCCTAGCACCTTAAGCGACGCTCTTCGCATAACCTCTGCGACGTAACACTTAGTGACGGGTTTGTGACAGCGGGCATTTCCTTCGCCGACCAGGAAGTGCTGTTGATGGGCCACCTTTACGATCGTGGAACGCTTCTCATAATAACGTTCCAGAATTGGCTTAAGCCAAATTAACGCTTTCGCAGGAAACGTAATCTTTGACTCTTTGCCTGTGACGGAACGCTTGCCTCGTGTTAACTGGGGCAACGGCAATTCGAGGTATTCGAAATGTCCCACTCGAGAACCATCTTTCGCTGGTGAGGGAATTCTCAGGTTTCGCAGGTTCCCATTTGTAAGCAGGTGAAAAATAATGAAATACAGGACCACAGCTTCTTCTGGATCCGCGTCAGGCGCAACGATGTAAGCGCAAAGCTTCTCAACCACTGAATCATCGTATCGCCTGATCGCTTCTGCGAGTTCTATCATTTCACCACGCTTGGTGCGCATCGTGAACGCTTTCGACCCTCCGCACACGATGGTCGTAAATGCATTCATAGTTATTAAACCGTGAAGCTCGGCCCAATCAAAGAACGTCCGCAGATTTGTGATGGCGCTAACGAGTGTTCCACGCGTGAGTCGCCGAATTCTAATATATGAGTTAACGCCTTCGCATTCCGTGTTAGTGCACCTCTTGATTGATCCCGCAGATTCAAACGGTACGCGCTTGTGGCACTCTGTGCACTCCAATTGCCACAACAGGGTCTCTTGATACTTAGCTATCAGCGATGGCCCAATCTGATCGAGTGAACTCATATGGTGACGTACGCAAAAGTCCAGAAATCGGATGACTGCATTGACTCGGTCAACTAACGTCCTAGGACCAGCGGTCAGTGGCGGTGTGTTTTGAGCCTCCCTCACATTAGGTCTAACCATTCCACATAAAAGCCATTGCTGAAACCCGGAAACTTGACTTAGAAAGATAGCCGGTGATCGTTCCAGGGTTCGATGCAAGCTTTGGTCGAAGAGATACGAACTGCGCTCCTGCATCTCCCCTCGTGCAGCAAGCAGATCGCCTAACTCGAACAAGCACGAACGAATGAATCCGATTTTTACAGAATTAGTCTGATCTAATAGCGGTAGAGCTTTGTCAATCGCCTGCCAGGTTAGGACTTCCGGAAGTTCATATTTTTCCAGGAAACTGGCGAACGCCCGAAGACGTCTCAAATCCATGCCCCGGATATTCGTAAGACCACTATCGATCGCCTCCCAGTCAATTGCTGAAACGAGTTGCGCCCAATAGCGTTGATTTTGCGGAAATGGGGACGTGTACGTATTCGCGTACTCTCTCAATAATGTAGCCGCCTGAGAGTCGCCTTGATGCCGTTCGCACAGATGCGATTCCTTATACCTTAATTGCTTATTGCAACCTGGAAATACGCACTTAAGTTGGCCAAGTCTTCGCTTCTCGTAGCACATGTAACAAATCATTTCGCTCTTTTTCCATCCCGGCTTCTCTTTCCCACATGAGACACATACGATGGTTTTTTCTCTCATGGACTTCGTCCGATTGCTCCGGCACTCCTTTCGGTGACAGTTGCGACAATGAGCAGGATCAGAGATGTGCGGGTAGTCAGTCACGCCGCATGCCGCACACGTTATTTTCTCTTTAAGTAAATACCTCAAGCAGCCATGACAAATTGCGGAATTGGGGTCGAACTGGAACTTCGATCTCTTGCATGCGTCGCATTGCATTTTCGGAAGATGTTGGCGCGCACATTTAGGGCAGACGTCAAACCACGATTGGGTTTGGCGAGGGCGATTGCACTTCTGGCAAATTATGGAACGTGTTATCGGGTGTGACATACAGTTATCTCCACCATGCAGCCGGCCTTCTGCGAGCACATTCGCGCGGCCGTTGCTGTTTTCGTACCGAGTTTTTGTGTGGCTCTAATTACGATGAGAATTTTCGCGCATCAGGAAAGTAGCTTGCGACATCCAGGTCGGCGCTTTCGCGCCCAGACGTCCCATCCTTACTATCGTTATTCCTGGCGCCTTCATGTGTTTCGCTAATCGGATTAGCCGTCTTCAGCACGCGGGGCTTGTTTGCCGGCGAGTGGTAAACCCGCGTAGGTACTACTTCGATGAAGTCGTTCAGACAACAATGAAACGCGTTGCACAGCGCCTCGCTCGTCTCGAGACGAATCATTTTAGGTTGCTCGTTAAATAGATCGCAGACTGCTTGCGTGGAAAGCACATACCCGGTGCGAACGCGCACCAGCTTACTCACTTGGGATGCGCTGGTAATTCCGCGTTCTTCCAGGCACTCTCGCAACTTCCATTTAATAGGCATTAGTTCTTTCCCTCCTCTCAATGTAGGGATCAATAAAGATATCGATGAGGTCGCCTTGTTGTTCCTCGACATCTTCATCTGTAGCAATGAGGTAAGGGGCAGCCGAACTCGGATAACTGTGACCGAGATGTTTAAGCACTTTGCGGTACGCCAGCGGATTTTTCTGAAGCTTGTTAGTCGCGAACGTACGGCGCAGGTCATGAGGTCTTAGATCCGGTGGTAAAGGAAGGCCGAATTCGATGGCGCGCTTCACTATCCTCTGAAACATCTTCCAATACGCAAAGGTTGTCAGCCGAACTCCATTTTCATTAAGAAACAGGTAGTCAGAGTCTGAAGTTTTTGGGAACAGTGGTTTGAAGAACTTTTGATAGGTCCTTAATACTTCCGCTGCCAGAGGTGTAAGAGGAACCCACCGCAGCCGTTTCCCGCCGTATGCCTTGCCTTTGCCATACAACCTGATCCTACCGTTGAGTTCATCGATATCGCTGCTTTCCCCTTCTGAACGGATGGCAAGGAGCTCACTGCTGCGTGCTCCAATTTCGGCTTGAAGGACTATGGCTGTGTAGTTTCGCGCGGCAACGTGCGGCTGGGGATGATTCCGTAAGTATTCGAGTCGGAGGAATTCAAAAAAGTCATCTCGCAACTCCGGCGAAAGGGCGTAGCGTTTCTTACGTGGCCTGTCTGCCGCATGAATAGGGAGATCGTATTTAGTGAACGATGTGACCAGTGGTCCGTATTTCTCAGGAAGGCTAACGCGACTGCTACCGGGAAGGTTTGGTTTTGCCACTACGTACTCGCACAGCCAACGCAACGCACTCATGTATTTGCGCCTGGTTCCCGGCGCTACATCGTCCTTCAGCAACGATGAGATGATCAGGTTAACGTAATGCGAACCACGAGTTGGGTTGAGTAGGTCCCATACCAGGAGCTGTCTACGACCGACAGGGTGAGTTGAGTCGGCAATCTCGATGCGGCGAAAGATTGTTCGAAGTTCAGCTTTTCGGCGAACAGTTCCTTCGACACTGCAACCACGAAATATACAGTTTTGGATGTACTCTTCCATCTTATTCTCATGATCTTCAAACTGTTCTTCCCAGGGAACCTGATGCGCTGGCGTTTGTACTTCAATGTCTGACGGGTTTACCTCATTCATACAACATGACTCCTGTATTGACTTTTTCTAATTTCAACCGTTGCTTGATTTTTCAAGCGGCACTTGATCGTCTCTTTTTCCGTAAGCTCAAGTCTTAGACCAGTTTGTCCGAGAAGTTGACTTCGCTCTTTGAGTCAATTTCTCCAATCGAATGTGGACTCTGTTGGGCGCTTTCAAAGTATGTGAATCCATGATTTCAAGCATTCGTTTCTTCTTCGAGTCGAGACGTGATCAAACGACTTGGCGACATCCTTATCAAGAGATGTGCCATGAGTTAACTGTCGCGAGGGGATCGAGCTATCAGGAACGGTTTGGTAGTTAGTCAGTTTTCTTGCAAGGGGCGATCTTAAAGTGGTCCATTCATAATAAAACCCAGCTTCTACAACCAGATCCGCCGATGTAGGCGGAGGTCATTCAATTGCGTCAGTCAAGAACAAAGAGAGTTGAAAGGTCAGATGGACGGCCGAGAGATTCGCATCGTGATTCAAACTAAACCGAGGGGGTGTTAGAAATCGTAAACACCTTGATTTTTGACCTAACAGTTGAGCGGCTGAAACCAATGATTGAGACGCGACGAATGAGCGTTGACAATAAGCCTTCTTGAGGTCCATTGCGATACTTTTACGCGTTTTTCTTAATAAGATTAAGCAAACACAAATCTCTTACCGTTTAGTTTACGAAGCCTATCTCAACGCGGCACATGATGTGCTCAAGGAGTTTACGCGTCGAGTATGAAGGTACTAGCGCACCGACTGAAAGCCGCTGGTGAACTATCGCGGCGAGAGTTTGACACTTGGTATTAGTCAAGATCTTTGCGAGTTGAGGCCCAGATCGACGCCGAGCGTTCGTATATGCGAACGCAATTTAAGGGTCATGGTTCGCATATGCGAACGTCAGACCTTTAATAATGAAGCGGAGAGCGGCTAACGGCTATTTGGAGAAGAATGAACCGACGACGACAACTTATCTCTTTGCCGGCGGCATTTGACATCGGTTGGCGAAGCAATAGTTCGGATATCCGAACACTTTTTAAGGTCGAAGTCGGGATATCCGAACTTCAACTTGGGGAATGGTTTGCCCGGTCGACGGTTTTGACGTTCCTAATTTGATCAAGGACTGGCGAGATACTAAAGAGATCGGACTATAAATGGCTGGTCCAACCGAGACGGCACAGTAGGTGCAGCGCAGGCAGTGCTGGAAGTTCCAGCGTGCCCCTTGCCCAATCCTCAGATAAGAAACCTCGGACCAGTGCGGCTCCGAAAGTCGTGATAGCGAAGTCACAGGACTGTGCCTATCCAACCATTCAAAGGAGATTGAAGAATTATGATTAGAAAAAAGATCACAACTCGAATGGTGCATGAGATCACCGGCCTCGCACCATCAACCATTCGCGCCGGTAAAGCTGGCACACACGTGCTCACTCGCGTAAAGCACGGGCGGGTTTACCGCTACATTCTTGATGAAGTAGAGGCATTCGCAGAAGGAAAGCTGAAAGTAAAACGTGTAAAGCAAGCAGCACAAACTATATAATCCTCTGCCTGCTCGAAGATGGACCACGATGGCAAAGAAGACTAATCCCTACCTCTACGTGCACGAAGCTAAGGGTCAGACTCGCTACGGATACCGTCGCGAGTACAAAGGCAAACAGCTTCGTGCTCGTGGCTTTGCTACGTCTAGTGAGGCTGAACAGCATCTCAATCAGGCGATCGCGGATGTGGACGCCGTACTTCGTGGCGAGGTTCGCTGCAAGCCAACCACCGCGCAAGAAGCTCTCAATATCTACCGACGTAAGCTCGAAGTCCGCGCCAGGGACAAGGCACGTCAGTATCATCACAATGTCAACTCGAACTGCAAAGTGCTTCAGGAGTTTGTCGATGAGTTTGGCCCGACGCGCTTGATAAGGGAGTGCACTGAGACAGACCTGCGTGAGTTTTATCAGCGTCTTCGCTTCAAACCTACGATCAGTCAGAACAGTGCTGCTGTGTTTGTCGGTCGCGTGCAAGGGATGCTGAAAGCTGCGCAAGAAGCAAAGCCGGATCTCGTCAACTGGCTGCGACCTAAGCTAAAGGTGACACGTAAGACTGAGTTTGAGCGCCGCGTCGTTGAGGATTGGGAATACAAAGCCCTCGTCGAGATCCTTCTCAACCCGCCGGCAGGGCACAAGTTTAACTCGCGCAAAGAACAGCGTGCCGCTTTGTGGCGCGATGCGGCTGACGCTGTGGTGTTGCTTCGCCTCACTGGTGGACGTCTTAATGAAGTGCTGCGGATGAAGCTGGATCAGTTCAATTGGAAAAAGCGCACCGTCAGACTCTACGCGAGTAAGACAGAGAATGAGCGTGACGTGCCGCTCAGCAAAGGTATCGAGCGAGTCGTCCGCGCTCGCGTTCGGCAGGGGCTTACTAAGTCTGAATCGCTCAGCACTGACCCGAACCTCAGTGGCAGCGCCTTTGTGTTCGCTCGCGCGATAATGGCGACGTTCGATAACACCATAGCTCGGGCCTGCCTCAGAGCTGCTCGTCTGGCCAAGCTCAATTATGGGCAAGCGAATGGATGGACATGCCACAGCCTTCGACACACCTTCATCACTCACCTTATGAAAGTCACCGGCAACGATGTTGGTACCGTGATGAAGTACAGCGGCCACAAGACGCTTGAGAGCTTTTCAAACTACATCCATCCAACGGACGAAGGCCGAATAGTTAGTATGGAGGCGCTCGACAACGTTGACGGGATCTTGACGGCTCAGGGTAGTGTTGAGAGTGTTCGCAGCAATGAGAGCGTCAAAAAGCGAAGCCGGAAACCGTTGCAAAATAAGCAAGTGGCGGTGTAGCACTGAACCCTCCACTAGAGTAGTGTTTGCACAATGCAATGTGTCTGCATAAGTAAGACAACCTTTGTGACACGTAAGCCAAGCAACTTTTCTTATCTGAGAGAGTCTAACGACTCTTAGCACATAGTAGCGAGTACCCGATACCTACTCGCGCTTCACCGTTAGATAATGCAGGGATTGATGTACGGCATTCTCATAGCCTAGTCTTGTGAAGAGCCTGATCGGGTTCTATCTCGTGGCAGCGGTAAACGAGAATCTCACAATCCACTAAACGCAAATTCATTAACTGAATGGTGCTGTTCCGCTCCTGGTAGCAGAGCCGAATTCTTCAATGGGTAAACCTCTATAAATATCAAGGAGTCAATCATACCTATGAGTCATCTCAAGTCTCACTCTGGTAACCACTGGGTTACAAGTCTTCTCTGCTTCAGCCTTGTGGCAGCGCTATTATGTTCGTCCACCGGTTTCATACTTAGAAGAGCAGCCGCGCAGGGAAATACTGGGCCACAGGTTGGCGAGAAGTTAGGCAAGAACCTGCCCGAACTCTCGGGCATTCGCTACAAAACAACCGCAGAACCGAAAGCACCTAATTTCAGCAGCGCTTCAAGCCGTTGTTTTGATTGTAAGGAATCACTCGCCCTTGACAATGCCTTTTCCGAAGCACGTTTGGATCCAACCAATCGTTCCGGTGAACCTGGAGTGGATCTCCTATCGGGCAATATTCATTGGGCGCAACCCTTAATAAGTTTGAAAGGTCGCGCGGGACTCGACCTTGATCTTTCACTGGTCTACAACTCGCTGGTGTGGACTAAGGCAGGGGCGCAAATTGCTTTCGACGCTGACCGCGGGCAACCCTCTCCAGGCTTTCGCTTAGGTTTTCCGACAATCCAACCTCGCTTCGTTAACAGCCGAACCGGCAAAAATACTTACCTGCTAATTACGCCGGAAGGAAAACGCGTTGAACTGAGGCAGATAGATAATGGTAAGGAATACGAGTCCGTTGACAATGCCTTGCTTCAGATGATTGATAACGGTCCAAACGGCGCCGTGCTGATTCGCCCTGACGGCGAGCGGTTAAGTTTTAAGTGGTTAGGCGGTCAGTTGCAGTGTGTCGAGGTAAAAGATCGCAACGGCAACTACATTACGGCGGATTATGACAAGCTCGGACATATCAAGAGTATTACCGACACTCTTGGACGCACTCTTTTATTTGTTAGAGACAATGGAGGCAATCTAATCTCGATCAGTGAGAAGAGTAGCGAGTCGAAGAATCGTGTACTGGCAACTTTCGGTTATTCGGATTTGCAAGTGCAGACGAATTTTTCAGGTTTGAAGGCAGTGCGAGCGACGAATGGCTCAACCGTTTCCGTGCTCAATCAAGTTGGGATTTTAGATGGCTCGCATTATCAGTTCGACTACACCTCATGGGGACAGATTTCAAGAATCACGAAATATGCGCCCGATGGACACGCCTTGAATCACGTGTCTTACGACTTACCTCAGAATGCCGCCAAGGAACTTAAGAATACACCAGTGGCAACCGAATCGCGCGAGTGGGCCGAAGGTCCAAACAACCAGGTTGAGGCTGTTACTCGCTACAGTGGTGACCCCAACGGATCGTGGGCACAGGTAGTGCTGCCTGATGGATCAGCTCATAAGGAAATATTTGCTACTCAGGGATGGCAGAGAGGCCTCACCATTGAAACCGAGGACTCGGTCGCCGGCACTCTGCAAAGGCGAACTGTGGTGACCTGGACGCAAGATAATGAAGGCGTGTCATATGCTGCGAATCCTCGCCGGAAGGAAGTGCGTACCTCTTACGCGGCCGGCAACAAACAAGCCACACGCATGCAGTATGGAACCTACGGTCTTGTCACCGACGTCTATCGGTATTCAGGTAGTGAGAGCGTTCCAATCATACATACTCACTTCGAGTATGAGTCTGACGCCACTTATCTAACCAGGCACGTTCTGGGACTCGTCAAAGAAGAAACAAACTACGCTGCTGATGGCTCGCTGATTTCCAGGAGGAGTTTCCAGTATGACACTAACCAGTTAGAGGATGCGGGTTCTGTCATTCAGCACGATAACGAAAATTTCGGCTCTGCGATGCAAAAAGGCCGCGGGCTTTTGAACGTGGTGCAGAGTTTGACAGGCGGGAAAACGGCTAGCTTGTACACTGCCTATAACACTAACGGGTCTGTGGTAATGAAACGAGCTGCAGACGGACGCGAAACGCACCTCGGCTATACAGATAATTTCTCTGACGGAAAGAATCGGAAGGCACTTGGCTTCCCGACAACTAGAAGTGATTCAAAGGGCTTTCGATTATCGACTCAATATGACTTCGAGACGGGAGCTAGAATCCAAACCCAGGACGAACATGGCACCACAAAAGTATTTGGTTATGACGCGGCCGGACGTCAAATCAGTTCGACGAATGTGACTACCGGCGGCTCTGCACGAAGGATCTACGATGACAACGGTACGTTGGTCGCTACCTTCGCCAAAGTCCGAGCTGACTTTAAAGAACTTGGTTCTTATACAGTCTATGACGGCGCTGCACGACTAATCGCCAGGGCGAAAGATCCTCTGACGAAAGAAGGCGGTTATGAGGGCGTCTATATCGAGCGTGACGCAATGGGTCGTCCAGTTCATGAAACCAAGACCGACAAAATGTCGTCGGCTTGGGACTTGAGAGAAACACCGGTACCTTTGAACTCGTCCGGTAAATCGGATAAGCAGAAAAATGCTTCTCTTATTGCCAGCGTTCAGGCATTCGGGAAAGAGTTGCTCGGTGGTCTGGATCAGCTAGTCAGCATGGTCGAGCCAACGGCTTCGGCCCAAACTTGTACTGGATACTATTGCACCGATGACGGTGTTGGAAGCTGGGTAACTGAAGGTGATGGCTATCAACATTATGAGGGAGACTATGATGGTGCCTATAGCTCCGACCTCGGAGCCGTTTGGAATGACACGGGGGGATATTGGGACTTCGGGGGCGATCAGACGGCGATTGAGGTAACGGATGCCTCTGATTCTTCGACAGGAGATCAATTACTAATCGCTGGTGGTTTGGTAATGGTTTTTGGAGGACCTGAAGATCCGGTCGGGGACATAGCTGCAGGTGGTTACCTCGCATACGAATGGCTGATAATAGACACTGCGGTTGTGGCCGCTGGAGCGAGTGGCGGCATATCTCAAGCATCAATGCCACCGGTTCCATGGGTAGATCCCAGTCAATCACCTGGGCCGGATTGGCAATGGAGAGGACCGGGTGCGCCGGGAAGTGAGGAGGGCGCCTGGTACAATCCGGGGACTGGTGAGAGTTTGCATCCAGATTTGAATCATCCCGCCCCAATCGGTCCGCATTGGGATTATGTAGATCCGAATGGACAAGGTTGGCGAGTCTATCCGGACGGCAGAATGGAGCCGAAATGAGCGACGCATATAGAGAAATCACGTTGGGGCCTGAAGCTGTCGACTACATTAGAGATCGACTGGCCGAAGGAAAAACTCTAGCGAAGTTTTTGTTAACTCGTGGTGACCTGGACAAAGGAAGAGTCACTACCTTCCTACCGTCCGATGCTGATCTCAGCAAGATAAATAATTTCTCGAGGGGAGGAGTCTTACCGACTCCTCCTCCCGAGACGCATCATCACTACACGACGGCGAATGGAACAAGAACTTTAATGGTGCCGGTGCCTGGCACTAGCACTCACCTCGCAGCAATGATCCAGGCATTTCTGAAACAGGGAGATGCGCGAATCTGTCTGTTCGAATCTGCTGTCGCCAAACCTACGGATGGTTTTCTTTCAACGCCGGACGCTAAAGATCTGTGCGTGCTGACTCTTGACGAGGATGTTTACTTTCTTCTGAAAGAGAATGATGACCGCGAGATGATCGATAAAACGCTTCGGTATACGAAATCATTTCGGGTCTTAGGTGTGTTGGTGCATCTTTCGGAAGATAAGTTCTTGGATGAAGATTCCGTCCGGAAAGAGCTTACGCTTGACGAATTGAAGGTCTTAGCCGAAGACACCGAACAAATAGTCGTGGGAGCCTACGACGGCGAGGGTTATTTAATCTGGAGCCGGAATGGCCCATAGAGGACTCGATTGAAGTTTTTGACCGAGAGCCGGTGGTCTTTTATAACCCTGGCCATGTTGCTCATCTTCGTAGCAATACGAGATGCATCATATTTGTTTTCTTATCCGGTAGCCGTCGGTGCCGACGGCTATTATTACGTTCTTCAAATCAATGAGCTGCTAAAAAACCATCACCTCTATTATCCAAGTAATACACCGATTGTTTTTTGGATTCTCGCTGGCCTCACGTTCGTGACGAAAAATGCTGTGGTAGCCATTAAGCTCGGCAGCATTGCGTTTAATCTTTGTCTTTGTTCGGCGTTTTTTGTGCTTGTGTCAGCGATCACACGAAGACGATGGTTCGGTGTACTGGGAGCTTGCATAATTGGTTTATCAGGTATGCATTTATACATGATTGCCGAGTTCGTAAAAAATCTTGCCGGAATAACTTTCTTTGTCTGGGGAGCATGGTGCGCCATTCGCGCTTTTGAGAGCTACAGAGCCCGATGGTTTGCGGCGTCAATATTTCTCCTCGCCTGTGCGGCCCTGAGCCATGCGTCAATCTGGATAATAGCTCCCCTTATGTCGGTCTTCGTGTTGATCTCCAGGTATCTTAAAAGCGAAAAGCGGGCGATGCTGGTTACTGCGCTGATGGTTTGTTTGGGATTAGTGGGTTCAGCGCTGTTGGCTTATCAAGAAGTTTTCCCGTTACCAGCTTGGTTGGCTACTGAGGTAACGCACCTTAGATTTCCGATTACGCCGGGAAATCCAGTCGGGAAAGCCGAAGCATTCATGTTACTGCTTACCGTGCCGCTGGCTGTTTTTCTGACCTTGCGCCATTGGAACGAAGTGCATAACCAATCCTTTCGCGTTGTAGTATTGACGGTTTCACTTTGGACTTTACTTATCACGCTTAACCCGTTTCTCAACCATGACGTCATGCAGTTGGGTATTGTGGGCCGTCTGGATCATTTGATGTACTTACAAATAGCAATCCTTGTCCCGGCAGTAATTTATTTAGCTCTTGGTGCTAATAAGAAAGTTGCGGTTATCTATTCTGTTCTGACAATCTTTTTTGTCATAGCCAGCATGGCAGCGCCTCTACCAAAGGGAATACGATCCTCATACCTAGCGGAGAGGCAGCAGATTATTGAAGCTTTGCCTCGGCAACAACAGCCAGGGCCAGATGCTTTGGTAGTCGCGCAACACGGTGATGAGTTTCTCGTTGCCTGGCTGTTGGGTATAACGGCGCAGCAGACCTTCCCTGCGAGTTCCGCAGGCAAATCCATATACTGGATGGTTCATCAAGTGAAGCCGAATACTGTCACTACATATATGGTGGTGGTGATGGAGGAAGAGAATGGGTCAGCTTTGGTGCTAATGAAGCATGATGACATGGCTCAGTGGATAACCATGCTTAATGAACGAGAGCGTAACCAACTCTGGGAGGCGAATCCTCACCTAAAGAAATACATTGATGATCAGTCAAAAAGTCATACCACTACTTTGAGTCCAAGTCACCGCTGGTCAGTCAGCCACCGCGTACAACACTTGCCCGCAGACGGCTAGTTTCTTTACAACATGTTCAGTTCTTCGTTATCCATCCAACGGAAGGAGGCCGGATAGTTAGTATGCAGGCGCTCGGCTTTGCCCTAAAAGTCGGATTCCGGAGTGACTTATGAGTCAGGAACCCGACTTTTGGGTCAAACGGGGCTAATCGGTAGTTTCAGAGGCCCAAAAGGCGGGCTCAATGCCGAGTTCAAAAATTGATTGAATGAGACAGCAGATATTGTGACAAAGAACCTTACAAAGAGCTTCATTTATTTGCGCGGTTTTGGTCTTACTTCGAAGACTGTCTCCGAACTTTGCCTTGATCATGCTGAACGTGGTTTCGACGTTAGATCGCTTGTGGTATGCCTTGAGAAAAGACGCTTGATTGAACTGGTAGTAATGAAACATCCGCTTCCACAGTTCGGTTTTTTTCTTCTCCTTGTTTCGCTGATCTATTGTTCGCTGCTTGCCCTGCACTGGCTTGCTAGAGCTATTCACCTTAAAAGGGATGAATGGTACGGCATCACGGTCTGCAACCGTTTGCAGATTGTTGGCCGACAGATAAGCCTTATCGGCAGAGACTTCCTTCATAGTGAAATTCTCTCCAGTCGTTTCAACCAAGCCCTTGAAGAAAGGGCTATCGTTAGCAAAACGATCACTAATTTCAACGGCGGTGACAATGTTAGTTTGAACGCCGCAGATCAAATGCACCTTCACCCAATCGCGTTTGGTCATCAGCTTCTTGTTTGTGTACTTGGCATCAACCCACTGGAAAAAGCGGCAAGTGGAAAAGCCGGAAGAATCGACGGCAAAGTCTTGCTCAATCGCGGTCAGCGGCAAGCTGGTTTGCTCAATCAACGATTGAAGCAAAGGCGTCAGTTTGTCGTTTTCCAAGTAACGCGAAATCGAATTGTAGTGAGCGGCCCGTCCGAGAAAGCCCTTGTCCTGCGCGTCTCTCAAGTCGCTCATAAAACGACGGCCCGAAAGCGAAGAGTAAACTTTGAACGCGCTCGCAAAAACTACGTCGGCAAGCGGCAAGCGGGGACGACCCATGTTCTGCTCAGGCTCTTCAATGCCCTTGCACAACTCAGCCAGCAACTCAACAAACTTTTCCTTTTCGTTGACTTGAGCCTTGTTGTAGGCAGACCACTCTTGTTTGTAAGTTTGCTTGACCGTAACCGTTTCGGTAAGGGTTTGGGTCTGCGTCTCTTCGTTGAAAGTGAATTCGCGTTGGATCACGTATTCGACTGCGAACAAGTGTTTGCAGCGAAGCTGGCGAAGTTCAAAGTCAGGGCAACTGCAAAAGGGCTTTGCAGCGTCTGGCTTGACTGTGTAGAACGTTTTGCCGTGGCCGGATTGCGAGGGGACAAACCATCTGTCCCCACTCTGTTGCAACTTCGATTTAGCCGCTATTTCAAGGCCGCGTTGCTCTCTGGCGTCCATGTTGTTTCTCCATTCTTGGAAAAGACACAGCCAGAAGCATATAATCTAGGTTGCTTAGGCCACATAGCTTCGACTGTGTGGTTGAACGTCTCGATGGGTGCTCTAACACCCATCGAGACTGCGAAATGTGTGGAGGGCGTCAGATTCGAACTGACGGACGATGCGCGAACATCGCCACTGGCTTATCAGACCAGCGGTTTAAACCGCTCACCCAGCCCTCCACATTTGAACTCTCAAAGAACCTTATTCCTTCGACTCATCCTCAATCCCAAATGCTCGTGCTTCGCGTCGCTGCGAGGGCGTAAGATTCGAATACGTAAACCGCCCGCCCGCTTTAACGAGACGGTTGTACCACTCCGGCAACGGAGCCCACTTGTAAGCGATCCCTTTTTCGTCTTCTGTTTTCCACGCTGCATTACTTTCAACAAATCGCTTGAGCACAGCATGTATTTGGGCGCATAATAGTTTTCCGCGAATGGTATATTTGTTAGACATGAAGATCATTGGCACAACCGAAGCGGCGCGTAGATTAGGCGTGAGTACGACTAGGGTGCGGGTGCTAATTGAGAGCGGGCGTCTAAAAGCTACGAAAGTCGGCAGTGCATGGCTGATCGATCCGAAAGACCTCGATGCCGTAAAGGATCGTAAGGTGGGGCGACCGCGAAAGGCGCGTAAGAGTACAAAGTGACTTTTAGGTCAAGATTCTTACTTTGGGTCAGAAGCGACTTTTAGGGCAAAGCCCAGGCGCTCGACAACGTTGACGGGATCTTGACGGCTCAGGGTAGCGTTGACGGCGTTCGCAGCGATCAGAGCGTCAAGAAACGAAGCTGTAAACTATTGCAAAATAAGCAAGTGGCGGTGTAGCATACTTTTAACGAAAATATCTGCCCGCTTGGCTCAGCGGTAGAGCACTCGCTTCACACGCGAGGGGTCAGTAGTTCGAATCTACTAGCGGGCACCAGATTTTTGACTGCGTATCCGCTTTCGCGGCTGCGAGTATCACCAGGAAGCGCGCCCGGATGGTCCGAGCGCGCTCTTCTTTTTCTTGTTCATCGCGATACGTCCCAACTCGTCGCTCCGTAAGCTCTCCTACAGTTACTATTTAGCTTTGAGCGTGTGATCTTTTCCGCAATCCCGCCACACACAAACAGAGAACAAGATTGGAGGGCATTATCATGCTTCATCATGTACTGCGTGGGTTGATTATTGCCGTATTTATCACTGGTTTCGCTGCTTCAGGTGAGGCGCAGGGTCTGGCGCGGGCGATGAACGCGTCCTCTATTGTTGGCACGTGGACCGGCGAATCGATGTGTGTCGGCAATCGTCCGGCGTGCAAGAACGAAACGGTGGTCTATAGGTTTGAGCCCGTCGCCGGGAGGTCAACACTCGTCACGCTCCTTGCTGACAAAATCATCAAAGGCAAGCGCATCCCGATGTACAAACTCGACTTTCAATACGACGAATCCAAGCGAACGCTCTCATGCGACTTCACCCAGGGACGCACGCGCGGCACCTGGGAATACAAAATAACCGGCGACTCAATGGAGGGCACAGGTATCGTCCTGGCAGACAAGTCGGTTGCTCGTCGTGTTAAGGTGAAGCGCGTTAGAGAAGATCAAATGCCGGCGGCGCCCGATTACAATGCGTATGGACCATGAAGGAAACTGAACGGCTCTTTTCATACGGAACGCTGCAAACAGAATCCGTGCAACTCTCGACGTTTGGTCGGAGACTCGAAGGCAGTCCGGATGCTTTGCCGGGATACTGCTTGCGGATGATCAAGATCGAAGATCAGGATTTCGTGACGACGAGCGGCGCCGAATATCACCGCAATCTCGAATTCACCGGCGCGTCAGACTTCGTCGAGGGCACAGTCTTCTCCGTCACCCAACAAGAACTCGAACAAGCCGACGCCTACGAGCCCGATGGTTATGAACGCACGGAAATACGGTTGCGATCAGGAACGAAGGCTTGGACTTACCTTAATAAGTCCCGACACTAAAACCGCCATTCAAGCTTGTCGCCCTGCGTGTAGAGGTACGCGTTAGGAAACAAGCCGTTGCTCCCCAGGATCCCGTCACGACTCGTCGCCGTGGGTGGCTGCAGCACGAGATTGGTCTCGCCGATACCCTCAAAGAAATGCGTGGTCCATTTGTAGGTTACTTTCTCAAGCGCGTTCGCGCGCGTCTCCTGAACGACGCCGTTGAGATTTCGAAAGGTGACTTTGCTCGTCTGGGGCGTGATCGTAAGCGTGTTGCCGGTTACTGAATACGAACCACTCTCCTCGATGGTCCACCAGCGCTGCGAGGTGATGTTTCGCTCCGACTTGAAACTGTAGCTGCCATCGGCATTGAAGATGTAGCGCAATCGGAAGTGACCGCCGTTCATCGCCGAGGCCGTGGTCCATAAGCCGAGAATTTTCCCATTAACAGAGCTTGCGGCCGGCGCATCAACGATGAGGCGCGCACCGGAAAGCTTAAGATTCTTTCCCTCAATGCCAAATGCCAGGCGCATCGAGTAATCGGCAAACTACTTCACCGTTGCCAGCCCGGCTGCGTCCTTTCGCTGCTTTGCGTCCATGTAATTAGTCAACACGAAACCACCCATACACACGAGCCAGTCGTGCATCTTGTGCTTCTCTGGACCAGTCATCTGTGCAAACGCCGGGATCCGCGCCATCGCCTGTTCCAGTGGCCGCATGATCGTGTGGGCGTCTGCCGGCATCTCAGTCTGGTGATAACCCAGGCGTGCCGCCGAACGCATCGGCCAAGCTTTAATCACACTGGAATCGCCCAGAGGCGTGAATTTCAATACGTCAACACGCGCGTCTTTTGCACCGGGATCTTTGAGGAGTTCCCACAGAGGCGAGACGTCAGGACCGCGTTACGCTTGCCGCACCTTCTCATTTGTTTGCGCGCATGATGGAAAGCAAAACGAAGAGTACGACGCCGAGAACTTTGGTGGTCATGGCGAGTGAGATTATCACGATCAATTGATATCAAACACGCAGCCCGATGAGGCTTCACAGAGTATGACGTCGTAACTTTCGAGCAGCGGCATCGCAAGGTGTTCCAACTCATTCTTCCACAACTCGCCACCATAAAACGCGTCACGCATGCGCTCGCGTTCTTCGAGTGAAGGAAAACTTCGCAGAAACACAAACTTGTTCGGATTCTCGACGTCTAGAAATGGACCAGTCACCTTCATGCCGTACGTGCGTTGCGCGGGAATCGCGCGCGTCTCAAACAACTTGATGAACTCGTCGCGCTTGCCCGGCTTGATCCGGTAGCTGCGTACTTCTACTATCATCCGCAAACCTCCGATTCTTTTATAAAGGACTGTAAACCGACTTATGAGCGCCAGCAAGAAGGCACTTTCCGGTAACCATCACGAGCACGCGCGGCCCAACCCGGTCGAGGGATGTCCATTGACGGCTGCACTCGCCGCTATCGGCGGTAAATGGAAGTTGATCATCGTCTACTTCCTGGCTGAATCGCCGAAGCACTTCGTCGCACTGCGAAAAGCGATGCCTGGCATCTCGCAAAAAGTTCTGACGCAGCAATTGCGAGAGTTGATCAGCGACGGAATCGTGAATCGCGAAGCGAAAGGCGCGGTGCCGGCACCCGTGGAGTATTCGCTGACGGAGTATGGGCGATCGGTGCTGCCGCTGGTCGAGGATGTGCGGCTTTGGGGACGCGGGCATCTCGAGCGAGGTGTGCGCTAAAAATTCTTTCGCGGATGTCGATTTGGCGTTGTGCTGTTCGACTAAGAAGTAGAAAAGGAGACGTGATGCCAAGGATAACCCCGTTTTTATGGTTCGATAACAACTCCGAAGAAGCCGCGAATTTTTATGTCTCGGTATTCAAGAACGCGGGGAACGGCTCTCCGAAGGTTGATTAGCCACGGATTACACTGACTTTAAAACCCGATTTAGCGCCGGCTTTAGTGATATCTTTTTCTTTAGCATGTCGGACCACAAGTCACCGACAGCGGCAATACGTTGGGCCATCGTTCGCAACGTGAACGTCTTTGGTCCAACGTCACCGCGCTCAACTTCTTCCCAGGTGCAGGGCGCAGAGACAGGCGCGCCGGGCCTTGCACGCACGGTGTAAGTAGCAGCATACGTCGCGCTGTAACCATTGCGACCAGTATCGACGAGAATGCGACCAGCGCGATCGACTTTATGGAACTCCTGCGTCAGGTGGTCCGGATCGCGGCTCACGAGAAGTTTTCCGACCGTGTGCGCGAACCGCGCCACTTCGCCGAAGTCAGACTTACCATTGAGCGGAACAGCGATGTGAAATCCTTTCGAGCCGGAAGTCTTGATCCAGCTCGGCAAAGCTAAATCATCGAGCAAGTCTCGCAACCGCAACGCTGCCGCACGCATCGTGTCGAGATCGTCTTCATTCGCCGGATCGAGATCGAAGATACAGATGTCAGGGTTATACAAATTCGGCGTGCGCGACGGCCAAACATGAATCGTGATGCTGTTCTGATTCGCAAGCCACTGCAACGAGCGCACGTCATTTGCGATCGGGTGATGGACCGTCCCGCCATGCTTCGGCACTTCAACACGCTCAAGCCACTCCGGAAATCCTTTCACCACATCCTTCTGAAAGAAACCCGGCGCTCCAATGCCACGGTGAAAACGCTCCATCGTGATCGGACGTCGACGCAAGTGCGGCAGCATCACGGGCGCAATCGCTTCGTAATACGACGCCAGCTCGCCTTTCGTGATCCCGTCTTCGGGAAACAAGATCTTTTCAGGATGCGTGATCATTTACTACGTTGAGCAGACGCGGGTGACGCAGTTTCCCGTGGCCGGTCCACTCAATGAAACCGACATGGACGAGGATCTCGGGTTTGACCCAGTGAACTCGCAAACGCGGCAGACCTTTGGCTTTCGTGAATGGAGTCTTTGCGATTTCGAGCTCGTCGAGGCGTGCGCGCAGATCCAAAAGCAGTTTCGTATCGAACCCGGTTCCGATCTTGCCCGCGAAAACGAAGTCGCCTTCTTTGTGATGTCCGACGAGGAGCGCGCCGAGACCGACTCTCTTACCTTGCGGATCGGTGAAACCACCGACGAGAAAATTCTGCGACAACTCGCACTTCATCTTCAGCCACTCTTTCGAGCGTCGATGTTCGTAAATCGAGCCGCGGCGTTTCGCGATGACGCCTTCCCAACCTTCTCGCTCCGCACGTTCCCACGGCGATGCATCGTCGATCAACGCTACGCGATGAAGTGGTTCTTCAAACGGTAACTTCGCGAGCAGCTCGCGACGCTCTTCGAGTGGCAGTGTCGTGACGTTGCGACCGTCGAGCCACATGATGTCAAAGACGTGATACGCGACCGGGCCGCCACCCCACGTGATCTCACCATCAACGATCAACTCGTCGTGCGGCAGACGTTCGATGGCGTGTTGGATTGCGGGCAGGTCCTGCGGCAAGTGGTTGCGTGAAAACAACTGCACGTCGTTGCCCTTTTTGTAAGCGAGCAAACGAATGCCGTCGTATTTTCGTTCGAAGAGCCATTCCGGCCCGCTGAAGCGCTCCTGCGTCAGAGTCGCCGCCATTGGCACGAGCCATTCCGGAAACGCAGTCATGACAACAGTATTACCCACATTGCGGAGATCAGTAAATTAGTTCAGAGTTCAGCCTTATGGTCAATCGACGTGATTTTCTGCGCGGCGCTGCGGTAACGAGTGCTGCACTGATCGCCGCGCGCTCGGCGTTTGCTTTTGACACGAAGCGCAACTTCGCGCCTGTGAAAGTCGCGCGTAATCGCATCATTCGCGAAGTCGTTGGACTGAGACCATATCGTCCGAGCGGCTTCGTCGTCGATGCGCAGCGTTTCGGTAACAAACTACTCGTTCATAACTATGGTCACGGCGGCGGTGGTGTCACGCTCTCGTGGGGCACCGCGTCACTCGCCGTCGATATGGCGCGCGACTATCTCATCGCACACAAGCAACCGCGGCCAGCACGTTTCGCAGTGCTTGGTTGTGGCGTGAGCGGGCTGTCTACGGCACGACTGCTGCAACGTCGCTTCCAGAATGGACCAGGCACAGTAACGATCTATGCGAAAGACTTGCCTCCGGACACGACGTCAAACATCGCCGGCGCGTCATGGTCGCCCACTTCTGTCTTCGAAACGATGACGCCGAAGTTCAACGAACAATTTCGACAAGCGTCGCGCATCTCAAACAGGGCTTTTCAGTTACTCGTCGGAGCTGAATACGGCGTGCGTTGGATCGACACGTTTGAATTGATACGTGACGAGGCGTCGCTCGGGCGCGAATTGCCGGGCGGCAACGATCTGTATCCGCAGCTCGAGATTCATCGCGATCCGGAGAATTATTTTGGTTTTCCGTTTGTGAGGCAGTATTCGACTATGCTGATCGAGCCGTCGATCTATCTCAGCGCGTTGTTGCGTGACTTCTACATTGCGGGTGGCAGAGTTGTAGTAAGGGAGTTTCGTAACCGGCAGGAGCTCGCCAGACTGCGTGAGCCTGTGATCTTCAACTGCACGGGACTCGGCTCACGCGCACTGTTCAATGATGAAGAGCTGAGTCCGGTGCGCGGGCAACTGGAGATACTGCTGCCGCAGCCTGAGATCGACTACTGCTATCTGAGCGACGGTTATATGTTCCCGCGACGCGACGGCATCATCCTCGGCGGCACGTGGGACCACGACGACTGGTCACTAACACCTAATCCGAGACAAGCAACCGAGATCCTCAACTCGCATACAGAGATCATGAAAGGCTTGAAATAAGTAAGAGCCAAGCAGCGGGGGCAAGCCCCTCTTCCTGACTTGTTCTTTTTTCAAACGTGCAGTTAGAACAAGTCAGGAAGAGGGGCTTGCCCCCGCTGTTTGAGATTCAATACCGCCAGCTCTTAACATCCGCACCCGGCGGTGCGCTCTTCAGAATTCGCTCGATGATCTTCGGCGCGTAAAACTGATGATAACGGAGACGCGCTAACGCATTCGGACGCGTGTGATCGCCGTTCCAACAGTGCTCGGCACGCGGCTCGTAATCGACTTCTCCAGCGTAGTACGGATTCTTCGTAGTCTTCAGAAAGTCTTCGACCAGATAGACCGCGTTGTTCAAGAAGTAGTTGTCAGCTTCGCCAACGTAGATGTGTAACTTCCCTTCCAGCTTCGGACCGATCCTCGCCCAATCACGTTTCAGGATGTAGCCGAGGTCGTAATTCTCACGCCAGTATGCAGCCACCGAGCGATCGATCTTCCCGGTCAGCTTGTCCCAGATCGGTTTCGGATAACCATCGCTGCCCACAGGCGAGTACACGGCTTGCCAGATGTCCCATTGCCCGCCGGAGCGACTGTTCGTTCCGAGTGCGAGCTCCATGTGGTTCATGTCTTCAACTGTCGCCGACAACTCGCCGAGATAGTTTCTCTTACCCGGACGCGGCATGTGTTTCCACGGGGAGTCGGCATAGTAAGCGTTCTCGTGCTCGTAAATGTTGATGACCGTGTACGCGCGGAAATCGATCGGATCGGGACACGCAGCCCACGCACCGTTGTACTCGTCGGGATAAAACACCTGCACGGCCATCGCTTCCCAGCCGCCCGTCGAGCCACCGTAAACAAACCGCGCCCAGCCTTTGCCGATGCCGCGAAAGCGCTTCTCGATCTCGGGAACGAGCTCGTAAGTGATCGCGTCGCCGTATGGACCAAGATTCGCCGAGTTCACGGCGTATGAGTCGTCGTAATAAGGATTCGCGTGCTGGATCTCGATGATGATGAAGCGCGGAAAATTTGGACCAGTCCATTCCTTGTAAAACTGGTACGCCTGCTCCTGTTGGATGCGGTTGTAGCCGGCGAGCTTGAAACGCTCGTTGTAATCAGGCTTGAGATTCGGATCGGACGGCGTCTCGCGAAAACCGCCGAAGTCTGCAGGAAAGTGCCCGTGGAAAATGACGAGCGGGTAACGAGCTTCGGGATGCGTGTCGAATCCTTCCGGCAGGAGGACGTGAGCGCCGAGGTGCATCGGGCGCCCCCAGAACTTTGTTAGGCGCTCGCTCTGAATTTGGATGTGCTTGATGTATTTCGTGTCTTTCGGCGGCTCGATCGGCGCAATCACCTGGTCAAGCGTTATTGAAATTGGTTGCGTGGTGGCATCGATGCGGATCTGTTTCGGTGTGCTGTAGAGATTGCCGGGCGCCCGGCTCCACTGCTGTCCTTCGCCGCGGTCCATCGGCAGCTTGACGGTGTGGCCATCGGAGCGTTTGAAGGTTTCGTAACGATGAAGCAGTGCCTGCACCCAATACTCGCCTGGCTTGATTTCGGAAAGACTGCGGACCGGATAGCCGAAAGTGCCCTGGTCCACCGTCTTGGTTTCACCGGCTTTCCACGCGTCAACGTCGATGCCGAAGACTTGTTGTGTCGTCAGATCTTCGCTGATCTGGAAGCGCGGTTCTTCGTCTTTGTTGGTTGAGATCAGCAGCAGCAGACGACCATCGAGCGGCTCTTTGCTCGCGGTCGCCGGGTAAGTGATTTCGAAGCGCAGATTCGCTGGTTTCAGCTCTGCTTTGCTGGTGAACCATGGGAAACTCAGCATTGCGACAATGATAAGCAAAATCGTTTTTTTCATCTGTGTAATCTGTGGTTAAAGTTCTACCGGCAAACCTTCAAGACGCATGATTTTCAGCGCATTCGTTGTCGGGCATGGGCCAGGTCGCAGGCGATAGTCAAACACCATCCTGCTGTCGAGCACCTCTTCGCGGAAGTGATAGTTTGTCACACCTTTGATCTCGTCTGCTAACTTTATCAACTCCAGATCGTGCGTCGCCACCAAACCCAGCGCCCGGCGTTTTGACAATTCGCGAATGTAAGATCGACTTCCGATCAGTCGTTCGCGACTATTCGTGCCGCGAAAGATCTCGTCGATCAAAAACAGCACAGGCAAGTCGTCTTCAACATCCGTCGCCGCGAGCAGTGCCTGTAACCGCTTCACTTCCGCGTAAAAATACGAGAGCCCGTCCTGCACTGAATCGCTCACCTTAATGCACGTGAACAGTCGAAACAGCGAGGTCTGCATGCTCGACGCATTCACCGGCGCACCGGCATAAGCAAGCGCGAGATTGACGCCGACCGTTCTCAGAAAGGTGCTCTTACCCGCCATGTTTGAGCCCGTGAGAATCACGATCGTTTGGTCCTGGTCCAATTCGAAGTCGTTACAGACTTTCGACTGCGGCTTCAACAGCGGATGTCCGAGGCTACGCGCCGCAAAGTGATCGTTTGTCAGCTCGGGAAAGACGTAATCGGGATTCAGATATGCGAAATTTGCGAGCGAGTTTAGAGTCTCGAGCTCGTGCCACGCGTCGAGCCAGCGCGGCATCAGGTGCGCGATTTCTTTCTTGACCTGATTAAGCTTGTAACTGAAATAGAAATCCCACGGCACGAGCGCGTTGAACAATAAAGCCAGTAGCGGGTTTGTGCGCACTCCTAGCGCGGCGGCAAGACGGCCCAGCTTTCTAATTTCGACTGACGGCTGTTTACCTTCTACGCCAAACGGTGAACAGATCTCGGCGAGCCCCGGCGTGTTTTGATAACAACGCGACTCCAGGTAACGGAAAATTGCTTTGAAGTGGGTCAGCGCTTTTTCGAGATCTTGTAGCTCGTCCCAGGCAGTCGCAATCTTCGACTGGCTCAGGAGCGTCACCGCAACGTAGATCAGAAACACGAGCGGCCAAATGCGCGGGATCAGCTCGTAGAGCCAGAGCCAGACGCAGATTAGATTCAGGATTGCGAGGCTCGTGAGG
>Ga0208338_1000108_pt1 | contig 22810 bp, 20 predicted proteins | sample ForSoiNitrogNN91_FD_187858 | JGI IMG/M metagenome (GOLD analysis project Ga0208338, IMG submission 187858) | Forest soil microbial communities from Browns Valley, California, USA, that are Nitrogen fertilized - NN91 (SPAdes) | ecosystem: Environmental > Terrestrial > Soil > Temperate forest ...
TGTCGTGCGAAGAGATCTTCGGACCGGTGGCCACGCTCTTCCGTGCGTCGAATATCGATGAAGCGATCCGGATTGCGAATGCAACGCAGTTTGGTTTGGGATCATCGGCATGGACCAACGACGCGCGCGAACAAGCGCAGTTCATCGAAGAGCTTGAAGCCGGATCAGTCTTCATCAACGGCATGGTCGCATCGGATCCGCGCCTGCCGTTTGGCGGTGTCAAGAACTCCGGTTATGGACGCGAACTCGCGGAGTTTGGCATCCGCGAGTTCGTGAACATCAAGACTGTGTGGGTTGGGGGAAATACAGTTAACACAAATAACACGGAATAAAGCAGGATTAACGCGGATCAGAGGTTTAAGGAGTTGGGGCAGATCAATAGCAATCCGTCTGAGGTTTCGGTTGAATGCACGACACCGGATTCAGCCCACTGAAAGATCGTGCGAGAGCTTACGCGCGCCAGGATCGCCGCATCGTCGATGCTCAACATCTCCACCTGACGTGAGCAGTCACGACACCAAACGGTTCTCGTGCGCCTATTGACGACCACCCACCTGTCTCTCTCGACGATGATTTCGGTCCGCGTTCTCATGCAGCCTCCTTTCCCTTCGTTGCATGGACCAGTACGCGCAATAAGATGCGTGGGTGAAGGAGCGCCGCTGGCGGAATCATCATGCTGCAGGCGCGCAGGAGTACATGACGGACGGCAACTGATTCCGTTGCGTGTGTACTACGCGATCTCATTCGCCATATCGCGTTCAATTAGCGTGACTTCGTCAAAGTGATCGGATAAAACTTGCGCGGCCAAAAGCCCCGCCAGACTTCCCCCGAGCACCACGGCATGGCGGCTCTGAGCATCAGCCTGGCGCTTCGAACTTGTATTCATTGCAACTCCTCCTAAATAATCTCGGCTCAAGTTTGTCGGGGTGTGAGTGCGTGGAAGATACGAGCGGCAGGCACGTCTCGTATTTAGAGAATTCTGAAATGCCCGTGAGATTGTTCTCAAAGAGTTTTGAAAGCCATGATGAACCGGCCCGGACGCTCCTATCTATTTGACAACTTTCGAGTTGACGTAACCGAGCGGCTGCTCTTCAAAGACAATCGCGAGATGTCGCTCACGCCGAAAGTCTTCGATACTTTGCTCGTGCTGCTCGAAAACTCCAGTCACGTGATGACGAAGAAGGAGTTGATGCAGCAGGTGTGGCCTGACAGTTTTGTCGAGGAGAACAACCTTGCGCAGAACATTTCCATACTGCGAAAAGCGCTCGGCAAGACGCATGAACGCGAAGACTATATTCAGACTGTGCCGAAGCGCGGTTATCGTTTTGTCGGCGACGTGAGAGCGACGGGCGGCGAAGAGGAGAGCGTGATCGTGCGTGAGCGCACGCGCGCGCGCATCGTCGTTGAGCGTGACGATGAAGATCCTCCTCGCGTGATCGATGTGTCGCCGAGTGCGGTCACACCAAAGCAGCTCGAACCTGCACTACAGCGACCGCCGGAAACGATGTACGCGCGCAGCGGCGACGTGAACATCGCGTACCAGGTGATCGGCGACGCGCCGCTCGATCTCGTTTTCGTAATGGGCTGGGTTTCACACCTCGAATACTTCTGGCGCGAGCCGAGCTTCGCGCGCTTCCTGCTGCGACTCGCGTCGTTCTCGCGTCTGATACTTTTTGACAAACGAGGCACGGGCCTTTCCGATCGCGTTCCCATCAATCAACTGCCTACACTCGAGCAGCGTATGGACGACGTGCGCGCGGTGATGGATGCGGTGGGTTCGGAGCACGCTGCGTTGATTGGCGTGTCGGAAGGTGGTCCAATGTGCAGTCTTTTCGCGGCGACGTATCCTGAGAAAACGCTGGCGCTCGTGATGATTGGCACATACGCTAAGCGGATTCGTGATGCGGAATATCCGTGGGGACCGACGCTCGAACAACGTGAACACTTTTTCGAAGTGATGCGCGAGCAGTGGGGTGGACCAGTCGGTATCGACGAGCGCGCGCCGAGTGTGGCGGACGATCCGGAGTTTCGCGACTGGTGGGCCACGTATTTGAGAATGGGCGCGAGTCCGGGCGCGGCTGTGGCGTTGACGCAGATGAACGCTGAGATCGACGTGCGGAATGTGTTGCCGTCGATACGCGTGCCGTCGCTCGTGATTCATCGTTCAGACGATCAGTGTTTGAAGGTTGAAGAGGGACGTTTTGTGGCGCAGCGGATTCCGGGTGCGAAGTTTGTCGAGCTTCCGGGTAATGATCACTTGCCGTTTGTCGGCGATCAGGATGCGATACTCGATGAAGTGGAAGAGTTTCTCACCGGCGTGCGACACCCGATCGAGCCTGACACGGTGCTCGCGACGGTGCTGGTGGCGCGGCTCGTTGGTATAAAAGAACGCGTGCAAAATCTTGGACCAGAGCGCTGGGCGGAATGGTGGCGACGTTTGCACGCGCACATCACGAAAGAGATCGAATGGTTTCGCGGGCGCGAGGTCGACATTCTGGAGAATCGTTTACTGGCGATCTTCGACGGGCCCGCTCGCGCGATTCGTTGTGCGAATGCGATCACGGAATACACTTCGCGATTGGGCGTTCAGACGTGTACCGGTCTACACACCGGCGAGTGTGAGATCGTTGACGGGCAGGTTGCCGGCGCCGCGACGCAGATGTGTGTGTGCGTCGCAAACGAAGCTGAGCCGGGCGAGGTATTGGTTTCCAGTACGGTAAAAGATCTCGTCGCCGGTTCCGGGATCAGTTTCGACGATCGCGGGATTCATAATCTTGTTGGTTGCGGCGAGTCTCGCTTATTTGCAGTTCGTACACAAAAAGGCACAAACGACACATAATCTTTTTGCGATTTTTTGTGCCTTTTTGTGGCTAAGAAGGGTTTTTATCAATGGAATCATCATTCGAAAAGCTGGGTGTCTTTTATCTGGGCAAGTCGAAAGCAAACGACGATCTGCTGCTCTACGATTCGAAAGATCTCGTAACGCACGCGGTCTGTGTCGGCATGACCGGCAGTGGCAAGACCGGACTCTGCATCAACCTACTCGAAGAAGCCGCGATCGATGGAATACCCGCGATCATCATCGATCCGAAGGGTGATCTGTGTAACTTGCTGTTGACGTTTCCGAATCTCGCACCGGAAGACTTCGCGCCGTGGGTCGAGGAAGGCGTCGACGCCGCACAACAGGCGCAGCTCTGGAAAGAAGGACTCGCGAAGTGGGGCGAAGACGGCGAGCGCATCAAGCGCCTGAAGGACGCCGCCGACTTCCGCATCTACACGCCGGGCAGCAACGCCGGACTGCCTGTCTCGATTCTCAAATCATTCGTCGCGCCACCAGAAACCATCAGGCAAGACAATGAAGCACTCGCCGAACGCATTAACACGACCGTCACGAGTCTGCTCGCGCTCATCGGCATCGACGCCGATCCAGTTCGTAGTCGCGAGCACATTCTTCTTTCAAACATCCTGAATCACGAGTGGTCCGCCGGAAAAGATCTCGACATCGCGGGCCTGATTCAAAAAGTGCAGACGCCGCCCGTAACGAAAATCGGAGTGATGGAGCTCGATTCCTACTTCCCTGCTGACGCGCGCTTCGAGCTCGCGATGTCATTGAATCACCTGCTCGCGTCGCCGTCGTTTGCGAGCTGGATGGAAGGTGAGTCGCTCGACGTCGCGAAGTTTCTTCACACCGAATCGGGCAAGCCGCGTCACTCGATCTTCTCGATCGCGCATCTTTCCGACGCGGAGCGCATGTTCTTCGTGTCGCTGCTGCTAAACCAGGTGCTCGGCTGGATGCGAACGCAATCGGGCACGTCGAGCCTGCGCGCGATTCTCTACATGGACGAGATCTTCGGCTACTTTCCGCCAGTTGCAAATCCGCCGTCGAAGTTGCCGCTGCTGACCTTGTTGAAGCAGGGACGCGCGTTCGGGTTGGGTGTCGTGCTTGCAACGCAGAACCCGGTCGATCTCGATTACAAAGGACTCGCAAACACCGGCACGTGGTTCATCGGTCGCTTGCAAACAGAGCGTGACAAGGCGCGCGTGCTGGAAGGGCTCGAAGGTATCGCGGCGGGCACGGGTCAGAAGTTTGACAAGCAGGCGATGGAGCAACTGCTCGCCGGGCTCGATAAGCGCATCTTTCTGCTGAACAACGTACACGACGATGCGCCTGAGATTTTCGAAACGCGGTGGGCGTTGTCGTACCTGCGTGGACCACTGACACGCGCGCAAATCAAGCTATTGATGGATCCTTTGAAAGCGACGGCGGCGCCGCAACCTGCCGCAACGGTCTCTGCGTCTGCGCCCGTTGCGAGTGCGCAGGGGAAAACGGAACGAGCAATACTGCCGCCCGATGTGAGCCAGTATTACATTCCCGTTCGCTCGTCCGGCGCCGCGGGAGCAACGCTCACGTATCATCCAATGCTGCTCGGAACGGCGGAAGTTCGCTACAGCGATTCGAAGACAATCGAAATGACACAGCAGTTGAGTTTACTCGCGGCGTTTGTGGATGGACCAGCCGGTCTCGATTGGGGCCAGGCAACGGCGATCGATCTGCCGGTGGAGGATCTCGAATCTGAGCCGGAAGCCGGAGCGCAGTTCACTGAAGTGCCGAGTGAAGCGACGAAAGCTAAGAGCTACGCGAGTTGGCGCAAGGATCTCGCGAGCTGGGTCTATCGAAACCAGCGACTCGAATTGATGGAAAGTCCGGCGTTGGAGATCGTCTCGAATCCCGGCGAGAGTGAGCGCGACTTTCGCGTGCGCTTGCAGCAGCTCGCGCGTGAACAACGGGACGAGGCAGTCGAGAAGTTGAGGCAGAAGTATGCGCCGAAGTTTGAAGTATTGGAAGATCGAAAGCGTCGTGCGGAGCAGGCGGTCGAGCGCGAGTCGGAACAGGCGAAGGGACAGAAAATGCAGACGGCGATCTCGTTTGGCGCGACCTTGCTGTCGTCGTTTTTAGGTCGAAAGCGAACGAGCATGTCGACACTCGGCAGGGCCACGACCGCGGCGCGTGGTGTTGGTCGTTCGATGAAAGAAGCGCAGGACGTCGAGCGCGCTCAGGACAATGTCGAAGCGCTCTCGCAGAAGCGCGCAGATCTCGAAGCTGACTTCCAGGCCGAGACCAAAGCCCTCGAACAGTCGCTCGATCCACAAACAGAGCAGCTCGAGAAAGTCAGTCTCAAACCAACTAAAGCAAACATCGCAGTGAAAGTATTGACCCTCGCCTGGGCGCCTTACTGGGACGACAAACCAGCATGGGAATAACGATGCTCGAAAAAGTTTTCACGCAAAGGCGCACAGGCGGGTCAAAGACCCGGACGCGCCCGAAGCATTTAACCGGCCTTTGCGTCTTTGCGCTCGTTGCGCCTTTGCGCGAAACTTTTCTTTGACCACTTATGAAAATACCAATCAAATACGGACTGCTGATCACGCTCGGCGTGATCGCGTGGGTGCTGATCACGCGCTCGCTCATTACCAACCCACTATCGATCGTCCACACGCTCGGCGGCCCGATCTTTTTCAACGTCCTCCAGTTTGCGATGATCTATCTCGGACTGAAAGCACTCGAACACGCGAAAGGCGATCGACCGTACTTCAAAGAAGGACTGAAGACCGGCGTCGCGATCTCCTTCGTCTACGGACTCACCGCCTCGATCTTCTTCGTCATCGTGCTCGTCATCGTCGGCACGAAATGGCTGGCGAGTGAACCCGGCGCCGCGAACGCACCGCTGTCGCGCATCGTCCTCAGCGCATTTCTCGGCCTGTTTCTCGGCGCACTGCTCTTCGGGTTGATCTATTCCACAGTGCTCTCGTTCTTCCTCGCGAAACGCAGATCAGAGGATACGTAACGCCTCTCTCGAAAAGACCAAGTCAGGAAGAGGGGCTTGCCCCCGCTCATCCAATCCAAGCAGCGGCGGGGGCAAGCCCCTCTTCCTGACTTGTTCTCCAAGAGAGTTTTAAGGAACTAACACGACCTTCCCGATATTCTTTCGCTCTTCGAGCCGCCGGTGCGCCTTGCCGACATCGTCGAACGAGAAAGCCTGGTCCACGTGCGGGTTGATCCACTCTTCCTCAACACCGCGCAGAATGTCGCGCATCCACAACGCAACCTTCTCAGGCTCGTGCCACATGTGGCCCAGGTTCAACCCGAACACGCCGCGATTCTTGTTCAATAAACCGAGGGGATGAAACCGCGGCATCTGAACCACAGCCTTCAACATCTTCAGCTTGCCTGAAATCCCATTCGCCGAGGCAGTGGAAACGCCGAACATCCCCAAACGTCCGGTGTGCCGCAACGCGTTGTAACTCTTCTTCCAATGCGCGCCGCCAATCGGATCCATGATCAGATCGACACCGCGACCGTTCGTGAGCTGCATCAACTGCGGCTGCCAATCCTGCTTGCGATAGTCGATCGGATGGTCCAACCCGCGCTCGCTCAGAAACTTGTGTTTCCCGGCGCTCGCCGTGCCGTAAGTCACTGCGCCGATCTTCTTCGCGATGTCGAGCGCTGCGAGTCCAACGCCGCCGCCGGCATTGTGAATCAAGACCGATTCGCCCTCATGCAACGAGCCCATCACGACGAGCAACGCATATGCAGTCAGGTAGTTCACCGGAATCGCCGCCGCCTGTTCGAACGCCAACTGCTCAGGCTTCTCAAACATCTGCGTCGCCTTCACCGCGATCATCTCCGACTGCCCACCGAAACGCGTCAGCGCCATAACGGATTTACCGACGAACGACTTGTTCACATCTTTGCCCACACTCTCGACGACGCCGCTGACCTCGTAACCCATCACACACGGTTTCGGCGGTCCATCCGGATACAAACCCTGGCGCGCGAGAATGTCTGCGAAGTTCAACCCGGCAGCGCGCACGCGAATCACGACCTCGTCGTCGCGCGGTGTGGGATCCGGCTTCTCCTGGACCTTGAGTACGTTAATGTCGCCGTTTGCAGTCGTTACGATTTGTCGCATAGACCGATATTATCAGTTCTGATCGAGCCCATCAGTGTTAATCTGTGCCGACAATATGCGCATACTACTATTGACGCTGCTCTTACTGCTGGCCGTTACCTGCGCCGTTAGCTGTACTGGTCACCCGTCGCGAAAACAACTCACAGTGGCCGTGATCTCAGGCGCGGAAGGCGAGGCGCTCAAACAGGCCGCTCGCGACTACGAGGCGAAGACCGGCACGCACATCGAGATCGCGCAATTTCCTTATGCAAATCTTTTTGAGAAAGAATTAATAGATCTCAAATCTCACACGGGCACCTACGATCTGATCATGCTCGACGACCCCTGGTTTCCGCGGTTCGCAAATGAAAACGTGCTGACCGAGCTGACGCCTTTACTGCAAAAACGGGGGCAATCCGGCCCGGATCCCGACTTTGTCGAGGCGTCGCTGAACGTCTGTCGACATCCATTTCAAACGGGCGCACTCTACGCTCTGCCTTACGTCGGCAACTCGCAATTATTTTTTTATCGCAAAGATCTTTTTGAGAAATATTCTTTGAAACCGCCGGCGACCTGGGACGACGTGCTCGCGGCAGCCAAAACAATCCACGAGAAAGAAACCGCAGGCGCGAACGGCTCGAAGGTCTACGGTTACGTCATGCGCGCCGCGCAGGGCAACGCCGCCGTTGCCGACTTCATGCCCATCTTCTGGGCCTTCGGCGGTGAGATGTTTGACGCGAGTGGAAAGCCTGCGGTGAATAGTCCTGAAGGAATTGCAGCGCTGCAATTCATGCTCGAGCTCGGTAAATATTCGCCACCGGGTTACGCGAGTTTCAATGCCGACGAAGTTGCTGCACACCTGTTGCAAGGCACGGCGGCGATGTCGATTAACTGGCCCGTGTGGATCAGTCCATTCAGCGACCCGTCGCGCTCGAAGGTGATCGGGAGGATGGAATTCACGACGCTGCCTGGTGCGAAGAAACCCGGCCAGGCTGAAATTGGTAACTGGCTGATCGCGATCCCGCGCTATTCGAAGAATGCGGAAGAAGCGATGGACTTTTTACTTTGGGCCACCGCCCCCGAGCAGATGAAAGTGTCAACCCGGCGAGGCAATCCACCGACGCGCCGCTCGCTTTTCAAAGATGCTGAGCTGGTCGCAAAGAATCCCGCTTACCCGGCGCAGTTGCGTTCGCTGGAGAGTTCGAGACCGCGCCCGCGCACGCCTTACTGGAACGAAATTGAAAACGCCTTCGGCATCTTTCTTTCGAAAGCAAACAGCGGCGAGTTGCCGGCTGCCGAAGCGATGAATCAGGCGAATGCCGAGATCGAGAAGATTCTTCAACGCGCAAAATAAGCGCGAGCTGTTGCTGCCCGCACTCTTTCTCGCGCCGGCGCTCGCGGTGCTTCTCGCGCTTTCAATCTACCCGCTCATCTATTCCGTCACGATCAGTCTGCAACAGGAAACGGCCGCCGGAATCACGTGGACGCTCGGAAACTTCACGCGCCTCTTCTCAGATGGATTCTTCTGGACCGCGATGGGCCACACGTTTGTCTACGCGGCCGTGGCATTGACGTGCGAGTTTCTGCTCGGACTCGGTCTCGCACTCCTACTCAATAATGAGATTCGTGGGCGCGGTTTCTTTCGCGCGAGTCTGCTCGTACCGATGATGTTGCCGACTGTCGTCGTCGGTGTTGTTTGGCGACTGATGCTCAATCCAAACTTCGGCGCCGTGAATGGAACGCTGAAACAGTTTGGAGTTAATACTGAAAATTTAACCTGGACCGCGTCGCCGAAGCTCGCGATGCTGTCGGTGATCGCAGTCGACGTCTGGCAATGGACTCCGTTCGTGTTTCTCGTATTGCTGGCGGGTTTGCAGGCGATTCCGCAGGAGCCTTACGAGGCGGCACTGATCGATGGGTCGAGCCGTTGGCAGACGTTTTGGCACGTGACACTGCCGCTGCTGAAGCCGTCGATCCTGATCGTATTACTGCTGCGCACGATGGATCTGCTGCGCGTGTTTGACCAGATCTTTATTCTGACTGAAGGTGGACCAGGCTTTGCGACGGAGACGATCAGTCTTTATATCTATCGTGCGGCGTTTCGGTTTTTTGATTTTGGATACGCGGCGGCGATGTCGTTCGTGTTGCTAGCACTGACGAACGTGATCAGCGCCACATACATTCGCCTCCTCCAGGGAAGAAATGCTTAGTACACAAAAAGCACAAAAACCGCAAAAAAGATTTTATGTGCCTTTTGGTTCTTCTGTGCGTCTTGTGATCTTGCTGTTGGCGCTGCTGTTTGCTCTCGCGCCGGTTTATTGGATGCTCACGATCTCATTCAAGACGGAAGGGGAGCATTTCGCCAGCCCGCCGTCGTGGTTCGTCTTCACGCCAACACTCGAACACTACTACGACGCATTCGTCACGCGCTCCTTTGGTCAATACTTACTGACGAGCGCGATCGTGGCCGTCGCTTCGACTGCGTGCGCACTCGTCATCGGCACGCTTGCGGCTTATGCGCTCGCGCGGTTCGATTTGCCACTAAAGCTCAATCGCCGGCTCTCGTTGTGGATTCTTTCGACGCGAATGTTTCCCGCGATCGTCACCGCGGTTCCGCTCTTCCTCATGATGCGCGACGTGCAACTGCTCAACACGCGCGCCGCGCTGATCATCGTCTACACGGCATTTAATCTCCCGTTCGTGGTCTGGATGATGCGCGGTTTCTTTGCAGACTTGCCACGCGATCTTGAAGAAGCCGCGCTCGTCGATGGCGACTCGCGTCTCGGCGCGCTCGTGCGTGTCGTGTTGCCGCTCGTCGCCCCGGGCCTCGCTGCCACGGCCGTCTTTTGTTTGATCGTTTCGTGGAATGAGTTTCTGTTTGCGCTTGTGTTAACGCAAACTGACGCAGCGATGACGTTGCCGGTCGGAATCGCTGGACGCGTGACGCAGTATGAGATCAAGTGGGGCGTGATGAGCGCTGCGGCGTCGGTGGCAATCGTTCCGATTCTGGTGTTCGCGCTCGCATTGCAGAAGTATCTCGTGCGTGGGCTGTCGATGGGAGCAGTTAAAGGTTAAATGGGTATCGAATTTCGCAACGTGACGAAGACGTTCGGTGGCGCGTGCGTCGTCGACGATCTCTCGCTCGAGGTACGCGATGGTGAGTTCATCGTGCTGCTTGGTCCATCGGGATGTGGCAAGACGACGACTCTGCGGATGCTCGCCGGACTCGAAACAGCAACCTCCGGCGACATCCTGATCAACGGTGAGCGTATCAACGACGTGCCGACGCAGCATCGCGATCTGGCGATGGTGTTTCAGAGCTACGCGCTTTACCCGCACATGACGATCGCTGAGAACATCGGCTATCCATTGCGCGTCAGGAAACTAGCCAAAGCTGATCGTGCGGCGCGAGTACAACGCGTTGCGGCGATGCTGGAAATCGAATCTTTGCTCGAACGAAAACCGCGGCAGTTGTCCGGCGGCGAACGACAACGCGTGGCTCTCGCGCGTGCAATCGTGCGTGAGCCGCGTGCCTACTTGATGGACGAGCCGCTCTCGAATCTCGATGCGCGGCTCCGCGTGCAGATGCGTGGCGAGCTGAAACGTCTGCAACATCAGCTCGGAATGACAACGATCTACGTCACACACGATCAGGCAGAAGCGATGACGCTCGCGTCACGCGTCGCCGTGATGAAGAAAGGACGGCTGCAACAGTTCGACACGCCGCTCAATATTTACAATCATCCGGCGAATCGATTCGTGGCGGAGTTTGTCGGTAGTCCGAGCATGAACTTCATCGAAGGTGAGGGCGTGACGAAGGGAATTCGACCTGAGCACATTCAGGTGTTGACCGCACCCGAGGACGGCGCGATCGAGGCGCGTGTTTACGTCACCGAATTGATGGGAAACGAGACTTTCGTGTTCCTCTCAGTTGGCGAAAACCGCCTGATCGCCCGCGCCCCCGCCGACTTCCGCGCCGATGTCGACACCACTGTGTGGCTGAGATTAGCAACTGACAAGATCCATAGGTTCGATCCTGCGACAGGAAAAATTCTCCCGCAGCGGCGCAACGACGCAACGGAAGCTACAAAGTAAAGCCTTTCGTTGCGCCACCGCGCCGCTGCGGGAGAAATCCTATTCAGGCGCGCCAATCACTTTCGCTACCGTGGGCCACATCTGCGTCGCCCACAACTCATACCCCTCATCCGACGGATGAAACCCATCATTCGAAAAATACTCCGGATGCGACGGCAGCTCATCCTTCGTGATCGTGTAGATGTCGAAGATCGTCACTCCATGCCGCTCGGCAATCTCCACCAGTCGCTGACAAAACTGATCGATCTGCCGCTGGTACGTGCTCCGCATCGAGTCTGGAATGCGCGGCGCACTCGAAACGTCGGGAAGGTTCGTCACCACGATCCGCGCGTGCGTCTTTTCTTTGAGCGTGCTGAGTATCGTTTCGTAATTTTTTGAAAACTGTTCGAGCGTCAACCCGTGTCCGATGTCGTTGATACCGATACCAACCGTAACGAGATCCGGATTCAAAGCAACAGCTTGTTCCAACTGACCTCTTACCAAATCATCAGTTGTCGCACCACTCACACAAAGGTTCTGCAACGTCGAGTTTGGTCGCCGCTCGTTAATACGATCGAAGAGCCGCTTCACATACCCGCCTTCTCTCGCCCCAACACCGTAACCCGTCGAATCCCCGAGCGCGACATAAACAACTGGCCCTGAAATCATTGGTCTACCTTCCGCCCCTCCTTGTCGATTACACCCCGTGAAAAGCATTGCGCACACACTTCCTCCAAGAAATGTAAGCACAAATGCAAAACGTAGTAGCATTTTGTCCCCCTTGATTGATGAAGCCGCCATTTTTCTTGACTTTACCCCAACAGGAGCTTAATGTGCCGCGCATAATGCCGCAATACGAACCCGAAGCATGGCGAGGCGCTGACGAGCCTAACGGCGACCCGTCGAAGCGCGAGCAGTGCCGGCTTCTCGATATGCTCGGGCGCATCAACTACCGAATTCTGAGTGGCAACAGAGTTTATGTAGAAGTTGGTGGCGTAGTTTATAAGACGGTGTATGGCGGCTACTGGCGCAGCGTCTTCACAGGCATCGAGCATTATCTTTTGCACTGCGAACAGGTGTCGAGCGCGGTGTGGAAAGAAGAGACGACGACAGCCGTTGACCTTCCGATCGCTTACTCGAACGGTGGTTGGACCACGCGCGGACACTCACTATCGTTTATCCTCAACCGCGAGTAAGTACTTCATCAAGCGTACTAATTAATCTGTCTGCATCAGCTTCAGAGAATGGTATTGGTGGTCTGATCTTGATCACGTTGTGAAGTGGACCTTCAGTTCCCGTCAGGATTCCGCGCTCACGCATTTGGTTTACAACGGTGCTGGCTTCGTGTGCGAGCTCGACGCCGAGAAAAAAACCGGAGCCGCGGATTTCGCGGATCACTTCGTGACGCGGATTGAGTTCGTGTAGGCCGGCGAGCAGATGGTTTCCGACGCGGAGGGCGTGTTGTTGGAGGTTCTCTTGCTGGACCACTTCAAGAACTTTCAATCCGATTGCGCATGAGACGTTGTTGCCGCCAAACGTGCTGAAGAACTCGATTCCGTTGTCGAATGAGTCGGCGATTGTGCGTGTCGTGATCACTGCGCCGATTGGATGGCCATTGCCGATCGGTTTCCCGAGCACAACGATATCGGGTACGACGCCGTATTTTTCAAATGCATAAAAGTGAGTGCCGATGCGTCCAAATCCTGTCTGCACTTCATCCGCAATGCAAACGCCACCGGCACCGCGCACCGCTTCGTAAACCTGATTTAGATATCCGTTAGGAAAAACAATCTGCCCGGCAACGCTTGGCATCGATTCCGCGATGAATCCGCACAGCGGCGCTGACAAGTTGTGAACGATCTCGATCACGTGCTCTGCATCTGCAAGCCGCGCTGTATGTACCCATGACGGCGCGGTCTCGTGCTTGTAAGGACTGATGTCGATGAGTGTGGTCGTGTTTCCGTGATACGCATGTTCGAGCACGATCATGTCACGCGCTTTCGTGTGCGCGCGTGCGAGTCGAATCGCAAGCTCATTCGCTTCACTGCCAGAATTGACGAAGAAACAAACACTCAACGAATCAGGCAACGTTGCCGTGAGCTTCTCTCCATATTCGAGTATCAACTCACTCAGATACCGCGTATTCGTATTCAGCACTTCCATCTGCCGCTGCCCGGCCGCAACAACGGTGGGATGACAATGCCCAACATGCGCGACGTTGTTATACGCATCGAGATACTGCCGCCCCTCATCGTCATACAGATACTGCATCTCCCCACGCACAATATGTAACGGCTGGGCATACGCAACACTCAAATTGCGTCCTAGAAGCATCGCGCGCCTCTGCATCAAGTCACCGATCCGTGTATTCATCCGTGAAAATCCGTGGCAAAGTTTTCTCGATCGCCTTCTGACTGATCCTCAGATACTCATTCTCAGGCTGCTGCCGGATCTGATGCGCCGCAATACAAACACTCATCGCTAATCTCAACCGCACGAGGGGCCACAGCGCTTCTCTCTCCTCATCAAGCAACCCAAACTCACTCCGGTACCCGGCGATAACATCACGCGGATCGCCTTCACCCAACACCACATACGCAACTGCGATTGCGAGATCACCTACCGTGTAGCTATAAACCATGTCTCCGAAATCGATCAGGCCGGAAACCGTCATGCTCTCGGGATCGACCAGCACGTTGTAATCGTTCGCATCACCGTGAATAGTACTTCTTCGCAGCTCAGTCGCCGGCTCAAACCTGCACTTCAAAACCAGCTCACGCAGCTTCGCGTCTTCAATCAGCGGCGCATACTCGTTCACGACGCGATTTCCGTTCGCGAGATCCCAGTGAAAATCGCGATGCACCGCCGGATGATCGAAGTCTGCGAGTGCGCGTGTTAGCTGTCCCAACTTCCGACCGAGATCATGCAACAGTCCCGGCGTGTGCGGCTTGATCTCCGCGAGTGGCACACCCGGAAGATAAGTAACGACACGCGCTAATTCAGTAACCTCGCTCACCAAGCGCTGGCAAAACGGAATGCGCTCGGATAAGTACGCCATGACCGCATTTTGCGCCTCGATAAAATCGCGCGACTCCGAAGCGTTTGCAATTTTAAGTACAAACTGCTGACCTGAATCATAAGTCAAGAGGTAGTTCTTATCGCGCTCGCTCGGTAACTTGATTAGTTTTAAGAGCTTATCCACAGATTACACAGATTAGACCAAATCAGTGTAATCTGCGTAATCTGCGGATAGGAGAAAACTAATGCTTCGCTCGAGCTTGCTCTTGATGTTGGCGCTCTCGTATGTCGATCCGGCATTCTTCAACGGACTTCGCTATCGCCTCGTTGGTCCAGCGCGCGGCGGTCGCGTGACTACCGTAACCGGCGTTCCTTCACAACCAAAGACGTTCTACATGGGCGTCGCGAGCGGCGGATTGTTCAAGACAACTGACAACGGCGCGACCTGGACGCCGATCACCGACGGTAAAGTTCCACTCGGCTCAACTGGATCTGTCGCCGTTGCCGATTCCGATCCGAACGTGATCTATCTCGGCACCGGCTCGGACGGCGTGCGCAGCAACGTCTCGACTGGCCATGGCATGTACAAATCCACCGACGGCGGACAGACGTGGAAATTCATCGGTCTATACAACGCGGGGCAGATCGGCGCGGTTCGCATTCATCCGACGAATCCGGACATCGTTTGGGTCGCAGTCAACGGCGACGTCTTCAAACCAACTGACGAGCGCGGCGTCTTCAAAACAACTGACGGCGGACAGACGTGGCGTAAAGTGTTGTTCATCTCTAACGGCGTCGGCGCGATGGACGTTGAGCTGCAACCGAACAATCCGAACGTTGTTTACGCGTGGATGTCGCGACTCGAGCGCAAACCGTGGACGATCATCAGCGGCTCGCGCGAAGGTGGTTTCTACAAAAGCACTGACGGCGGTGAGCATTTCACGAAGATCTCGAACGGTTTGCCGAATGAGTTAATAGGCAAAGCAAATCTCGCTGTAACAAATGCCAATCCGAATCGGATCTACGCTTTGATCGAGGCGAAACCCGGCGGCGGTTTCTATCGCTCCGAAGACGCAGGCCAAACGTGGGCGCTGATCAATTCGTCCGGCGCATTGATCCAACGTCCGTTTTACTACACGACGCTCGGCGCGGATCCTTCGAACGCAGATGTTGTCTACGCCGGCGCTGAAGGCTTCTTCAAATCAACTGACGCAGGCAAGACCTTCACGCCGTTTCGCACGCCGCATGGCGACAATCACGACATCTGGATCAATCCGAAAGACAGCCAGATCATGATCCAGTCAAACGATGGCGGCGCGAATGTCTCGACTGACGGTGGTCGCACGTGGTCGTCGCAAATGAACCAGCCGACCGCGGAGATCTACGGCATCTGGGTCGACAATCAGTTTCCTTACAAACTCTACGGCGCGCAGCAGGACAACACGACGCTGATCATCTCGAGCCAGGCTGAGCCGTTTTCAACGGTGGACTGGCGCGCTGGTCCGGGTTGTGAAACTGGTCCAATCATGCCGTACCCCGCGAATCCCGACATTGTTTACGGTTCGTGCAAGGGACAGTACGGCGTGATGAATCTCAAGACCGGTCAGGAGAAGAGCTATTGGATCGGCGGCCAGTCTTTGTATGGCAATCCCGCGAGCGATCTGATCTATCGCATGCAGCGCGTGTCGCCGATGGCAACGTCGCCGCACGATCCGGATGTGCTTTATTACGGATCGCAGTTTGTACATCGCACGCGCGACAAAGGCGTGACGTGGGAACGGATCTCGCCTGATCTGACAGCGCATCCGGCGTGTTGCCAGGGCGCGAGCGGCGAGCCGATCACACGCGACGTGACGGGTGAAGAGTTTTACAGCACTTTGTATGCGATCACTGAGTCGCCACTCGAGAAGGGCGTGATCTGGACCGGATCGAATGATGGACCGTTTTACATCACGCGCGACAACGGCAAAAGGTGGACGAACGTGACGCCGAAAGATCTGCCGCCGGGCGGGCGCGTGCAGTACATCGAAGCGTCGCCGCATCGCAAAGGCTCGGCGTATTTCGCTGTGTACCGCTGGCTGCTCGGTGACTTCGAGCCTTACATCTATCTGACCAACGATTACGGCAACACCTGGACCAGGCTCACGAACGGCAAGAACGGCATTCCCGCTGATTGGCCCACGCGCGTCGTGCGTGAAGATCCGGATCGCGAAGGTTTGCTTTACGCTGGAACCGAGTTTGGCATGTTCATCTCGTTTGATAACGGCGCGCACTGGCAACCGTTTCAGTTGAACTTACCAAACGTGCCGGTGAGCGATATCAAAGTGCATCACAAAGATCTGATCGTTTCGACGCAGGGACGAGCGATTTGGATTCTCGACAATTTAACATCGCTGCACCAGCTCACGTCGGAGCTGAAGACTTCAGAGGTCAAGTTGTTCAAGCCGCGTGATGGTTACCGGACGCGAGTCAGTCCAACAGTGCTTGGACCAGTAGTTGAATATTATCTGCCGTCTGCGCCGAGTGAGGCTGTTGTGATCGAGATACTCGACGCAAAAAGCGCAGTGCTCAACTCGTATAACAGCGAAACTGCGCCGCCGCGTGGAGGTCGAGGGAATCAGGGCGCAGGAATGCCGGGTGCCGGTGGCGCCGGACCGGAATCAGATCCCGATGCCGTGCCCATGCGACGTTTCACACCGCCACCGCGAGTTACCAAAACTGCAGGCATCAATCGTTTCGCATGGGACCTGCGAAACCAGGCAGGTGTCACATTGCCGCCGGGTCAATATCAGGTGCGACTAAAAACCGGCGCTGCGAATCAGACGCAAACATTCAACGCACTGATCGATCCGAGAGTCGCAGCGGACGGAGTGACGGTTTCAGACCTGCAGGAACAGTTTGAGCACAACATGCGCATGCGCGATCTGGTGACCAGCGTCAATCAGCTTGTGACGCGCGTCCGCGAAGCTCTTAAGAAGTCACCCAACGATCCGCGTTTGAATGTGCTTGCCGCAAAACTGTTGACTGAGCCCGTACGTTACGGCAAGCCCGGACTCCAGGCGCACATAACGTATCTCGCTGGCATGACGTCAAACGTGGACCAGAAGATCGGACGCGACGCGATCGATCGTTATCAAGTGTTGAAGAAAGAACTGGACGCTCTGCGCGCCGAAGCCGATCGCATACTTGGTGGAACAGTATCGACAACTGGCGCTCAGCCGTAAACATGAAATCTAAGCAAATCATTTTTGGTGTGTGCGTTGTGTTGATGAGCATCAATTCAGCGTCTGCGAAATCGTGGCGTGGAATCGAACCGCTCCACTCCACTCGTGCCGATGTAGAACGACTGCTCGGGCGCCCAACCGACGATAAGACACCTTACATTTGGATCTACGATTCTCCCGAAGAGCGGGCCCTCGTGTACTTTTCTCCGGGCGTACCGTGTGAGGAAGGACTGCCAGATGGATGGCGCGTTCCGAAAAATACTGTTGTTGGCGTCGACGTATATCCGCACGTTCGCAGGAAAACGAGCGAAGTGCTTACCGCTGGCAAGGAGTACGAAACCGTTCAAGCTGCCCACACCCCTACTCGCTGGTATACCGATCCAGACGAAGGTATCACCTTCACTGTTCAGGACGACGCTGTTTCGCAGATGAGTTATGGCCCGGCGGGAAAAGAAAAGAATTATAAGTGTGGTGAATACAAATATGCTGCTCCAGTTGTGCCGGGCGTGAAGTTGAAGGGCATCGAGCACTATCCGTTTGATGAGTTTGGTAACATCCGCTATGAGGATGCACAAGCAAGATTAGACAATTTCGTAATTCAGCTTTTCACGCTACAGGAACAGGAACCTGAGTGGCGCGGCTATATTGTTGTGTACGCTGGTCGGCGCTCGCACATCGGTGAGGCTCAATTCAAAGCGAACTGTTATAAAAATTATCTCGTGCGTGTTCGGGAAATGAATCCGGCGAATCTATTCGCTGTTGATGGCGGATATCGCGAAGACATGCAGGTGCAGCTATTCCTTGGTCGTACCGATTACTATCCACCGGTCCTGAGGCCCACTGTTAGTCCTAAGAATGTGCAAGTGAGCAAGCGGCGACTCACGAGTTGTAACCAATAGACTACAACAACTTGCCGAGAGCGTAAGGCAGCATCTTGCGCCACCACGGCCAATCGTGGTCCACGTCGGCTCCCCAGAGATCGAGCGTGTGGGGAATGCCTTTGGCGTTGAGAATGTCTGAAAGCGTTTGGCTGCGATCCGGCGCTTCGTAGTTTCCCTGCCCAGACATGATCATGATCGCATCGGCCTTGCGTAACAGCGGCAGAAAGTGGTCGTCGTTGAGATTGGAAAGGTAGTCGACCGGGTTATTGAAATAGACGTTATCGTCGTAGTGTCCTTTTAAATAAGAGCGCACGTCGTAACTGCCGCTCATCGCGATCACGCCGCGAAAGATGTCTGGATGTTTGAAGTAAGCGTTGGCTGAAAGAAACGCGCCGAGACTCGCGCCGGTCGTGAGCGGGCGGTTTTCGCCGTCGCCGCAGTCTTTGCGAATCAGTGGCAGCACTTCGTCAGTGATATAGCGATCGTAACGCGTGAGCAACTCGGCCTTGAGATTTGGCGGCATCTGCTCGTTGAGGAGACTGTAGCGATTGACGCTGTTGATGGAGTACGCGCGCAGTTTGCCGGCTTCGATGAACGACTTGATGGCGTCGACGAGGTAGAAGCGCTCGTATTCGAGATAGTCGGCGGCAGCGGTCGGGAACATAAGCAGCGGCGGCCCGGCGTGGCCATAGGCGACGAGGGGCATTTCCATGTTCAGGTTCGGGCTATACCAGGCAGTTGTGCGGCGTTCCATTTCGGACCTTTCGATAGGGGATTAGGGCTGGAGATATTCTCGCAGATTTTGGCGGAGCGCAAGTTTGGGGGCTGAGGGGCTGTGTGGGGCCTGCGGTTGATTTTGGCGAAAGCCATTTGGTATAAGAACTGCGCCACCAAATACTCCGCAGTAGCTCAATGGCAGAGCATTCGGCTGTTAACCGAAGGGTTGTAGGTTCGAGTCCTACCTGCGGAGCCATTTATTTTTATGGGTATTTGGAAAGAATGACCTTACCTCATTCCGTCGGCGCTGCCTGTCACAAGTAAGTCACAAAGTTGACGCAGATGCCGACCGTGCTCTTCTTTGGCAGTACTCGTCTTTCTCATGACCTAAATTCGCGCGGATAGCGTGAACACCCATTGCACCGTCACACACGGGAATATTGCTATACTCTCCCAAATGATTGCGCTTTTTGGATGAATCATTCCTGTATTGATGAAGATGATAATTAATTAACATGCTGCCTCAAGAGAGATCGACCCGATATTTAAACCCGTGAAGTCCCCGGACGTCCTGTTGAGTTTACATTAAAGCGTCTCTAGTAGCCCTCGCGCGAAACTCACGCCTCCTACAAAAACATTGCTGACATGTACGAACTCCACAGCCTTGGCTGGAACGATTTTCAACAGCTTTGTCTCACGATCACAAGGGAGACCTTGGGGCAATTCGTGGAGTCGTTTCTTGATACCAGCGATGGCGGAATGGATGGGGCATTCACCGGTAAGTGGCGACCACATGGGCGAGAAGATCTCAGCGGCGCTCTCGTGATTCAATGCAAATTCACCAGCAAGATCAACTATGTAATCAAAGCATCAGACCTTACCGATGAAGTGGAAAAGGCAAGGAAGCTTGTCGCTCAGGGTCTTTGTGATTCCTACGTGCTTATGACCAATGCAGGTCTGTCCGGTACTGGCGCCGCAAAGATCAAAGCTCTATTCAAAGCGGCCGGAGTCAAGCACGTCAAAACGTTCGGTTCCAGTTGGATAAACCAGCAAATTCGCGAGAACAAACACCTGCGCATGCTCGTCCCGCGCGTGTACGGGCTTGGGGATTTAAGTCAGATTCTCGATGAGCGAGCTTATTTGCAGGCTCGAACGATCCTCGAATCGATGCGCGACGACTTAGCGAAGGTAGTTGTCACCGACGCCTACCGGAGAGCAGTCGATGCTCTCGACAAGCACAGTTTCGTGCTGCTCATCGGCGAACCTGCGGCAGGCAAGACGACCATCGCGTCCCTGTTGGCAATGGCCGCACTCGACCAATGGAACGCATCGACTCTCAAACTTGACGATCCAGGAAAGGTGGTTGAGCGTTGGAACCCAGACGAACCATCACAGTTTTTCTGGGTGGACGACGCTTTTGGCGTGACCCAGTACGAGGATTTCCTGGTCCACCGTTGGAACCACATCTTGCCGCAAATCCGGCCTATGCTGCGCAAAGGGGCAAAGATCGTGATGACCTCGCGCGACTATATTTACAATCGCGCGCGCAAGGACCTGAAGGAGAGCGCGTTTCCGCTTCTCAAGGAGAGCCAGGTTGTGATCGATGTCCAAGACCTAAAAACCGACGAACGGCGTCAAATCCTCTACAACCATCTTAAGCTCGGAAAGCAACCACGCTTCTTTCTTACCGACATCAAGCCTTATCTTGAAGGCGTCGCGAACCATCCGCGTTTCATCCCTGAAATAGCGAGACGCCTAGCCGACCCGATTTTCACTAGGGATCTGTTCATCGACGAGTACTACCTTGGGCAATTCGTAGAAAAACGTGAACAACTTCTCCAAGAAGTACTCCAGGGCCTCGACACCGACAGCAAGGCGGCACTTGCACTCATCTACATGCGCAACGACAGTTTGGAAAGCCCGATCGAACTCCAACCCTCAGAGACGCGTGCCCTTGAACGTCTTGGCAGCGATCTAGGCGGATGCGTCGCCGCGCTCGAAGCTTTGAAGGGCAGTCTTGTCCTCCTTTCTCATTCGAGCGGTGAATCAGTTTGGCAATTCAAGCATCCGACTATAGGCGACGCGTACGCCGAAATCTTGGTCCATAGTCCAGAGCATCTTGGCATCTACATCCAGGGAAGCACGCCGGAACGGCTGATTGATCAAGTGACTTGCGGTGATGTTGGAATCGAGAGAGCTGTCGTGGTCCCCAAGCCTTTGTTTCCACAGATGCTTGCGAAACTTGCGCAAGTTTTGCAGAGCAAATCATACAAGGCGCCTTGGCTATCAGCGTTTGGCGCGAAGCGGAACCTAAAGGGATTTTTAGCGCGACGCTGCTCGAAGGAATTCCTTTCTCTGTATCTGCAGCACAATCCAAGTCTTCTGAACAGGTTTCCGAACCCGGACTATTTCTCGACACCGTTCCAGAGGTTCGCCTAGCAAAGCGCCTCCATGAATTCGGGCTCCTTCCGGAGGAAAACAGAAAAAAGTTTGTTGAGACGGTGAGCAATTACGCTCTTGAAGGCCAAGACGCAGACGCTCTGGATGACGACGGAATTCGAAGCCTGTTAACTGACGAAGAATTCGAGGAGTTGGTGTTAAGGGTTAGGAAAGAGCTTTTGCCGCGGCTGGGCGATGTGAGACGCGAGTGGGAATTAAACCGTTCTCTAGGAGATCCGCCCGAAGAGCACATGCAGCAGCTTATGGAGCTTTTCGATTCTCTTAAGGATCGGTTCAGCGAAGACGAGACCGCACTCCAACTCATTGAGAAGCAAATCGCTCAGACGAATGACTGGGTTGAAGAAAACACTCCAGCGGAGCCAGAGAGAAGCCCGCGAAAACTAGGTACCGTCGAATCACAAGACAAGCCGCGAAGCTCGCGCAGTATCTTCGATGACATCGATGCGTTCGCTTGAGTAAGTTCTATCGCAAGATCCATATCCAGGATCGGCTGAGATGATGGCTAATTTAGAAACGTAACAACAATCTGTCGCAATCGAATCGGGTCTCACCTTATTGCCTCGTGCTATGATGTGGCCGGAGGGACTATGGAAATCAAGATGACCATAATCTACGAAAAGGCCGATGGGCTGATTCAGGCGTCGGTCGCTGAGCTTCCAGGAGCGATCTCGCTTGGCGCCGATGTCGAGGAGGCGCGGCGAAATCTGGATGAAGCAATCGAGATGGTGCTGGAAGGAAACCGCTTGCTGGCCGAAGATGTTCCCAGGGAAAGAATCAGTAGTGAAGAAATCGCCTTTCGCGCCGCATGAAGCGAATCGATTTAATTCGACATCTTGAGAGTCACGGCTGCCAGCTCATGCGCGAAGGAAGACAGCACAGCCTTTACATCAACCGACAAACCAGAAAATCCGCCGCCGTGCCGCGTCATCGAGAGATTCCCCAGGGAACAGTTCGAAGCATTTGCCGCGCTCTTGGAATTCCGTCGCCGTTCTGAAACGTTTCGGCATGTGTGCCGATCCCGATCACCTAATCCAATAGCGTCGACGTAGCATTTGCGGCTCTATTGCTCTCAATGACTTCCCGCGAATCACAAGCTTTTAATTGTATCAAGCAGCTTAATGAAGTTGCGTTTGCGTTTGTATTCGACGCGTAGCGCCTCAACGTAATCCTCAAACTCGGTTACGCGATCCAGGCCACCCATTAGCTCACGGATTTTCTGCAGCAGCTTAACGGCCTCCTCGTAGGCGGAGTTGTTTGCTTGCTTAAGAACGTATCTTTCAGCGCTATGGCGCGGAATTAAATGCGAAAACCATATACATATCACCTGACACATCAATAGGTTAGGAAGCTTACTTGAGACAATCAACTTATCATGAGATAAGGGTCGGCGTGGGTTCATCACACCTGACTACTAAAGAGGCTGCCATCAAGATGGGTGTGCCGCTAAGAACCATCCAAAGCATGATTCAAGATGGTCGACTAAAAG
>Ga0208338_1000109_pt1 | contig 22641 bp, 15 predicted proteins | sample ForSoiNitrogNN91_FD_187858 | JGI IMG/M metagenome (GOLD analysis project Ga0208338, IMG submission 187858) | Forest soil microbial communities from Browns Valley, California, USA, that are Nitrogen fertilized - NN91 (SPAdes) | ecosystem: Environmental > Terrestrial > Soil > Temperate forest ...
CCCGCCCTTCGAATCCAAGCCACGGCGGGGGCAAGCCCCTCTTCCTGACTTGTTCTATCTTCCGACTTGTTCTTTTCGATCGCGCTCAGGAAAGATCTACAGCAGGCTGAGTGGGTGCGCTCCGTCCAAACCGCTCCGCCCAACGCACGCGACCCGTGATCTGCATGACCACAAAAAGCGTCAATATCGATCCGATCGTGATCGCCAGCCCGGTGAATCCCTTGAGGAAAAACGCGTAGGAAAACAACACGAGATAGACGATCTGCGCGAGCGCTGCTTCCCGGCTCGTGAAGCCGATTCCGACGACGAGACGCAGGTAACTCACGACCAGGGCAACAGACACGAGCGACGACAACGCGAAAGCCGCGTGAATCGAGATGTGATCGACGAGGTACGCCAGCAGCAAGTGAAATGAGAAGAACGCGGCCGCGAGGAAAAAGTAGTTCATCGGATGCAGATCAATCCCGCGCATCGTCGTGATGATCAGCATGAGGAAGAAAAAGAAGAAGAGTGATACTGGGGCAAAAAAGCTGATTCGTCCCGCGAGTGGACCCGGCTGCAACTTCTCGGGCATCACCATCGCGATCTGATATCCAGACAACAAACTCTTGTAAGTCCAGTTGAGCTCCCAGCCGTTGCTCGTCTCGGTTTTTTCAGACGGCGAGAGCGTGTTCTCAGCGAAATCGATGTCTTTGAAGTTGGTGTTCATGTGCAGGGAGAAATCGCGGACCTGCGCCACCTCGCCATCGCCAAAACGGTAACGCCACTCGTTGAGGCCCTGCGAGCTGTAGCTGACGGCGAGCTGAGCAGTTTTGCCTGCGCCGACTTTGAACGCGGTGGTGGCGGTATTGCTTTCGTTAGTCAGTGGCACATTGTAGCCATCGACGGTGAAGATCAGGTTGTCGTAGATCGCCTGAGCGGTGGGGAACGGGAGTGTGAAATCAACTGTTTGTTCCTTGTCGCTCGTGTTGCGGAAGCCGTAGACGCCGCTGAATTTGACTTTGTAAGTGCTGTACCAGAGCAGTCCTTTCTGGCGGTGTTGAAGATCGAGATCGACGTCGATCTTGCTGCTCTCGAGTGGTAGGTCCGTTACGTGGTCCTCGCTGATCGTCTTGATAACAGTGGCACCCGACTCAATTGCAGCTTGCTGTTTCGTCGTTGTTGTTTTGTACGACGCACTGGGCGGGGCCTGGTTCTGGGCCGTGCCCCACAATGATGCAATCTGGTCTGAAGACACGGAGCCGGAATCGTAGGTGCGCTGGAAGAGGGTGACGCTGAGGATGGCCCAGGCCACGGAAGTGCAGATGAAGATGAACACGATGGCAATGATTCTCTTAGTCATAGTCTAGGGATTCTCAGCCCTGAGCGGCCGGCGGGCAATGTGGTGAGCCACAAGAGCAACCACGGATAACACGGATCTATAGCACGGATCTAAATCCGTGTCTTTAAGATCCGTGTCATCCGTGGCTAAGTGCTTCGTTGACCAGTGCGGTTTGTTCTTTTTGATGGATGCTGTAGGAGCCGGTGGCGGGGCTCGCGGAGGCTGAGCGTCCAACGTATTTCGGGTTCTCGAGTCGATCGCGAACGAACGTCCAGCCGCCCATGTTCTGCGGCTCTTCCTGTGCCCACACCAGCTCTTTCGCGTTCGGATACTTCGCGAGCATCTCGCGCAGAGCTTGCGATGGGAACGGATAGAACTGCTCGAGCCTGACTATCGCGACACTTCGATCTTCACTCTTCTTTCGCGCTTCTGCGAGGTCGTAGTAAACCTTGCCGCTGCACAGCACGATTCGCTTCACTGCGTCACGATCTGCAATCTCAGCATCGTCGATCAGCGGCTGAAAACCTCCGCTCGCGAGCTCCTCGATGCTCGACGCCGCGGCGGGCAATCGCAGCAAGCTCTTCGGCGTCATCACCACGAGCGGCCGTTCCATTCCCGGCCTGACTTGCCGTCGCAGCAGGTGGAAATACTGCGCCGGCGTGGTCGGATAACAAACCTGCAGATTGTTCTCGGCGCACAGTTGCAGGTAGCGCTCGAGACGGGCACTGGAATGCTCCGGCCCTTGTCCTTCGTAACCGTGCGGTAGCAGCATCACGAGCCGCGAAGTCTGCTTCCACTTGTCTTCCGAAGCGGCGATGTACTGGTCGATGATCGTCTGCGCGCCGTTTCCAAAATCACCAAACTGCGCTTCCCACAAAACGAGCGCGTCTTTATCGACGACCGTATAGCCATACTCGAATCCGAGCACGCCTTCTTCCGACAACGAGCTGTCAAACACATCGAAGCGCGCATCGGGATTCGACTCAGATCGCAATTCCGACAACGGCGCCCACGATTGCCCGGTTTGCGTGTCGAAAAGCACAGCATGACGCTGGCTGAACGTTCCGCGTCCGGAATCCTGCCCGCTCAAGCGTACGCGCGTGCCTTCGATCACGAGCGATCCAAACGCGACGGCTTCGGCAAACGCCCAATCGATCGGTGCCCCTCCGTCGCCCATCTTCGCGCGGCGCGCGAGTTGGCCCACCATCTTCGGATTCACATGAAATCCTTCCGGCACGACCGCGATCTTGTGCGCGATGCTCTTGATCGTTTCCGCCGCGACCCCTGTCGGAACCACTGCCGAGCCGTCAAGCTCTTCGACGCGCGGCTGATGGTGCGCCGGCTCTTCCGTTACTTTCCGCTTCGCGTTCGCGAGCGCGTCTTCATAACGACGCACACGCTCCGCGATCAGGTTGTTTACCTCTTCCTCGGTGACCACGCCTTCCTTGATCAAGCGCTTCGCATAAACGGTGCGCACGCCCGGATGCGCTTTGACGCGCGCGTACATCAGCGGCTGCGTGTAGCTCGGCTCGTCAGTCTCGTTATGACCGAGCCTGCGGAAGCCAATTAGGTCGAGTACAACGTCTTTGTTGAATTCCTGTCGGTAGTCGAGCGCGATTAGTAGCACGCGATACGCCGCTTCCGGATCATCACCATTGATGTGAAAGATCGGCAACTGCGTCATGCGCGCGACGTCAGTTGAATAGATCGTCGAGCGTCCGGCTGACGGCGACGTCGTGAATCCAATCTGGTTATTGATGATGATGTGGATCGTGCCGCCGGTGCGATAACCTTTCAGACCGGCGAGATTCAGTGTCTCCATCACGACGCCCTGTCCGGCGAAAGCCGCGTCGCCGTGCAGCAGGACGGGAAGCGCGAGATCGATTACCTGCTCGCGCGTTGCGCCGCGCTGGCCCAGCAACGTGTCCTGCGTCGCGCGGACCATTCCCTCGACGACCGGATCGACGGCTTCGAGGTGACTCGGATTTGGCGACAAAGTGAGTTGCACTTTGCGCCCGTCAGCCAGAACACGCTCGCCCGTCGCGCCCTGGTGATACTTCACGTCGCCTTCATCCGCCGGAAAATTTGGATGGACCGAGCCTTCAAACGCCGCGAAGATCCTCTCGCAAAGGTTTCCGATCACGTTTGCTAGCACGTTCAAGCGCCCGCGATGGGCCATGCCGAACGTGATGTGTTCGACGCCGCGCGCCGCCGCGCCATCGATCAGTCGATCGAGAAGCGGAATGATCGTTTCGCAGCCTTCGAGTGAAAAACGTTTCTGCCCGAGATACTTCGTGTGCAGAAAACGCTCGAACTGTTCCGCCGAGATCAGTTTCCAAAGCAGACGTTTCTTCACGTCAACCGGGAGCGGTTCGGGTTCGACAAACTCGCGTCTGATCTGGTCGCGAATCCACTGCTTTTCTTCTTTACTTTGAATGTGGCGATACTCGATACCGACCTTGCCGCAGTAAGCGCGTTGCAGAACGTCGAGTATCTCGCGCAGCGTCATGCTCTCGCGATTGGCGAGTCCGTCAGTGATGAACGTTCGATCAAGATCCCAGATCGTCAGGCCGTAATTCTCGATGTCGAGCTCCGGGTGATAGAGAATCGGGAGCGCGTGCAGCGGATCTATGTCGGCGATCAAATGGCCGCGCACGCGATACGCATTGATCAGCTCGATCACTTTCGCTTCCTTGAGCGTCTGCTCGCGCACCTGGTCCTCCGTCAGGAAGAACGGGTTGCGATCGAGGCTCCAGCCAAACGGCGCGTGCGGAATACCGAGGTTCAGGAAGATGTTTTTGTAGAAGTCGTGCTTGCCGGTGATGAACTCGTGCACGCGCGCGAGAAACGCGCCCGACTCAGCGCCCTGAATGATGCGATGATCGTAAGTGCTGCTGATTGAGATCGCTTTGCTGATGCCGAGCTGCGAGAGGGCTTCCGGCGCCATCGCCTGGTACTCCGCCGGATACTCGATCGCGCCCGTGGCGATGATCACTGACTGGCCTTCCATCAGTCGCGGAATCGAAGCAACCGTGCCGATCGTTCCAGGGTTGGTTAGCGAAACCGTTGTGTCCTGAAAATCTGGAATTTGCAGTTTGCCTTCGCGCGCACGTCTGACGACGTCGTCGTACGCAGTCAGAAATTCGGCGAAGCTGAGTGCGTTTGCGTTCTTGATGTTTGGAACGAGAAGCATGCGCGTGCCGTCTTTCTTGGTCAGATCGATAGCGACACCGAGATTGACGCCTTTGCGCTTCACGCGCGAGTGAGTGCCGTCAACTTCAGCGTAGCCGTCGTTGAGCTGCGGATACGTGTCGAGCGCGCGCAGCACGGCCCACGCGATCAGGTGCGTGTATGAAGCTTTGCCGCGATCGTTCTCGGCGAGGTGCTGGTTGATGATGCGACGGTTTTCGTCCAGCAGCTTCACCGGGATGCGGCGTTCGGAGGTTGCAGTCGGAACGGAGAGACTGCGCTCCATGTTTTCGACGATCTTGAGCGCCGGGCCACGAATGGGAAGCACTTCGCCTGCGGGTTGTGGTTGCGGCGGTGCTGGAGCTTTTGCGGGCGCCGGAGCGGGCGCAGCAGCGGGTGCCGCACTGGCTTTTTGTGGTGCAGCGGCTCCATCTCCGCCATTGCTGGTTAGTTCACTGAAATAGGCGCGCCAGGAGTCGTCGACGAGCTCGGGGTTGTTGCGGAAGCGCTCCAGCAGGCCTTCGACGTAGGTGGCGTTCGCGCCGAATTCCTCAGCGATTAGCTGGGACAAATCGGATATATTTTGCTGACTCAATCTTGTTACCTCGGGAACTAGATAGACTAACAAATCCGTCCCAATCCGTGAAATCCGTGGCTTATTTCTCGATCAGAAACAGGAACTCTCGGTTTGTCTGTTCTGCGTCGCGCACCCACTCGTGCGTCCAGCGCATGCCGCCCATCACGTTCCGCTTGTAATCCACTTCGACAACGTCGATCAGCTTTCCCGAGCGTCTGATCACCTCGTTCAGCTCTTCTGCCGTGGCTCTGCCACCTGAGCTGTACGAGAGAATGACGTGTCGCGCTTTGGTCTGTTGCAACAAACGCTCGATCGCTTCGACGACGATGAACCGTCCCGCTTCATTCTTCCGGTACTCTTCAAACACCGACGCACTCAACACGTCGCTCGTGTCTGCGCGCCTGTTTGCCTTGCCGAAAATGGCAGGGCGATCGAAGAGGCAGATCGACGTCCAAAGGTGATAGTAGGCGGCGTAACGCACGCGCGACGGCGGCATCTTGTCGTTGTTAGAGCCGTAGGGTGGATCGTAGTAGGCAAGGTCGGCGTCTATCGATCCGACGAGATCGAAAATATCGGCGTTATGAACTTCATGCTCACGTGTTTTCGGAATCAATCTCGGCACGCGCAATTTCATCTCGCGATACGAGCGTGGCGACCAGTCGCTCAGGTAAGAAGCGTAATGTCCGATCGTGCTGTCAACTTCGTCCATCGCGAGAATGAGACTCGTCAATGCGACTGTTTTTTCATCGGGAGTTAATCTCTCGATCTCTTCGCGGATCGCATCGAGCTTGAGAGTGTTGTGTCGTTGCCATGGCTTCTTAAAGTCGCCGCTGTAGTTCTCTGTGAACCATCCGGGTTTGCCGGGGAGTGCGTTGAGATGATCGATCAACTCCTGGTAATACTCGGCGGGATGACTGCTCAACAAGTAACAATCGCAAAACACCCTGGACCACACGGCAATATCGTTTGCAATCACGCGATATCCGCACTGCGCGAACGCCTGCGAAACGCGCGTCGTACCTGAGAAGCCGTCGAACACAGTTCCGGGTTCAACTCTCGCCGCCAACTCGAGGATGTGCGGCAAGAGCTTCAGCTTTGAGCCGGCGTACTTGATGCCTTCGGTGAGTGGAGTGGTCGGTGACATAAGAAAACTTCTCCAGCAACGGCGCAACGACGCTACGGAAAATCGGCCCCACATTACTGCGTTGCGCCGTTGCGCCTTTGCGGGAGAAAATTCTTATTGTTATCGTACGCTACGTTAGTACCCGCACGAAGATAATGGAACAACTAAACGAGCCACGCACCAAACTCAGGACAATTCTAGTTTTTGCGATGCTGTTCGCCGTCTTCGGCGCAGTCGTCGTCTTCGCTTACTTCTCGACTTTCTCGCGGCCGGTCACGACTGTGATCCTCGTCCGCCACGCTGAGAAGAAGATCGAGCCGACAAATCCCGATCCCGATCTCGCGCCCGAAGGCGTGGAGCGCGCCGAGGAGATCGCACGTGTCTTTGGTGATGCAGGCGTCAACGCGATCTACGCCACGCAGTACAAGCGCACACAGCAAACCGTAAAACCGCTTTCGGATCGCACGGGCGTGGCCGTGACAGTGCTCGACTCAAAAGACATGAACGGGCTATTGAAACAAATTCAAACCACGCATCGCGGCCAGACGGTTTTCATCGCCGGTCACAACAACACCGTTCCGGCGATGGTGTCAGAGCTCAGCGGCCAAACGTATCCCGTCATCCCCGAAAGTGAGTACGACAATCTTTATATCGTCACGATCTACCGTTTTGGTAAAGCAAAAGTCATAAAGCTGAAATACGGGAGATCGAGCGTTCAGGGCGTTGGCTCGGGCACGATGGTCCCAATGAATAAATAACTACCATGAAGAAAAACAAGAAGCCTCGCAAAACGAACGTCGACCGCCGCACATTTGTAAAACTACTTCCGGCCCTCGGCGCCGCTGGTTTGGCCGCCACAAACCTGCCGCTCGAGGCGCTTGCGCAAATACCGTCGCCGACACCCGTTCCTTCGCCTAGCGCGTCGCCGACACCGCCACTGCGCGTCACGCAGGAAATGATGCACCAGGCCGAGAAGCTGATCGGCATTGAGCTCACTGACGCGCAGGAGGCGATGGCGCTCAGCGGCGTCAATCGCAACCTCGACGCCTACGAGGCGAACCGCAAGATCGATGTGCCGCTCGATACCGAGCCGGCGATCGCGTTTCATCCGGCGCGCGCTAAAAAGGAATTGTACGCGCCGAAAACGAAGTTTCGCTTCGGCAAGGTTGAGCTGCCGCAGTTTAACAATATCGAAGAGCTTGCCTTCGCCACTGTTCCTCAGCTCGCCGAACTGATTCGTACACGCCGGATCAGCTCAACAGAGCTCACGAAGATGTACCTCGCGCGGCTGAAGAACTATGGAACAAAACTGCTTTGCGTCGTGACGCTGACTGAAGATCTCGCACTAAAACAAGCAGCCGCCGCTGACGCTGAGATCAAGCGTGGAAAATATCGTGGCCCGCTGCACGGAATCCCCTGGGGCGCGAAAGATCTCTTCGCCACCAAAGGCATCAAGACGACGTGGGGCGCTGAGCCGTATCGCGATCAGGTAATCGATTACGACTCGACTGTCGTCGAGCGATTGAACGAAGCCGGCGCGGTGCTCGTCGCAAAGTTGTCGATGGGCGCACTCGCGCAGGGTGGGCGCTGGTTTGCCGGTATGACGCGAAATCCCTGGCAGCCTGAGGAAGCTCAAATCGGATCGAGCGGCTCGTCTGCTGGTCCAGCGTCTGCGACTGCGGCTGGTCTGGTCGGTTTCTCGATCGGCACGGAGACGCTCGGCTCGATCGTTTCGCCTTCATCGCGTTGTGGTGTCACTGGTCTGCGTCCGACGTACGGTCGCGTCAGCCGGTATGGAGCGATGGGTTTGAGTTGGACCATGGACAAGATCGGCCCGATTTGTCGTGGCGTTGAGGATTGCGCCGCGGCGTTGCACGCGATCTATGGTCCTGACGGGAAAGACATCACGGTGGGTGATGCGCCGTTCAACTGGAACCCCGATACAAACATCAGCGCGTTGCGCATCGGCTATTTGAAGTCGGAGTTTGAGCCGAACATTGGAGGCACCGGGACGCCACCGCCAGGGCTCGAGCAACGTCGCGCGCTCTACAAAGACGCGCTCGCTGTGCTTGAAAAAGCGGGCGCGAAATTGACGCCGATCGAGTTGCCGAAAATGGCCGCGGGTCCGTTGCGGCTCATCCTGTCAGCGGAAGCGGCGGCCGCGTTCGACGACATCACGCGCGATGGTCGTGTCAACCAGTTGTCAGGCCAATCGCCTAACGATTGGCCCAATCAGTTTCGCACCGCGCGATTCATTCCCGCTGTAGAGTATTTGCGGGCGCAGCGTGCGCGTACGTTGCTCATCCGCGAGATGGAGAAACTGATGTCGCAGTGGGACGTTTTTGTTAGTCCCGCGCCGGGTAGTGCGAGTTTGCTGGTGTCAAATCTGACCGGTAATCCTGCGGTGGTGTTGCCGTGTGGGTTTGTGAACAATCTGCCGATCGCGATCATGTTTACCGGAGGCGTTTACGACGAGGTGTCGCCGTTGCGGGTGGCGCTGGCGTTTGAGCGCGCGACCAAGTGGCACACGATGCATCCGAAGATGGAAGCCACGGATTAGACGGATCTTGAGGGGAGTGTCAGCGTGAAGGTCGAGCCCTTCCCGAGTTCGCTTTCGATTTGCACGGATCCGGATCGTGAGTCCACGATTGTTTTGACCACATCGAGGCCGACGCCGCGGCCCGAGATCTCGGAGAGCTCGGGGGCGGTGGAGAAGCCGGGATTAAATAATATTCCAGAGGCGATTGTTTGCGGATCGATGCCGCGCCCGTCGTCCGTCACGCTGATCTTGAGTTGATCGTCGTCGTTCGTGGCGGTGATCGTGATTGTTCCGCGGGATTGAATGCCGTGGTGAACTGCGTTGCGAACGAGATGGAGCAAACAGTCTGCGATTGCGCTGTCTAATAAAATCTCAGTGCCGTGAACGTTGAAGTTGATGTCCTTGCCGAGTGCTGCTGCTGTCGATTCTCCCGCGCGTACGATCCGGCCCCACGAGTTACTGTCCGGTTTAAAGATTGGCTCGATGCTGACATTAGGCGCGAGCTCGAGGTTTTCAGCTCGGGTTGCGTAGAGAATTTTGAAGTTGATTTTTTCGTTTTCCACCTTCGGGGCGACGGATATCACCTCACCGTCGCGGCTTAGTCTCGCTTTCAAATTCTGAAATTGTTGATCGAAGTCTGACTGGTCGAAGCTTGTCTGAACGAGAAAGAGTTTCGCGCCTTCTCTGAGCGACTGTTTGACGGCGTGTTTTTCTTCTGTCTTGAGGGAATTAGATATTTCGTCTGGAAGAGGGAGTGTTTCCGAGAGCGCGCCGCCGAGTTGTTGTAGTGCATGATTGTCGAGCGTCGATTCGCCGGTGCGTAAAGAATGCAGCACGTTTTCGAGCTCGTGAGCAGCGCGGCTCAGGTCAGTCAGGCCATCAGCGGCAGCGACTGCCTTGACGTTGTGTACCTGGCGAAAGAGTGCGTCGAGCTGTTTGCGTATTGCGGGGCCGCTGGCGGTCGAAGCGCGTAGTTCTGCGAGGGCAGTCTTTATTTGTTCGAGCTTGTCTTCGAGGTCCGACAAGTTTTTTTCTACTCATCCAAAGCTTTTCTATTCATCTTCGCCGGGCTCACTTGATTCCGGCTCAGAGTCTTCCGCCTCAGGTTGGACATTTTTCTGCGGCTGCTGCTCGTCGAGGTCGCGTTTTATGGCGTCGAGAATGCCGTTGATGAATTGTGTTGCTTCGTAAGTCGAAAACCGGCGCGCGATTTCGAGGGCTTCGTTGATCGCGACGGTGCGTGGCGTCGGCTCGTATAGAAATTCGTAGACGGCGAGACGCAGGATGTTGCGATCGACAACCGCCATGCGTGAGATGCGCCAATGTTCGGCGCGCGAGCGGATGCGCTCATCGAGCAGCTCGAGATTGGAGAGCGTACGCGCAGCGAGGCGCGTGGCAAATTCCCGCGCTGTGGCGTCGAGGTCAGTTTCTCCAAGCTCAGCCCAATAGCTTCGGACGACCTCGTCCGCAGGCATTTCGGCAACATCAGCCGCAAAGAGCATTTGCAAGGCACATTCACGCGCCTTACGTCGCGAACCCATAAAGTATTACCAAAAACTGTTTAAGCCACAAAAAGGCACAAGGCACAAAACAAACGGAAGCGATTTATCTCTCAATTATGAATGGCATTAATTCTACTTCTGTGCCTTTTGCCTCTTTGCGGCTTATTCGAATGCTTCCTTATAAAGATTTACCAACTCCACCGCAGTCATGGCGGCTTCAAACCCTTTGTTCCCGAGTTTCACACCCGCACGATCAAGCGCCTGGTCGACCGTGTCTGCTGTAACGATTCCGAATACGACCGGCAACCCACTCGTCAAGCCTGCATGTGAAATGCCACGCGCGACTTCGCTCGCGATGTAATCGAAATGCGGCGTTTGACCACGAATGATCGTACCGAGACAGATTACTGCGTCAAACTTTCGCGACTGTGCGAGTCGCAACGCCAGCAGCGGAATCTCGAACGCGCCCGGCACGCGATAAACGCTGACGTTCGTGTCATTCGCGCCGAGTCGCTTCAAACTATCGAGCGCGCCTTCGACGAGTCGAGCCGAGATCAGCTCGTTCCAGCGACTGGCCACCACAGCGAAGCGAAACGCTTCAGCATTGAGACGTCCTTCGTACACCGTTGGCTGCAACCGATTCGACTCCGCGAGCTGAATAGTAACTACGTTTCGCAGTATAGGAGATGCTCCTAAGCGCATCAAGTTGTTGAATTCTGCTGATTGCGATCTGCTATAAGTTTGTTGAGCCACTCATTGACGGTGAAAAAGTCTAGCTGCATTCGGCGAACAGAGTCGTTGATTATGCGCTGATCACCCTTAACCTCGTTCGGTGGCGTTGACGTTGGTCATGTCCAAGTGTATTGCCTGTTGACCGTCTTCAAGACGTCTTTGACCTTCTTCAAGCCGGTTCTGGCTATCTTCAAGCCGTTTCTGGCCGGACTGTAACTCACCGATGTCAGCAACAACCTTGTGCCAGATTGGTCGCGTATCGTGAAGTCTCTCATCGACCTTCTTTTCAAGGCTCTGAAGCCGATTATCCATTTTGTGACGTGCGTTTCGAGATTCTCAATGGCCGTGAGGATTTTGCTGTCGTCGTTTCCGTTCTTTGGTAGTTTGTCTGTGAGTTCTTCGCTCATTCAGCTCTCCCTTCAGAGAGCATCCTACCACCTTGATCTCCGTTACGATAGACGCGAAAACGGCTATTTGTTGTCGAAAACGGCTATTCTTACGACGACGAGCCTAAACGAGGTTCATCGGCGTGGGGTTTTTGGCGTCCTTGGTGTAGTCGTAGAAGCCGCGGCCGGACTTCCGACCGTACAATCCCGCCAGCACCATGCGTTTCAATAATGGTGGCGGCGCAAATCGCTTCTCACGAAACTCATTGAACATGATCTCCGCGATATAGTACGTCGTATCAAGCCCAACGAAATCGCCGAGCGTAAACGGACCCATCGGATATCCACACCCGAGCTTCATCGCGTTATCAATATCGACAATCGACCCAACACCCTCTTCCAGCGCGCGAATCGCGTCAAGCATGTACGGCACCAGCAGACGATTCACGATGAAACCCGTCTTATCACCAGCACGCACCGGCACCTTCCCGAGCTTCTTCCCAAAGTCGACCGCCTCCTCGTAAACATCCGTATCCGTCAATATCGTCTTCACTACCTCGACGAGCTTCATCAACGGCACTGGATTGAAAAAATGCATCCCAATAAACCGGCTCTGACGCTCCGCTGAGGTCGCCGTCATCATCTCCGTGATCGACAGCGACGACGTATTCGACGCAAAGATCGTTTCCGGCTTGCAAAGCTCATCCAACTGTTTATACGTACTGCGCTTCTCGTCGAGATTCTCGATGATCGCTTCGATAATGATGTCGCAGTCTGCGAGGTCGTTGAATGAAGTCGTGCCTGACAACCGACCGCGAATCTCTTTTTGCTGATCGGACGTGATCGTTCCCTTCTCGGCAAACTTCGCCAACGACTTCTCGATACCGCCAAAACCTTTCGCAATTAGATCATCAGAAACTTCCTTCACGACCGTCTCAAATCCCGCACTGGCCGACACCTGCGCAATACCTGATCCCATCAGTCCGCATCCTAAAACTCCGACTTTCCTGATCTCCATTTCTCTCTCCTATAAAAGTTTGATCACGGCGTTCCCGTGTATGTTTTTGTAGCGAATTTCAACCACTCATCGTATTCCTTACGCCAATTCGTATACTCGTCAATCAGCTTTTGGTCCAACACCGGTGGTCGCCCCGGCGCGCTATCCGGCGGCGGGCTCGCCTCGGCCGCGGCTGCCGCCACTCTCGAAAGAATGTCTAATACCTTGAATCTTAATTCGGCGGCGCGAGCGTCGGGAACCGGCGCCTGCATGGCACTTTGAGTCACCTGCTCGAGATTAGACAAGTCGTTAGCATGAATCACGGCTGAAACTTTTTCCTGAACCTGGTTCATCGCATTGAAATAGTTCTGAAAAATCAGCTCGTTCGCATTCGGCGTGGCGCGGGCGAGCACTGGTAGCGGACGATTAAAATTTCTTGCGACTTTGTACGCTCCAAACGCGATCGCGATCAAACACACGACCTGCAACGCTCGCCACGCCGTCGTGAGACTTGCACGAGCTCCGGGCCGGCGATAATCGATAAACAGCGCCAGCAAAGCGCCCACGAAGAGACCTGCCAGGTGCGCTGCATTGCTGATAACGCTGCGTCCTAAAAAGCCAATGAACAAGTTTATGAAGATGATGGGCAACAGGCCTGTACCAAACACGCGCCTGAATCCTTCGGGAAGCTCGCGCCGGTACTTAATGCCAAACACAAACAGAACGCCGACAAGTCCAAAGAGGGCTCCGGAAGCTCCGGCTGCGGGCGCGTCAAGACTTTTGAAAATGAAGCTACCCAAAAGTCCGTGTGCGAGCGACGGGCGCAACGCGAGATAACTTCCAACCGTGCCCGCAATACCCGTCACCACGTAGAACACAACAAACTTCGCCGAACCGTAAAGCTTCTCGACAAATGGTCCAAGTATGAAGAGGCTGAACATGTTCATCACGAGATGCAGTATGTCGATATGCACAAACATCGGCGTGATGAAGCGCCACCACTGATTATTCGGCGGATTGATCAGGTAGTTAAGTTTCGCGCCGTAGGTGATCAAGACTGGTTCAGGAAAGACCTGTGTTAGCGCGCTGAACGTGAGACCGCTCGACTCCCACATCAGTAGAAACACGAACAGGTTGGCGACGAAAAACGCGATCGTAAACTTGTACGGTCGATTCAAAACCGCGCGAGCGAAGCGGATCGTTTCCCGGTCCGGCGTTCGTGGACCAGCGTGAGCGGTGGGTTGTGTTGTAGTTGATGCGCCGCAGACACCGCATTGAGTTTCGCCGGCGCCGACGATTGCCCCGCAACTACGGCACATTGTTGGCCGGCCGGGGTTTGTTTGGTTGGATTGACTTTCGGACAATGGAAATTAGCCACGGATAACACGGATCAGATCCAGTGTAAATCCGTGAAATCCGTGGCTACAACTCAGCCCATCTTCTGAAGCATGTTCACAAGGTCGTCGGCGTGTTCCTCTTCAACGGCGAGAATCTCTTCCATCAACCGTCTCGTCGTCACATCCTGGTTGCCGAAATAAGTAATCATCTCGCGATAACTGTCGATCGCGATACGCTCGGCAACGAGATCCTCCTTGATCATGTCGGTGAGCGTCGTTCCTTCGACGTACTCCGCATGACTACGCGTCAGAAGTCCTTCGGGGTTGAAGTCTGGCTCGCCTTGTAACTGCACGATCCGGTGCGCAATCTGATCGGCGTGTCCCTGTTCTTCGTTAGCGTGCTGTAGAAACTCCGAGGCCACGCTTTCGGCGTTGATGCCGGAAGCCATGAAATAGTGGCGACGATAGCGGAGCACACAAACGATCTCGGTTGCGAGCGCTTCGTTCAAGAGTTTGATTACGGTTTCGCGGTCAGCGCTATAACCCGATGTGACAGCACCATTCTCGATGTGTTGTCGGGCGCGTTCGCGCAAAGTTTTGATGTCAGTGAGAAATGGTTGATCAGCCACGGCCTCACTCCTCTGCATATGAATTTAGGGGAGCCGGGATCTTAACACAGATCCGTCATCTTTCACGCAAAGGCGCAAAGATCGCAAAGACGCAAAGGCGCGCCCAAAAGTATTTGACCCGCCTTTGCGTCTTTGCGATCTTTGCGTCTTTGCGTGAACCTTCTTTCTTTTAGTCCGTGGCCGTAAGCTTTCCTCGTACTTTCACCTCTGTCGGCGCACTCTCATCACTCGTCACCTCAACCGGCACTTGCCACACGAGCGTTTTGATTCGACACGTGCCGGTGTTGTCTTCACGACAATAAAACAACGTGACCTGCGCGCGAACAGTCGCTGAGCCGTTCCCAGTCGCCGTTAAAGGTACACGCACCGGGAGCTTCAGATCTTTACTCGCGCGTGCCGCAGTCTTTTCATCGACCGCCAAACTCTTCCCGTCAACAGAAACTTTGTAGCGCTGCGGCGCGAGCGGATTCAGGTGATAGCCTTCAGGCAACTCCACATCGATCTGAAGCGCGCCATCAGTGCCTACGCGAAGCTTCTGCGTCGCGACTTTGATCTCTTCAGCATTTGGACCAGACGCCGTTTCCAGCGCTTGCACGTTTTTCATCGGCGGCGTGAGACCGTTGATCTTCAACGTGCTCGTGCGTTTTGTTTTCAGATCGACGACGCGAATTGCGTGATTGTTTGTGTCAGCGACGTACAGATTCCCGTTCGCGAGCGCAAGTCCCGCCGGCTCGTAAAACGACGGCGCTGGGCCATCTGACTGTCCGGGTTTTCCGGTGCCGAGCAGGCTCGTGACTTTCTCCGCTTTCGGATCGAGCTCTTTGATTTTGTGATTGTAAGTGTCGGCGATCAGGAGTTTGTCACCGTAAGTTAGCAGACCAAGCGGATGTTGCAATCGAACATCGTCACCTTTACCGTCAACATCTCCAAACTCGAACAGATCACCGCCTACGAGAGTCTTCACTGAACGACCGACCAGGTCGATCTCGCGAATGATGTTTGACTCGGCGTCAGCGACGTAAAGCTTCTTGCCGTCAGTCGCCATACCCGATGGTTGTGCGAAGCCTGCTTCAAGAAGCGGACCGTCGATGCGTGCTTCGCGACCTGAGCCGGCGAAAGTCGAGACCTCATTCTTGTCGAGATCGAGCATCCAGATCTGGTGTGGACCAGCCATCGCGATATAGAGCACGCGATCGACGAGTTGCAGGTCCCAGGGCGAGCTCAGTGCGACCGATCGCGCCGGGCCAACTTTGAAATACTCGCGCGATTGTTGGCCCGTGCCGGCGACCGTTTCCACGTTGCGTGATTTCAGATCGACGCGGCGGATTAAATGGTTTTCAGTGTCAGCGACGTAAAGACTGTCGCCGGCGAGCGCCATGCCTTGCGGACGATAGAAAGTCGCTTTGTCGAAGGCACCGTCAGCAGCGCCGGCATCGCCTGTACCGATCGTATCGACGAGTGTGCCGTCGAGCTTAGTAATAACGATCCGGTTGTGATTTGAATCAGCGATGAAGAGTCGATCACCGTTCGCGAGAATCTTGCCGGGAAAGGCAAGCGGCAATTCGCCGACTTTCGCCCGCTCGAGCACAAGTTTCAAGGGCTGTTCGTTGAGCTCGCCTCTGCTGCGAAAGTCTGTAATGAGCTTCGCGACCGTTTGATCGATGACGTCGTAATTGCCTTCACCCGAAACACCGCCGACGATGTAACCCGCGGGATCGATCAGCACCTGCGTGGGCCACGCGCGCACGCCGTAACTTTGCCAGACCGCATATTCCGAATCGTTGTAAACCGGGTGCTCGATCTCGTAACGCAAAATGATGCGCCGGATGTTCTCCGTCTCCTTTTCATTCTGAAACTTGGCGGAATGAATGCCGATCACCACGAGTTGATTGGTGTATTTCGTTTCAAGCCTCTTTAGATCGGGAATGATATGGATGCAGTTGATGCAGCCGTACGTCCAGAAATCGAGTAAAACGATCTTGCCTTTCAAAGCGGCGAGCGAGAGCGGCTTGTCGGTGTTGAGCCAGTCCTGGCCGCCGGTGATTTCCGGAGCGCGTACGTGTGGTCGTTCTTGTGCAGACATAGAAATACCCTGAGCAAACAAAAGTAGGACGAATATTACGGTCACGGATTTGACGGATTTCATATGGATAGCCATTGTACGATCCATCTGCATCCGTGCAAATCCGTGGCTAATATTTTACCCTTTACGCCTCGTGAACAAGCAGGCATTTACAACTCTCGAATACCAGCATCTGCTGGAGCTGATCAAACGAAACGCGCAGACCGAAGCCGGGCAGCGTCGCGTTGAAACACTGTCGCCGATTGACGACGCGTCTGAGCTGCGCCATGCGCTCGCCGCGCTTGCTGAATGCGTGCGGCTGCGCTCGCGCGGTGTCAAATGGTATTTCAACGGGTTGACCGAGCCGTCTGAAACGATTGGGCGCTTGCGTGTTGAAGGCGCGAGTCTCGATCCGTTGGCGATCCTGCAAACCGCGCGACTTTGCGACCAGGCGATGTCGGCGCGTGCAGCGATTCTGGCCGAGCGTGATGAAGCGCCAGTGCTGTGGCAACTGGTCCAGGATCTGCCGCGTGAGCTCAACACACTCGTCGCACGCGTTACCAACAAAATTTTGCCGAGTGGAGAGATCGACGATCGTGCAAGCCCGGAGCTGGCTAACATTCGTCACGAGATCAACGTGCTCCGTTCGCGCATTACGCGCTCACTCGAAAGACTGATGCAACGTTCGGCTGAAGCGATTCAGGATGAGCTCGTGACGATCCGCAACGATCGTTTCGTCATTCCGGTGAAGGCCGATCATCGCGGGCGTGTTCAGGGCGTCGCGCATGGTTATTCGTCGTCCGGCGCGACCGCTTTTATCGAGCCGCTCGAGACGATCGATGCGAACAACGAGTTGCAGAACCTGCACGAGAGCGAGGCGCGCGAGATCGCGAAGATTCTTTTCGGTCTCTCAGAAGAATTACGCGCGCAACTGCCGGCAATCCAGATGGCGGCGGAGGCTGTTGCCGAGCTCGATTTCATCAACGCGCGCGCGGTTTTTCATCAGACCTTCGACTGTGTCATTCCCGAGATTCAAACGGAAACAGATCGAAGCGGCGAGCTGGAGTTGATTGAAGCTCGCCATCCGCTGCTTGAGGAAAATTTGCGGGCGACAGGCGGCTCGGTCGTGCCAGCCTCATTTGCACTCGACAACGAAAAGAATGCGATGGTGATCTCCGGTGCGAATGCAGGCGGCAAGACCGTGGTGTTGAAAACGACGGGTTTGCTTGCGTTGATGGCGCTCTCGGGGATTTCTGTGCCGGCACGCGCGGCGCGGTTTCCGTTTTACGCGTCAGTGCTCGCGGATATCGGCGATCATCAATCGCTGGCAGCAAACCTTTCGACGTTTACGTCCCACGCGGCCAATATTGCGCGCATGATCGAGTTGTGCGAAGCGCCGGCGCTCGTGCTGCTCGATGAAGTCGGCACTGGAACCGATCCCGAAGAGGGATCAGCACTCGGCGTCGCAGTCGTCGATCATTTCAGACGTGTTTGCAGTGCGCATGTCATAGCAACGACGCATTACAGCGGGCTGAAGATGTATGCAGCCAACGAAGAGGGCGTGCTGAACGCGAGTGTTGAGTTTGACGAAAAGACGCTGCGGCCGACATACCGGCTGTTGGTCGGCGTTGCTGGTGCGTCTTCTGGTTTGGAGATCGCGCGACGTTTCGGCGTCCCTACTCAAATCGTGGAAAACGCGATGCGATCGGTGGCAGACTCGTCGCTGCAGGCGTCAGAGTATTTGCGACGAATCAAGCGTGAGTCTGAAGAAGCTGAAGCGTTACGCATCGCGCTGGAAGAGGAACGGCAGGCGGTCGCGGAGAAGTTTGCGTCGCTCGATAAGGAAGCTGCGAAACAGGAGCGCGAACGACAAGCAACGTTTGATCAGACGATGCAGCGCGTGATTGCCGGGCTTGAGAAGCATGCACGCGAGCTGGTTGCGAAGATCGAGGATCGCACGGAGCGTGTTCGTGTCGAGCGTGATGCGCAACGAAGGATCGCGGAGATTAAGCGCACGGCGCAGAGGGAAGTTCGCGTCGTGCGTGAAGGACAGCCGGTTCAACCCGAGCGCACTGAACCCGAAGCTCCGGCTGAAGAAACTCCGGAATACGTCTCGGCTGCACCGCGGGAGATCGTCGTTGGCGATCGCGTTAAGCTTCGCTCGTTCGGATCCGTCGGAATCGTGGACCAGATCAAGAATGGTGTTGCTGAAGTGCGAGTGAAGTCGTTGCGTTTGCGCGAGAAGCTCGAGAACCTTGATTTAGTCGAGGCCACGACTCCAAAACCACAAGCAGGCAAACTCGAAAAACTACGACGCTCCGCCGCCACCGAAGCTCGTCTCGCGCCTGCTGACGACAAAGCGCAATCGGAGTTGAACGTCATCGGACAAACGACCGACGAAGCCGTTGATGCAGTTGATAAATTCCTGGACGAAGCATCGCTGGCGAGTCTGAGCAAAGTAAGAATCATTCACGGTCACGGCACAGGCGCCCTCCGCCGCGCAATCGGCGCCTTACTCGACGGCCACCCTCACGTTTCACGTTTCCTACCCGCCCCACCCGACCAGGGCGGTGCTGGTGCAACACTCGTTGAGTTGAGACAATAACAACCGATGACTGACACTACATACAACCGATTGTTAAAACGTGTAGTTTCGGATCCAAAAGTGCTCGGTGGAGAGCCGCGCATTCGCGGAACACGAATTCATGTGGCTGTGGTTTTGGATTCTTTGGCTGACGGACTCACGCCGGCTCAAATCGTAGATCATTTTCCTCCGCTCACTGAAGATGATGTGTGAGCAGCCGTGGCTTATGCGGCGGAGAAATAATAACTATAACCCCGAAGACGTTGGCTAATTTTAGTCCAGGGTTCAATGCGAAGCGAGAACCCTGGGTTACGAAACAATATATTTTATTGAACCCTGAAAGGGTTCGGCGGTTGGCGAACCCTTTCAGGGTTGATATCGGTATTTAATGATGATCCCAGGGTTCTCGCTTCGCTAGAACCCTGGGTTATGAACAGCTAATTTTATTGAACCCTGAAAGGGTTAGGCGGTTGGCGAACCCTTTCAGGGTTGGATATTGATATTTATTGACGATCCCAGGGTTCTCGTAAGCTCGAACCCTGGGCTGAAATTAGCGAACGCCTTCGGCGTTAGAGCTCTTTTAGTTCAGCGTTCGAGCCCATTTAAATGCGTTACCCCCAGACATTCATCGACGATCTCAAACGACAGGCAGACATCGTCCGGGTCATACAGGATTACGTGCAGCTCAAGAAGAAGGGCGCGAACTGGATGGCGTGCTGCCCGTTCCACAAGGAAAAGACGCCTTCGTTCTCCGTCAGTCCCGCGAAGGAAATCTTCTACTGCTTCGGCTGTCATAAAGGTGGCTCGGTGTTCAATTTCGTGATGGAGATCGAGCGTGTCCCGTTTCCTGAAGCAATCAAGATCGTTGCCGACAAAGTCGGAATGCCGTTGCCGACAATGGTTGACGACGGCCGCTTCGAAGCGCGTCGCCAGGAGGCGGACCACGTCATTCAGCTCAACGGTTGGGCCATGGAGTGGTGGCAGCAGCAGCTCGAATCCAGCAACGAGGGCCGTATCGCGCGCGAGTATCTGAAAGAGAGAGAAATCACCGATGAGACTGTCAAAACATTTCGTCTCGGCTACGCGCCCGACAGCTGGGATGCACTTTCAATTTATTTGAGAAACAAAGGCGCCACTCAGGACCATATAGATCGCAGTGGCTTAGTTGCAAAGAAGGAGGACACGGGCCGCTCATACGATCGCTTTCGTGGTCGACTGATGTTTCCCGTGCTCGACGCGCAGGGCCGGCCCATCGCTTTCGGCGGCCGCACGCTGAAAGGCGAAGACGCGAAATACATCAATTCACCTGAAACCACCGCGTACGTGAAAGGTCGAAATTTGTTTGGTCTGAATCTCACGCGCGACGAGATTCGGCGCTCAGGTTTTGCGATCTTAGTTGAAGGCTTTCTCGATTTGATCGTGCCTTATCAGCATGGGGTGCGAAATGTCGCCGCGAGTTTGGGAACGGCATTGACGCCGGAGCAGGTAAAGCTTCTAAGTAGGTTTGCGCGTAAAGTTGTAGTCAACTATGATGGCGACCGAGCCGGCATCAACGCAGCAAAAAAAGCGATCGAGATTCTCCTCGCCGAGGATTTCGATGTGAAAGTGCTGGTGCTTCCCGACAACGCGGATCCGGATGAATACATCCGCAAGTTTGGAGTAAGTGAATATCAGCGACAAAGAGCGCAGGCACAACCACACATCCAATTCGTAATCGAAAGCGCTTTACGCGACCGTAATCTTCACCGGCCTGCGGAAAAGGCTGAAGCCGTCGACGAAGTTCTTCCCTACATTCGCGCCGTCAACAGCCGCATTCAGAAGCGTGAATATTTCGACATGGCAATGGATGCGCTTGGGATCGATCGTGAAAACACGAACACGTCCACGTGGCGACGTGAGTTGTGGCAGATGGTGCGGGACAACCGGAAGCTTCGTCCCACCACCGTGCAGGCGTTGACAAGACGAACTGAAGCGACCGCCGCAGAACAGCGTCTGCTCGGCTTAATTCTTGCTGACGAAAACCTGCGACACGAAGTCCTCGAGATGTTGCGTGAAGAAGATTACGAAGATCTCGCCACCGCGCCGCTCTTCAAAGCGATGTTTGATCTTGAACGTGAAGGCGCAGCGATTGATTACGACAGTCTGACTCGCAAAACCGAGGAAGATGAGTCTGCCGTGGCGATGATCCCGATGGTGCTAATGAGCTCATCGCTGCACGCCTCAAACGAGCATTACATCGCCGCCGAGTGTGTTACCACGTTCAGATTGATGAAAGTGGACCAGCGGATCGAAGAGTTGAGAAGAGAGCTCGTGATCGCTGAGCGTGAACAGGACATGGATCGGCTGTCCAAACTCTCGTCAGAGCAGATTCAGCTCTCTGCGCAGCGGCAGTCGATGTTGTTGCAACCGCCGCGATAGGAATTCGGAGTTACAACGGTGAGTAGTATGGAAGAAAAAGATCGTGACGACGTGATGGAGCGACTGCTCGAGCTGGGCGGCGACAAGAAATACCTGACGTTTGACGATCTCAACCGCGAATTGCCGGACAATGTCGTATCTCCGGACGACATTGAAGACGTGCTTCAGAAGCTTGAAGGGTCGAACATCCCGGTGGCTGATTCCGACGAAAGACTGCTCGAACAGGCGGCTACGACCGTCGCTGACGAAGACGAAGAAGCTCTCGACGAAGACATCGAATTAGACCTCTCCGCCGGCGCACTCGAAAAGACAAACGATCCAGTTCGACTCTATCTCCGTGAAATGGGTGTGGTGCCGTTGCTCACGCGCGAAGGCGAAGTGGCGATCGCGAAGCGCATCGAGCGTGGTCAACTCAAGACACAGAAAGCGATGGCGCGTTCTCCAATCGCCGTCCGCGAAGTGTTAAAAATCGGTGAAGACCTGGAGAACGGGCGTATCAACATTCGCGACACCGTTACTTTTTCGGAACAGGCCGAGCTCACCGGCGACGAAGACAAAGCCGAAGAGTATCGCACCTGGACTGTTGAAGGAATCCAGAACATCAACAAGAACTGCACAGTCGGCTTGAAAGAGCTCGAGAAGATGAAGCTCGAGCAGAAAGAGTGTCACGGAAAGAAAAGCAAGAAGCTCGCGAAAGTCAAAAGGAGAGTGGCGCGGTGTCGACTCGAAATCGCGCAGGAGATCGGACGTCTCAACTTAACCGAGCGGGCACGCCAGCGATTGATCAATGCGATTCGAGCCGTGCAGAAGTCCGTGCGCGAAGCCGAACGTGAGATTGATAGCGCGAATGAGAAGCTGAACAATCGAAAGCGTCTGAAGCCCGAGGAGCAGAGAGATCTCAAGCGTCGCATTTTAATGGCGAGGAAAAAGCTTCTGCAGATTGAGATCGATAATTATGTGAGCCCGATTGAGATCAAGAGATCGTTACAGGCGATCGTTATCGGTGAGCAGCAGACGGGCCAGGCGAAACGCGAGCTGGTCGAAGCAAACCTCCGGCTGGTTGTGTCGATCGCGAAGAAGTACACGAATCGCGGTTTGCAGTTTCTGGATCTGATCCAGGAAGGCAACATCGGTTTGATGAAGGCGGTCGACAAGTTTGAATGGCGGCGCGGTTACAAGTTCTCGACGTACGCGACGTGGTGGATCCGCCAGGCGATCACACGCGCCATCGCCGATCAGGCGCGC
>Ga0208338_1000110_pt1 | contig 22603 bp, 21 predicted proteins | sample ForSoiNitrogNN91_FD_187858 | JGI IMG/M metagenome (GOLD analysis project Ga0208338, IMG submission 187858) | Forest soil microbial communities from Browns Valley, California, USA, that are Nitrogen fertilized - NN91 (SPAdes) | ecosystem: Environmental > Terrestrial > Soil > Temperate forest ...
GCCCCCGCCGTTTCTTGGATGAGACGAGCGGGGGCAAGCCCCTCTTCCTGACTTGTTCTTTCTTCAGCGCCCGCGAAAATTTAGCCCACCAGCCTTCATTTCCACGCGTTAGTGTAATAGGGAGGAATTTGTCGTCCCAGTTGTAAGTAATCTACAATAGCCGCTGCTTCTTCAGAGCCCAGAGAACCTCCCCCGGATTGAGCCGTTGTCGTTCCCCGCGCGCAAAAGGATCGGTCGATACGAAATTTGCTCCCAACTAGGCGCGGGTGGCATGGGTGAGGTTTATCTCGCCAACGACACCAAACTCGATCGCAAAGTCGCACTCAAAATCCTGCCTTCAGACATAGTCGCCGATCCCACAGGGGAACGCGTGCGTCGATTTGTTCAGGAGGCCAAAGCAGCTTCCGCACTGAATCACCCAAACATTCTTACCATCTACGAGATCGACGAGGTCGATTCGGAACACTTCATCGCTACCGAATTCATCGACGGTGAAACCCTGCGCGAGCGGATAAGAAAAGGACCACTCAGCCCGGCTGACGCGATCGAGGTCGCCATTCAAGTCGCCGGCGCGCTTTGCTCGACACACGACGTCGGCATCATTCATCGTGATATCAAGCCTGACAACATCATGCTGCGTCACGACGGCATCATTAAAGTCCTCGATTTTGGTCTCGCGAAACTCAGCCGTGAACGACAAACACTGGAGAATGACTCGCTCGCGCCAACGCAGAACTTCATCAACACCGCGTACGGCATGGTCCTCGGCACCGCGCACTACATGTCGCCGGAACAAGCCCGCGGCATGGAGCTCGACGCCCGCACAGACGTTTGGAGCCTCGGCTGCGTGCTCTACGAAATGATCTCCGGGCGCCAGGCATTTGCTGGTCCAACAACGATCGACGTGATGTCAGGAATTTTACATCGCGACCCGGACTCGCTTTTGCCGCACTTGCCGGACGGACCGCGCGAGCTCGATCTCATCATCCGGCGCGCGTTAAGCAAGGAGCGCGATGAGCGGTACCAGACGGCTAAAGACTTGCTAATGGATCTAAAGGATCTAAAGCGACAGGTCGAGACGCAGTCACACAGAGTCGTGACCACGCGATTGTCAGGCGAGTCTTTCAGTACAGACGCCGTGCCCGATAAGTCGATCGCCGTGCTCTACTTCGAGAACATGAACTCGGAAAAAGAGAGCGACTACTTCTGCGCCGGCATGACGGAAGACATCATCACGGATCTCTCGAAGATCAAAGAGTTGAAAGTCGTCTCGCGTACAGACGTGCTTCCGTTCCGCAACAAGGAAGTGAACACACGCCAGGTCGGCGATGCGCTGCGCGTGAACTACATCCTCGAAGGCAGCGTGCGAAAGGCCGGCAACAGGATTCGCATTACCGCACAGCTAATCAACGTTCGTGACGGTTATCATCTATGGGCCGAACGTTTCGATCGCCTCGTTGAAGACATCTTCGATCTGCAAAACGAAGTCTCGCAAAAGATCGTCGAAGCGTTAAAAGTGTCGCTCACTGAATCGGAGCGCGAGCTGCTGACGCAGAAGCCGACGGACGATCTGCGCGCTTATGATTTCTACATGCGCGGTCGCGAGCTGCTCTATCTGAAAGGCAAGCGAAACACTGACAGCGCGATCAAGATGTTTGAAGCTGCGGTCGCGATCGATCCGGAGTTTGCATCGGCTTACGCCGGACTCGCCGAAGCTTACTCGACGATGTACGAGTGGTACGACGGTGCTTCTACGTGGCTGAGCAAAGCGATCGAGGCGAATCAGAAAGCGCTCGAGCTCGAGCCAACCTCGCTCGACGCCAAGTTTGGCATCGCCACTGTCTATTTCAACCAACGAAGGTTTTCTGAATCGAAGCGCGCGATCGAGGAGCTGCTGAAAGAGAACGCTGACTTTTATCCGGGTTATCTCCGGCTCGGCATAATTGCGGAGCTATCGAACGATTTTGAAGTTGCACGGAAACACTACCGCCGCGCTGCGGAGCTCAAACCTTATGACGAAGACGCCTGGATGTTTCTCGCGGGGGCGTATCGAAGGCTTGGCAATGCGGCGTCCGCTGACAAAGCCGCACTCAAAGTGATCGAGATCACGTCGCGAAAGCTCGAAGCGAGTCTCGACGACATCATCGTGATGAGTCGTCTTGCCGAAGCTTATGCGCGGTTTGGCAGTCCTGAGGAAACGATCGCGACCTTGAGGCGAGTGCTCGAGCTCGAACCAAATGACGGCCGCGCTGTATACAATTGTGCGTGCGCTTACGCGTTACTAGGAGAAAAGAGTGCAGCGTTGCTTCTGCTTCGGCGCGCGTTTGAGAGTGGATTCAGGACGGTCGCCCACTGGGCCAGAGCGGATAGCGCATTCGATCCGATACGTCATGATGAAGAGTTTCAGAAGTTATTAGCTGAACTGCAATAAAACCAGACTGGAGAGCATCAATGCCAAAGTATGTTATTGAGCGAGTAGTGCCCGGGGCCAGCAAGCTGACTCCCGCGGAGTTGAAAACGTTGTCGCAGCGGTCGTGCAGTGTGTTGAATGAGATGGGACCGCAGATACAATGGGTGCAGAGCTATGTGACAGACAACAAGCTTTACTGTGTTTACGTTGCGCCGAATGAAGAGATGATTCAGGAGCACGCGCGGCGCGGTGGCTTTCCGGCGAATCATGTTGCGCAAGTGAAGACGATCATCGACCCGACAACTTCTGAGGAATAGTAAGGAATGAAGAATATTTTAGCCACGGATTTACAAGGAACCGTGGCTAAAATAAAAGAGATCCATGACTGTTGAATTGCAAGTGCCGTCATTTGAGTCAGCGACGGAATGGCTGAACCGGCGGATTACTGCGCGACAGACGAAGGGCCATCCAACGCTGGTCCATTTCTGGTCTGTGAGCTCGGAAACGTCGAAGACGAACCTGGCCCAGGTCGCACAGCTACGCGATCAGCGCAAGCGCGAAGGACTGCGCGTCGTCGCTGTGCACGTGCCGCAGTCAGACGCTGAAAAAGATCCACGCACCGTGCGCGACGCGATCGCGCGGCTCAATCTCACAGAGCCGTGCGCACTCGATAACGACTACAAAGTCAGTCACGGGCAGGAAAATCTTCCGGCCTACTTCCTCATCGATCCCGAAGGCGAGATGCGCGCTTCCGCAACCGGACCAAACGGGCTCGACACGATCGAAGATAAGCTGGACCAACTGCTCGCCGAGCTGCGATCGAAAAATCCGTTTTGCGCCGCGTGTGAGCTGTTCCTGAACAAAGAGGCGATGTTCTGCGCCGAATGCGGCTCGCCGTTAACACTGCCTGGAACCGGCGCACATCCATATTACGAAAGCCACTTCGTCGGTTCCCTTCCCACGGTTCAATTCGTCAATACCGATCCACTCATCGGACACAAGATCGACGGTAAGTATGAGCTCATGGCCAAGCTCGGCGAAGGCGGCATGAGTGTGGTCTATCGCGCGCATCGCGTACACATTGGCGATGACGTTGCGGTGAAGATTCTCACGGGCAAGTTCGTCAAAGACGACGCCGCACTCGAGCGTTTCCGGAGAGAAGCACGCGCGGCTGCGATGCTGCGTCATCCAAACGTTATCACCATTCACGACTTCGGTGAAACGGACGACGTACACGCACCCGCGTATATCGTGATGGAGTTTGTGAGAGGAACGCCACTGCGCGAGTTATTAAAGAGTGAAGATCATTTTTCGGTCGAGCGCGGCGTGCGATTGATGCGTGGGATCTGCGCGGGTGTCGGCTCAGCGCATCGACAAGGCGTGGTCCATCGCGACCTCAAACCCGAAAATATTCTCGTCATCGCGCCTGATGACGAGTTTGAGCTCGAGAGCGTGAGAGTGGTCGACTTCGGTTTGGCGAAGCTACTGGCTGATGCGGGCGCCACCTCATCAGGCGCGGTTGTCGGCACGCCTTTTTACATGTCGCCGGAGCAATGTTTGGGTGAGCCGCTCGACGCGCGCTCCGATGTTTACAGCCTGGGCACTATGTTCTACGAGATGCTTTCGGGGAAGAGACCGTTTGAAGCTGAGACGGTGTCAGGTGTGATTAACAGACACTTGCAGGAGCCGCCGCCGCCGTTTTCTGAGTCGCTGCGTATACCAAGAAGGCTATCGATGGGGATCATGCATGCCCTCTCGAAAGATCCGGATGACCGGCCACAGACAGCGACCGAACTGGCGCGGCAGATGGGGTTAATTTAGAGACAGGATTTACAAGATTTTTCAGGATAGACAATCATGTCAATCATGAAAAATGCGCCGTCACTTCTTTGCTCAATCCCAAATGCCGTCGTGCCTTCTGTTCAAACTTGCGTGCGGGGTTGGTCATGTAGAGGCCGCAACATCGATTACAGATCGGCAGGCGGTTGGTGAGAATGTACTTGCGAAACCTGACGGCCATCTCGGAATTGAACGATTCCATAAACCCATCGCGAAACACATTCCCGGCAATAACGTCCGGATGCCCCGGACAAAAGATCAGATCGCCGTTCGCATGGATCCTGGCCCAGTAAAACGGCATGAAACAACTCTCGTTGCCAAACGTGTCGAGATAATCAGAGAACCAGCGATCGAAATCCTTACCACGCAGTTGACTCGGTCCAGTAACAACGTACGGAGGCAACACTCGATACCGCGTTCGCGAGAGCAAACGACGCAAACGTTCGACTGTCTCACTGTAATCGTGCTGCTCGTGACTCGGCGCAATCCAACCGCGCCACGCACCCGACGAGATCACGCCAAACTCTTCCTGCAAATACTTTTCGTACGCGACGCCGGCCGTATCAGGCATGAAATAACGCAGGTTGTAGTTGAGCATGAACACGCCCAAAGCTTTCGCGGTGGTGTAAGCACGCTGGATCACGTCCCCAGTCCACTCGGACACGACCGTGCTCATGACCACGAGCGGCAGCGGCAAGCCAAGCTCGCGGCGCAGCTCGAACAGGCATTCGAGACTTTCCGTAATTCGCGCATAAGTACCGCGACCACGCACCACATCGTGAGTCGCTTCATCACCGTCGATCGAAAGGATGAACGCAAGATTCCTGATACTCGCGACCGCACGAAGATGGCTCTTCATGAGCGTACCGTTAGTCGTAATCAGCACATCAAAATCACGCTCAGCCAGAGCTTCGAGTAAACTGTCGATTTCCTTGTACGCGAAAGGCTCACCGCCATGAACGTTGATCATCGAATAGCGTGGCGAGAGCTTGCGGATCAGCGCCGTGATCGCACTCTCGTCGATACTCTCGACCTTGCGTGAGCCCGCGAGAAAGTAGCCAGCATCGCCCCACTGGTTACAAAAGGGACAACGCAGGTTGCAGGCTTCGGTGGGAATGAGTTGGACCACAGCGGCGTTTGGCAGCTTGAAAGTACCGCCGCGCACCGACGTTTCAAAGTCTTTGCTCCACTGTCGCATGCGCCGCTGCCCACGCCAGTAAAAGCGCGCGAAATGCAGGTAGTCGCGAGGCGTGTAGCGATGCTTCATTAAATCCGTACTACTATTGCGTAGATCGCGGCACTGAGAATCGCCGCGATCGGTAGCGTCAATAACCACGACATCAAGATCCCCGACACCACGCGGCGGTTCGCTTCTCTCGTGATTAACCCGATCCCAAACAGCGATCCGACCGACACGTGCGTCGTCGAGACGGGCAATCCAAACCGGCTCGCAAGAATCACGAGCGTTGACGTCACGAGGTTGGCCGTCAAGCCCTGTCCCGGATCGAGCGGCGTGATCTTTTTACTCATCATGATCGCCACTTTGCGCGCGTTCAATAGACCACCAATCGCCATCGCCACTGCGACCAGCAACATTCCAAACTTCACGTCGAACGTTTTGATCACGAGTAGCAACGCGACGATCTTCGGCGTGTCGTTCAAACTGCGCGCGAAGCCTACGCTGCCCGCGCTGAGGAAATGCACGAGATCGAGCCCGCGTTGAACTTCCCCGCCAAAGAGCTTGCCTCTGTACTGTTGCCGGCACTGTTCCACTGAGCCCACAGACACCGCCGGCAACGTCACTGGCGCAAGTGCGAGTAGTCCGGCAGGTTGTGGAATCGGAACGAATTGAACAGCTTCGCCAACGCAAACACACCATTCTTTCTGCACTCCGAGCTTCACTCTGAGCCCGCGCGCCGCGACGTAACTCACCACTCCGAGTCCCACCGCGATCAGCGGACTGACGAGCAACGGCAGAAAGAACAACGTGCCGAGCGTGCCGAAGTTGACTCTCGTTCCAACCGCAGCCACACCAGCGCCGACAAGCGCGCCAACCAACCCGTGCGTAGTCGAGATCGGAAAACCGATCAACGTCGCGAGCATCACCGTCAGTCCGGCGCCGAGACCGACAGCTAAAACAAACTCCGGCGAAGCAGCGAGCTCGTTCGGAACGATGCCACGACCGGAAAAATTCTTGAGCAACGTCTCGGCCAAAAAAAGCGAAGTTATCGATCCGGCAAACGTCGAGATCGTGGCCCACGTGATTGCAGACTTGTAACTCGTAGTGCCGCTGCCGAAGAGCGTGGCCACGCCTTTGAAGTTGTCGTTCGCGCCGTTCGAGTAGGCGAGGAAAAGAGTCGCAAGGAACAAGACCGCCAGAGTGATCATTGAAGCACCTCAGGCCAGTGGGTGTTTACTTGCTTCGGTAGCGCGAGTCGCTTTCGCGCCTTCTGTTCGAACGGACGCGCCGGGTTGGTCATATAAAGGCCACAACAGCGATTGCAGATCGGCAGCCGGTTCGTGAGCATGTGTTTGCGAAACTTTATCGCGACATCGGAGTTGAACGACTCCATCAACCCGTCGCGAAAGACGTTGCCGGCGATGATGTCAGGATGTCCGGGACAGAATATTAACTCGCCGCTGGCATGTATGCGCGCCCAGTAAAACGGCATGAAGCAGCTCTCGTTGCCGAACGTGTTGAGATAGTCAGTGAAGTAGGTTTGATAGTCTGCGCCGCGCAACTGGCTGGGCGTGGTGAAGACGAATGGCGGTGAGAAGCGTCTCTTCTTTTGCAACACGCGACTAAGTGCAGCAGCGACAGTGCTGTAATCATGTTTCTCATGATTCTGAGAAACCCAGCCGCGCCATGCGCCGCTCGACTTCACTCCGAATTCATGCTGCAAATGGCGCTCGTACGCCTGGCCCACATCTTCGGTAAGAAACCAGCGAAAGTTGTAATTGATGGCCAGCGCGTGGAATTCGCGCGCTACATCATAAACACGCTCCAGCACGTCAGTGGTCCACTCACACACAACCGAGCTCATGATCACGGCTGGCAACGGCAGACCCTGCTCGCGACGCATTTCGAAAAGCATGTCGATGGAATCTCGTGCTGCCTTGAAAGTTCCCCTGCCGCGAACTTTGTCGTGTGCGGGCTCGTCGCCGTCGATCGATAAAAGAAAGGTAAGATTTCTTATCTTGGCGAGCTGGTCCAGGTGAGACTTGAGCAGCGTGCCATTAGTGGTGAAGATGGCGTCAAATTGTTGTTCACTCAACAACTCGAGGAGCGTATCGATATGTTTATAAACAAACGGCTCGCCCCCATGCACGCTGATCAGTGAATCGCGTGGCGAGATCCCGCGCATCAGATGCTTCAATCCCTCGACTTCCATGTGCTGAGCGCGGCGCACTCCATCGAAGAAATAACCGTTCTCTCCCCACTGATTGCAAAACGGACAACGCAGGTTACAAGCCTCAGTCGGAATCAACTGAACCACGGTGGCAGCCGGCAACTTAAAAGATTTCGACCGCACCGCTTCTTCGAACAGTCTTCCCCAAACCCGCTGGCGTCGCCGGTTGCGCGCGTACATCCGAGCAAAATGCAAATAGTCCGTGACGCGATAAAACATAACGACCAAATCCGCGTCTTAAAATCCGCGCTAATCCGCGAGCACGATCTTTCCGTAACTCTTTCGACTCGAGATCAGCTCATGCGCCTCGCGTATCTGCGCGAGCGGCAAAACATGACCGATCTGCATCTTCAACTTCCCTTGCCCGATCCACTCAAACATCCGTTTCACCGATTCACCCATCAAGCTCGGCCGCTCGAAGATCGCATTCAGATGTAAACCAAACACGCCCTGCGATCGAAACAGTAACTTCAACGTGTCAATCGGCTGCACGTCTCTGCTGGCGGCGCCGAACACGACGAGCCGCCCGAGTGACGGCAGAATCGCGAGACTGCGACGAAACACATCGCCGCCGACGGCTTCGAGTATCAACGCCGGCGCATTCTTGTCACTGAGTTTTTGATCGAACTCTTCGTAACTGAGCACCTCGTCAGCTCCGAGCTCGAGCACACGCGCGCGCTTCTCTTCCGAAGACGCAGTGCCAACAACACGCAAACCCAACAGCTTCGCGATCTGCACGGCAGCCGTGCCGACGCCGCCCGCTGCTGCATGAATCAAAACCGTTTCGCCTTCAACAGCCCTTCCCACGGTCGTGAGTGCGTGATAGGCGGTGAGGTATTGAACCGGAAAAGCCGCCGCCTCAATGAAAGACATCGAATCGGGAATGGGCATGCACGCCGCCGGCCAGGTACACAATAGCTCCGCGTGACAACCACCCGCTGAAACCGTCACGACACGCGATCCGGCAGGCAATCCGTCACCGCTCTCAACCACACCCGCGGCTTCGAGACCGGAGATGAAAGGCGGCTTTGGTCCACCCGGATATAAACCAGCTCGCTGCATGACGTCGGCGTAGTTCAAGCCGCTCGCTTCGATGCGTATTCGAACTTGTCCAGGTTGCGGCTCGGGATCCGGCATCTCAACCAGCTCGAGCTGGTCCACATCTCCAAAACCCTTTACACGAACTGCTCTCAACTGAGTTTCTCCTTCGCTATTCGTTCCGTCACATACTCCGCATCGCGCGCGATCCCGCGCAGGTAAGGCGACGCGAACGTTCGCCCAAATCGATACCCAAGCAAAAACACTCCCGGCGTGCGCGTGCTCTCACAATTCTTCACCAGCGGCCTGCCATCGGGATCGAGATCGACAACTTCCTTCAGATGTTCGACTGCATAACTGAACCCCGTGGCGAACACGATCAAGTCAGGCTCGATCCGTTCACCATTCACAAACTCAGCTTCGCCGTTTTTATAACTACGCACGGCGGGCACGCGTTTTATCAATCCCTTGCGAACGGCACGAACAACTGCGCGTCCGGTCATCGGCTCAGTCAGTCGGCCGGCACGCCACCCGAACAAACTCGTCGGAATATGCTCCGGAAGCCAGGAGAAGTAGTGAACATCGATGCCAAAGATCCAGTGTGGGATCGCGACGAGTTTCGAACGCAACGACAACCACGCACGATCGTCTTCCTGTCTAACGCGCAACCAGTTCTCGAGCACTTCAGCAGCCGACGCGCCACCACCAACCACCAGAAGCTTCCGCGCCGCTGCAAGATCTTCCGCACGAACGTCAATGCTGTGTTTCCAACGACACGGCTCAGGGGAAAAGTTGTCCGGCAGGCGCGGCTGGCTTATGATGCCGGTCGCATTGATCACGTGACTGCCACGCAACTCGTGCTTCTCACCATCACCTGCTCGATAAAGAACCGTGAACCCGCTCGCATCTTTGCGAATGCCGAGCACCGTGCAATCGAATTTGACCTGCAACTGATACTGCTGCTGGTATCGCTCGAGCTCATGCACGAGCACGCTGAACGGCAGGTAAGCCGGCGTCCCAGGCTCGGGCGTCATGTCCGGCATCAGCGACAAACCTTTGGGCGATAACAGACGCATTTCCGGATCGACACGTCGCAAGGCGGTCGCGACCGCAGGGCCTTTTTCAAGGATCACGTATTCGATGTTTCGCTTCGCCAGCGTTTCCGCTGCTGCGAGCCCTGCGGGACCGGTGCCGATAATGATGATCATACAGCGACCTGTTGCCGGCCCAGGTGCTGCGCACCTAACTCCTGGACCATCAGGTCTAACAGGGCATTCGCGTCGCTAGTCGACAGCGCATTCAAACGATGAGTCAGGAAAACTTGCGCGCGGCTCGGCCATGCGAGCACGGCGACCGCCGCGCCCATGTGCAAGCAAACGGGGGTGTAAAGCTGTTGATTGACGAGCTGGAGCGCGCCGTTTGATGCACGCGACATCTCGTCATGGATCATTTGCGCGTGTTCGAGCCATGCGAAGTGGCTGGTCGCGTAACCCGTCAACTCCGGACTAGCAGCGATGCGACGAAATACTTCCCACGGCAGAAACTTCGCCGGACCAGCTAGCGACGGTAGCGCAAGGTGCTTTTGCTGCCGCAGCGATCGGGTCATCTGCTGTTTCAGTTGCTGAGCCAAATCTTCGAGCGGCTGAGTGGCGTCGCCATATAGCACCAACGGCGAGATCTGATTACCGATAGTCAACGAATCACGATTGCGTCGCAGACTCACTGGCACCTCGAGCGATATAAGCGAAGAAGTTGTTTGATCACGCCAACAATTCCAACGATGAATCGCCTTCATCCACGCGCTCGCACACAACCATCCATCCAAATGCCCTCGGTCCAAATCTCTTTCAACCATCGCGATCGGCCCGAGCGCATTGCTGCGTACCGCGATCCGCGCACTCTTATCTAACCGTGCCTCCTCTCGCAACTGCTGCACCCTCTGCAATGCATCTTTAATCCCTACAACCCGAGAAGATCCGTTCTTTAGATCCGTCTGATCCGTGGCTACTCTTTTTCCCGCAAGCGCACGCAGAGCCTCCGCACAAACCTCAAAAAACCCTTCACCATCAACAACCGCATGATGCGCCCGAAACGCTAAATGATTTTTTTGATCTTCTTCGATCCAAAGCACCTGAAACGGCGGCTCACGAAACGGATTCAAAGGCCGGTTACGCCACTCCGCTCGATTCCCCGCCACACACAGCATCTCGCTCGTTCGCGGCCGGCCTGCCCACGACAACCCGAACCAGTCACGCCGCAGTCGCTGCCCGAGCGGCGGCCAGCGCTTCACGACGTGCAACAACATCCGCTCGATATCCTCGCGAGTGAGACGTCCTTGCAACTCGACTTCGACACCGATCTGCATCAACACACCGGACGTTTCCTGGTACGCCACGAAGAAAGCATCGACCGCGGAGAGCATCGTCATGACGCCTCCTGCCAACGCGCGAGCCGATCATTGCGCGCTTCGATCGCGGACGCCCATTCAGCAGACGATTCGAGCATCATCATGACCAGCTCTGCCTGCATCACACGTTCATCATTAACTGTGACAACAACGTTTGTGCTGATATTTGAAGACTGTGAACGAGCAACCACGGCGGTTATCTCGAGCGATGCCGGCAGAAATACCGGCTGCAGGAAACGCGCGTCGCGAACCATTCCGAGGATGGCCCATCTCTCGAGTCCCAACTGCGTCTTCGCAAATTCCTCCGCGAGTGGTCCAGCAACCTGCGCCGCGAGCTCGAGAATGAGCGATCCAGGCAACAGAGACTTGCCGGGAAAGTGATCTGCAAACAGCGGATGATCGGCAGCAACGAGTGCCACGCCCGTAGCGCGACCGTTCTCAGCGTCAATACTGATCGATCTCATCAGCTCGAACATGCAAGCTTGTGATCCACGAGACGCGTGATTGCGCCCACCGTGCAAAAGCGCGGGAGGGTGGTCGCGTGTATGCGCGCCGGAAAAAGCTCCGGCGGCGTGTCGTAAAGCAAGGCCATGAGCCGCTGCCGGCCAGCGTCAGTCAATACCGCATCTTCAGCAAACTCAGCCTCAGCGAGATCACCGCGCGCGAGGTGATAAATCGTTCCTTCCGGTATCTCGATTTGAAAGTGTTGCTCGATACGAAACAGTAGATCGAGCAGGTCCATCGACGTGAAACCGAGATCGTAAAAGAACAGTTGCTGCGGCGAGATTGGCTCACTCGCCGGCAGCGCCAGCGTCTGGCGCACGAGTGTGGCCACTTCCGCGGCTGTGTGGCGCGCGCTCACGACGTTACGCCTCCATCAACAGACCAAACTTGTCCGGTCACGTAAGAGCTCATGGGCGACGCGAGGAAGAGCACAACCGGCACGACTTCCTCTGCCTCGCCCGGCCTCCGCATTGGAATCGACGCGCGCGCCTGGTCCATGTGGTCGTCGAGAATGCGTGCGCTCATTCCGCCGGCGAGTAGTCCTGGCGCCACCGCGTTTATTCTGATCCCGCGCGTGGCCGTCTCGCGCGCAGTGGTGCGAACTAGAGTCTCGAGTGCGGCTTTCGATGAGGCGTACGCGGCCTGTCCGACGCCGGGCCGTTGCGCAGCGGTGGACGAAACGACGACCACATTGCCACTACGATTCAAAATCATCGGCTTCAACGCCGCTCGTAACATACGAAAAGCCGCCATTACGTTGAGCTCGAAAACTCTTGCAACATCATCGTCACTCAAACCCGCCACGAGACCATCCGCAAGCGTCCCGGCATTGATGACCAGATTGTCGATCCGTCCCGCCTCTTCAACGACACGGCTGGCTGCATGCTCCTCAGTCAGGTCCACTGCAAACGTATGCGCGGGGAACTCCTTCGCAAGCTCAGCAAGCACCGCTTCGTTTCTTCCAGTCAAAAACAGCTTCGCCCCCGCCGCACCAAACCCTCGCGCCAGCGCCTGCCCGAGATATCCCGTCGCCCCAGTTATCAACGCGACGCGATCCTTCAGATCCCAATCCGTGTTCATCCGTGAAATCCGTGGCTAAAAACGTTTCAAAAGCACGGCCGCATTTTGTCCGCCCATGCCAAACGACACCGACAACACCGTTTCAGCATTCACGTCACGTGGCTCACCGATCACGTGGTCCAACTCACAGCCTTCATCAACATGGCGCAAGTTCACGGTCGGTGGCACGATGCCCGTCGCACAAGTCTGCGCCGCAACGATCGCTTCGAGCACGCCGGCCGCGGCCATCGCATGACCGATCGCGCCTTTCGATCCTGAGACTGGAAGTTCTTGCCACCTGTTCGCAAACAATTTTCTGATCGCTGCCGCCTCTGCAAGATCGCCGGAATAAGTCGCAGTGGCGTGTGCATTGACCGCGTCAATCTGTTCGATCGTTAACTCGGCATCAGCCAGCGCGCGCCGCATGCAAAGCTCAGCGCCGGCCCCGTCGTCACACGGTCGATTGAGATCGAAAGCATCCTGGCTCACGCCAAATCCGATCACTTCTGCAAACACCGTCGCGCCGCGTTCTCGCGCACTCTCCAGACTCTCCAAAACCGTGGCGCCGGCGCCATCGGCTAACGCAAAGCCTTTGCGCTTCTTATCAAAAGGACGGCACGCTAGCGACGGATCGTCACCGTTATCAATGGCCACTGCCTGCAATCCAGCGAAACCGATCAGGTAAAACGGCGTCAGCATCACACTCGATCCACCGGCCACGCACGCTTCAACCTGTCCATTCTGAATCAAACGAAATGCTTCGCCGACGGCTTGTGTTCCCGACGCACATGCAGCGGCGATCATGCGCCTTGGACCAGCAAACCGCGACGCCAGATTGGAAAAGCAACGTCCAGCCGAGCGATGCACAAAACCCGTCGTTCCCAGTCGGAAAGTATCGAGTCCGGTGGACCAGATGAAACCACATTCCGCCGCGGCGCGTTTCGATTCCGCGAGCGCAGCGTCGATGGCGCGATTTGCAATCTCGTGATCGCGATCGACATTCGCAGACGATACGGCGTCAACTTCACCACCACTCGTGACAGTAATTCCGGAATCGACGAGGCGCGGCACTCGTCTCACGCCGGATCGGTTTGCGAGCAGGCCGTGCCACAAGTCGCGCGTAGTTGAGCCGAGCGCCGAGAGTGCGCCCATGCCTGTGATCACTACGCGACGCTTGCTCATTACGAGATTTCCAGAGTTACGGCCACATTTGAAAAGCCGTCGGTGTGTTCCGGTGGCACGACGTATGACATCAAGCCTTGATCGATTGACGACAAGAGTGCCGCAAGTCCCTTCGCAGCATGTGGAACAACGTCAACGATCGCTGGGCTCCGCGAGATCGAGACCAGTCGAACGGGTGCAGCACGAGTCGAAAACAACAGCGCCACACCTAAAGCCGGCGCGTCGTCTTCTGCCGCGTCCTGATCGCCCGCCATCAACAATGCTTCCTCTTCGAGTCCGGCGTTCAAACGTTCGAACACCGCTTCAAGTCCGCACCATGCCTGACCCGCTGCGCCACCAAGTCCGAGGCAATACGCGTGATTACCATGCATGATCGCGAACGCCGACATCGCCAGATTGTCGACCGCGTGCAATGTCTGCGTCGGGTTCATGCGCAGGTTACCGAGTCTTCCGCTCGCCATACCTGATGTCACCACGTTTCCCCAGCGATAAAGATCTGCCGAGCCCGGCTGACAAGGCGCGAGCGAAATCACGGCCGCGGTTGAAGGATCTTCGGAAAACCTCATCACCTCATCAGCCGCCGCGAGCGCAAGTTGGACCGGCTTGTTATAACGGCGCACGAGGCGCCACAACTCCGGCTTCCGCTCCCTTATTCTCGCGAGATCATCTTCCTGCGCCGCTGCGATTAGATAAACCATTGAGTTTCGTGAAGAAAGTTTTCACGCAAAGACGCAAAGAAACGCAAAGACGCAAAGGCGGGTCAAAGACTCGGACGCGATCGAAGAATTTGACCAGCCTTTGCGCCTTTGCGTTTCTTTGCGTCTTTGCGTGAACATCCCTTTTAGTTCTTTCCGAAGTAGACCGTGTGAATGCCGCGCTTCACCTTGGACCAGTAATACAAGTTAGTCGCGAGATTCACCCATAGATTCAACGGCTTTCGTCGCAACACAACGCGCCTCATGATCGAACGCAGCGAATAAAACTCCTGCACCGCACGCCACCAACCATCGTGCAGCTCCGCGGGCGAAAGCTGCTGCGGCTTGTAAACCACGTACGGCTCGCGCAAGTGATTCAGGTCTTCATCAAACACCACACCGGAGCGCCAGATCTTGTCTCCAGTCGGCGAACCCGGATACGGCGTCAAGATAAAAAACTGCGTGATCGGCACCTGCAACGATTCAAGATAATCGACCGTGCGCTTGAACGTTTCCGGATTGTCATCAGGCAGTCCGAAGATGATGAGCGCATGCGGACTGATCCCCGCGTCCATGATCCGCCGAAAGCCCTCGGCATACTTATCAACCGCGTGAAAAGTCTTGTTGACGTCTTCAAGATTCCGCGCCGAAAAAGTCTCGACGCCGAGCGCCATCAACACACAACCCGATGCCCGCGCCTTCTTCAAGAGCTCCGGATGACGCGCAACGTTGATGGTCGTTTGCGTGCCCCAACGAATCGGCGCGCCTTCGAGCGCAGTGAAGAGTCGATCCGCAAATTTGACGTCTTCGCAGAGGTTGTCGTCGCAGAAGTTGATGTTCCGGCTGCGCGTCGCCTCGACGTCTCGAACGATTTGATCCACGGGTCGCTTGCGATACATGCCGTTATAGACCGCGGCTATCGAGCAGTACTCACAAGTAAACGGACAGCCGCGCGTGGCCTGCACCGGATACACAACGACCCGATCCTTTTTGATGAGATCGTAACGAGGCACAGGCAGATTGTTGATATCGGGTGGACGCGACGATCGATAACGACTCTGTAGTTTCCCGTGTTCGATATCGTCGAGTAATTGCGGCCAAAGTTCATCACCTTCACCGATGACGATCGCATCGAAGAGTCCTTCAACTCGATCGGGCAACATCGAAGGCAAGTAACCGCCGAGCACGACCTTCTTCCCCGCCGCGCGAAACCGCTTCGAAATATCAACGCAACGCTGAAGCTGCATGATCTGGCCGGAGAGCGCGACCACATCAGCGTCACTCTCGAAATCGATATCTTCTAAATATTCTTCAACTAATCTGACCTGATGCTTCTCGGGCGTGAGCGCAGCCATCAACGGTGGTCCAAGGTGAGGCAAATACGCACCGAGACGATCAATCAGGTTCTTCGACTGCACCAGACTGCCGTCATCTCGATAGTGCGCGGGATGGATAATATCAATGTTCATCGCAGGTATTTGCCACGGATTACACGGATGACACTGATAAGCAGTGTAAATCCGTGTCAATCCGTGGCTAAATTCTCGATCATGTCTGCTAACCGTCGGAGAGTTGTGCCACTCTCACATGCACGCCCGAGTTGCTCGCGCGTGACGCGAACACTGTAACGATCCTCGATCGCCACCACCACGCCCAACAATATCAACGACGAAAACGGGATGACATTGTCGAGTGGCTCATCGGGTGAACAATCGCGTACGGGCAGCGCTGCATTCACGTCCGGCGCCGCATGAACGATCAATTCTCGTAGCTCGTCAATTGTCTCGGGCCTGGCTATTGACTGACTCTCCCGGTGATCTGGACCAATGCCGGTCCGTTTTCAAGCTTGACTGGCGCAGGCGAGACCGGCTCGGCGTCGGGGAAGAAACGCTCGTCCTTGTGACGATACAGGTTGTTGTACGAACACCCCGGCATGAGTCGCCCGTCGGGCATCACGTAATGTGTGCAGCACTTCTTCAAACGCGCGACATCGAGGTCGTACGGATCCATGAAGTTGTGAATGAAGAGCGCCTTGCTGCGCGCCTCTGTGCGCCGCTCGATGTCTGCCGCCGACAGCGGATTGCGCGAATTGAACGTGTCTTTGAGGAACGACTTCAGCGACGCGAGGATCAGCTCCGAGTCTTCCGCGACCTTCGTTGCCGACCACAGGTTCGTGATCGAATCGAGGATCATCTTCTCGAGTTGATTGTCCGAGCGAATGATCGCGCGATTCTGCATCGCATCGAGATACTGCCTGATGTTTACAAACTCCGGCAGCGGCTTGTATTTGCCGTCTTCCATGCGAAACAGATACGTCGCGGTGTAACAACTCGGGTGCGAACACGGCACTGGATGAAAGTACTCGCGTTTGAACCAGCCAGTCTGCTCTTCAATAAGCTGATGAACTTCGGGCATCGTGAGTCGATGACCCGCAGGACTCGCATGATAACCGTCACCGCCGTCGCCCGTATGGGCCATCGGTTGAATAACGATGCTCGAACACTGTTCCAGCTCTAATCCGAATTCGACCAGCGCGCCGAGCTCGTCGCTATTGTCGCCCTTCGAGACTGTCGGAACGATGACAGTCGGAATGTCGAGCTCCTTGATCACCTCGATGCACTGCATTTTCATGTCGATCAGCTCGACCCCGCGTGTCTTCGGATAAACGCCGGCCCGCAACGTGTCGAACTGTAGCGACGCGTACATCCCACCCGCCTTGAACTTCTCGGCGAAGGCGCGGTTCTGTGCAATCTTGCGCCCGTGAGTAGAGATCAGCAGGCGCTTGATCTTCCCTTCGTGTGGACCACGCAGCACGTAATCGCAAAACTCGAAGAACTGCGGATGCAGCGTCGGCTCACCGCCCGACAGCAACATGATCGGCAGCTCGCCTTCCGCTGCGACCAGGAGGTCAACCGCGCTCTTGAATTCGTCGAACGTCATCGAGTAGCGCTGCTGGTTGCGAACGATGCACACCGGACATGTCAGATCGCATACGTCATTGATCTCGAGAATCGGTGAGCAGGTGTGTTGCAAGTGGTCTTCACACAAACCGCAATCTTCCGGGCAGCCATGCTCGACCTTTGTCGCGAAGCGATAGGGCACCGTGCCGGGCTTCGTGTAAGAGAGCGACCGCATGAAGTACTCGGCGTCGCTCGAGATCTCGACTTCGAAGAAGCCGTGTCGTGGGCATTTCTTCTGCATCCACACTTTGTCGTCACGCAGGACGATGTGTGCGTCGATCAATTTCTTGCAGGTCGGACAGATCGATCGAGTGTATGAAAAGAACGCGGCATCGCGGTCTCTCTTTGGAGGAGGACCGGCGAAGAGCGGGTCGAGCTGGATCACGATTCACACTCCTTTGGAAAGGTGGAGGACGCGCCGGATTCTAGTCTATCTCAGTAAGTTTATCCACAGATTTCAGAGATTAAGCTAACGTTCCGCCGTCTAGGAAGATCACTGTGCCGTTTATGTACGTGTTGCGACGTGAGCCGAGCCATGCGACCACTTCGCCACACTCGACGGGTTGGCCGAAGCGAGCGAGCGCGCAGGCGTCGAGGTAACGTTTCTGGTGATGCTCGGGAATCGTTGTTTTCAATCCACCTTCAAAAATTCCCGCCGCAATAGCGTTAACGAGGACGCCATAAGGCCCGACTTCGTGTGCGAGGCTGCGCGTGAGTCCTTCGAGCGCGCCTTTGCTGGCGGCGTAGTGAACCGGTCCGGCGATCGAACGCGAGCCCGTGATCGATGAGATGTTCACGATGCGTCCATACTTCTGACGAATCATGCCACGCACCGCGGCGCGGCACATGCGAAAAGCCGCGAACAGGTTTAGCTCCATGATGTCTGCGAAGTCCTGGTCATCAATCAGTATGAAAGGAATTGCTTCGCTGAAGGCAGCATTGTTCACAAGCGTATCGATCGCTCCCCACGATTCCTCGACTGCGGCGACGACCTTGCCCGCTTCATTGGCATTGCGGAGATCTGCCTGGACCGGCAGGCACTCGCGGCCGAAGTCGCGCACGATCTTTTCGGTGGCGTCAGCGCCGGCTTGGTTACCGTGCCATGTGAACGCGACGTTCGCACCTTCGCGCGCGGCGACGGTGCAGATGCCCTGGCCGATGCCGCCTGAGCCTCCGGTCACGAGAACTCGCAAACCTGACATCAAGCGTGCGCCGTCGTTATCAAACGTTCCATTCGATTGCACGATTGTCTCCAGTTCCTCGCAGATTCACTTGAAACACGTTTGCGCCTGACTCGCGGAATGCATTCGTTAGTCCGTAACTGTCGACGTCGACATTGCCAACAAGACAGAGCGCTGCACCGCTGTAGCCCCAGGAGCGAGCGATTAGTTGCGAAGCGAAACCGGGCGTGATCTCGAGCACTGCGCTTGGCAAGAGACGCTTGCCGATGATGGACTCGGCTTGTGGGGCAAGCGGTTTCTCGAGACGGAGGAGCAGAAGATCCGGCGGATTGTTTGGACGATGATCGAGTGCTTCTGATGCGAGTCGCTTCAGTGTCGGGTTCATTAACGGACCGGGTATTACGATTTTTTGCCAAGTGGTTTTGCGGCGTTGTGGTTTTGCGTTGGGAATACCTCCGACGCTTGTTGCTGCACAGGCGCCGTTTAAGGCTCTACAGGTTACAAGGACGTTTTTAGGTTCAGGAGCGGGTGGCCACGGAGGGCCACCCCTACAGATCGTTCTGCCGTCAGTGGTTTTGTCTGAGGTATTCGCCATTGAGGGGATGGTGGCGGCCAGTGCGATTGATAACAAACTCGAAGCGCCCAACGTGTGACCAAAGTGAGTCAATGGCGTGGATATCGGGATGTTCGTGTTTACAAAAGACGCAAGAGCCGAGAGCTCGGCGGCGTCGTTGGTATATGGACCAGTTCCCTGGCCGAGGATCAAAGATGGGTTCGGTGATAGAGCTTCGATCACGGTCGATAATCCATCGTGCTCGACGAGATCACTTGCCAGCTCCGGTCCGTGCACTGTGGGAAGTGCTTTATCGTTGCTTCGCACGAGTCTCAATGCAACCGCGGCTTCACCGAGTATGAAGCCCGTGCTCGTTGATTGCCACGGCGTTGAGGGACGCTCGCTAAGCACACGCAAGCTCTCAAAGTTCTCGTGATTCGAGCGCGCGAGGGTGTCTACGGCAAGCACCAGCGCTTCATCGACCGCTCCCGACGTCAACAACGCGCGCGCTGCAAATAAAGCATGTATTCCCGACGCACACGACGAGCTAAACACCGGCAGCTTGTCATTGGCCCATGGCGTACCGGCAAGCAGATCACTTGTCTCAAACGACTCTTCCCAACGCTCATCTGCGCTTCCGTTGCATGACGCAACCAGCAACGGCGTCTTATCAGAACAACCCAAATCTGCGAGTGCTCTCTTAGTTAACGCCTGCCAACGCGCGACACCCGAAAGCGACGAATCGATCTCCGCCGCGGGATAACACACCCGCGAAACGTTCCACTTACTCGCGCTCCACGGTAACTCAGACGCTGCACGAAACGTGTGTGAATCGAGAATCTCCCGAGCATTTCCTTGCGCGGTAGCGAGTCCGATTCCGTTTATGGCAATGCTCATGCGGCTCCTGCGAACGTATGAGAACTAACTTTTGGATCGGAGACAAAAACTCTGGGCGGGATTAGTCCAGCTCGGCGAACTGGACGAACATGCTTTTGCGTATAACCCTGACGTCTTCCTGCAACTGCATGCTCTCGACGCGCAGCACCTTCGATGCCTCACGAAGCTTGGTAAATTCCTGTCGCAGCCGCCGCGCGTGCAAATTCAGCGCTGCACTTTGCTCTCGCAGAGCCGCCAGTGAAGTAGGTTCCCCTGGGAGTTTGAACATGCGCCGCACATCGTACGAAACGAAAGGATTCCCGGTCAACGGTTCACGAATTTCATCGGCCGGACCGTAATTTCAACCACGTCGCCAGCGACCACGCGGTCTGATTTTACGAGCGATAAGATCAGCGCTCCTTCAGTTTTGACTTTGCCCTGCGTTGGGACGATGAACTTGCCGGGATTATCGGGCGGATAAAGACTGAAACTTCCGAGCAGAATCTTTTCACCGTCGTTTGGTTGATAACGAACTTCAAACTGCGCCGGCCGCTGCTGCGGATTCGTGACCTTGAGCACCTCGACCTGAACGAAGCGTGCCTTCGTTGGATCACCATCGTCGGGACGGATCTTCTGTGTAATTTCCGGGTGCTGGAGGTCGATCAAGTACACCGCCTGATCGCTCTTGGCGTTTTGCGACGGTGAGCCGGCGTTCATTATCACACCGCTACACGAAACGACTGCGAACGTTAACAGACAAACACAAAGACCCAGCCTGTAAAAACTCATTCGCACCACCATCTTCTGAACGACACAAAACTATTGAGGAGGCGAATTGATTATAACAGGCGTCGTGATGATCTCAATTCCGTTCAACTCGAGCTGTGTGTCTTCACGCTCAAACTTCCCTGCAAAAGGCGTCGGCACCAGTTGCAAGGAAATCGGAGTGCCTTCGTTCAACTGCCCACTGCTTCTGAGCCGTTGAATCGTGTTCGTCAGGTTCACGAGAAACTGCGGTTGATGCTGGTGACCACCGGCGGCGGCCGCACCTTCGGAGTGCGTGCCGAAGAAAGCAAAACTACCGGCGAAATGTGGATCTTCAGTCGGCGTGCTGCTGCTGGCATTCGGCAAATTAACAAACACGCGCACTGCGAAATCGCTCTGCGGCGGAACTCGTGCAAAGTCGATGCTCGCGAACACTCTCTCGCGCGCCGTATCGCTGTTGATGACGGCCGCGAAATCCTGTGGCGCGAGTTTTGTCTCTTTTGAAAACGGCCGAGCGATGCTAACGGCAGCTTTGTCTGCAATCCGCACGCGTTGTTTGACCTCGAACCTGATATTCGCGCCCGCGCGCACTCGCCGCTCGACTTTTTCAAAGTCAGACTTCGTGGTCAGCTCTGCCGCGGCGGGCGAGTGACCGATCGCGCTGCTTTCATAACGATAGCTAAGCAAAGGCTCGATCGTGGTGACACCGGCAGTCTGTTCCGCCGGATTGCCATTCGCGTCGACGAAGTGACTGTTCACGTGACTGATCCACGTGCCGTCGTTGGTATTGTTCATCTGCAGCTCGATGTTCCACTTGGCCCAGCAGTAATCGATCATGCAGTGGTGCGTCCAGAAGAGCGGATCGAGCGCTGAAGCCGTCGAGCACATAGTTAGACCAACTGCGCAATGGATCGAGTTGTGAGGCGTGCCTTCGATCTGCTGCCTGAAGGTGAAGAAGTTTGTGTCTTGCATCATCGGATCGAGCGCGGCATCGCTGATGGCCCACAAGTTGGTCATGTCAGTGTTGCTGCGCGCCATGAAGAGCGGATCGCCATTGACGAGGAAAGCAGGATGGATCACCGGGTTCTGGTTCCAGTTCCAGTAAGGCAATCCAAACTTCGGGTTTCCGCTTACCTTCTGGCAAATCTTTTCGAAAAAGAAGAGGAACGCGCGATGCCAGTCGAAGAAATGATCCGTGCCGTGTTCGCAGAAGGTGAAATTGTTCGCGTTGCCGTGTATTGCCGCCTGGGCTTCCCAACTTATCGGATTGCCAGCCGGCAGCGCTTTCATCGCCTGAACGGCGCTGCGATACGTGTTGATGTCAGCATCGACTTCGGCTGAGCCAGTGCGCAGTCGACGACGCACGGGACGATTCTTGATCGCGTCGGCAAGCTTGTCGCAACCGCCAAGGGTGCCGACGAGCAGCGATACGCTCACGAAGCCGAGTCCTTTGATGAACACGCGGCGGCTGACGGTGCTTAACGGATCGTCATCTGCGAAATCCTTCGGAGTGAGGTATTCCATGATGTCTTATCCTTTGAAACTAATCTGACCTTGAGCGGCGGCACATTACTCCCCATTGGACCAAAAGTCAATGCATCGAATTGCCTTGTAACCCCAAAGTTGAAATGTCTCCCAAATGTGCAAAGTAGAAATGTCACCTTTCTACTTGCGCAGAATACAGAGTTCGCCACGCCGCTCTCGTGCTTGCATCGAGTTCTCGG
>Ga0208338_1000111_pt1 | contig 22131 bp, 22 predicted proteins | sample ForSoiNitrogNN91_FD_187858 | JGI IMG/M metagenome (GOLD analysis project Ga0208338, IMG submission 187858) | Forest soil microbial communities from Browns Valley, California, USA, that are Nitrogen fertilized - NN91 (SPAdes) | ecosystem: Environmental > Terrestrial > Soil > Temperate forest ...
CTAGACGCGTAAGTCTAATGATTTCAACAAAGCGACTGTAGCGTCGGGTTCCTTTTAGAGATGACGTGGGCAGTCCCACGTCGGGATGCTTTCAGGGTTGATTCGCACTATTGATAGTTAACCCAGGGTTCTCGTTCCTCGAACCCTGGGCTGAGATTAGCGAACGCCTTCGGCGTATTCGTTTCAGATCCTAATCCCACTCCGATATAGTTAAGAATTATTAACATGGCAAGTCGTAGATCACGGAGTTTGAGCCTCAGATAGCGAGTGGCTCAATGAAGGTTTAAAGATATCACAAAAGCTCGAAAGGAATTCTTCATGCGATTAGCACTCGGACTCTTACTGGTCGTCACGATTGCCATCACCGTCACCGCACAAACACGACCGCGCGGACGTGAGCTCGGGATTCCCTTCCCGGGCACAACTGGACCATTGAATGCCATCACTGACGTTCCCGGCATAGCGGTGGGCCACGTAACGCTCATCGAGGGCGAAGGCAAACTCGTGCCCAGCAAAGGACCGGTTCGCACCGGCGTCACGGCGATTCTCCCGCGCCCACGCGGCAACTGGGATCCCGTTTTCGCGGCCACGTTCAATCAGAACCAAGGCGGGTACACGATTGGAGTGTTGGTCCAATGTAACTACGGTGGCGATCTGCGCATACTCGGTGTTCCGATTCGCTCCGAGATCACTGACCTCGGCATTTGCACGGTGCTTCAGTCTCCACAGAGCAGACCGTGGACCGCCGGCATTCCTCCCTGTTCGTCTTCCGGTGGTGCGGCACCCGACAACGGTAGCGCTTTTGAACATGAAGGACGTGGCTCGATCATAGTGATCGTTGCTGTTGCCGCATCAACTGGAACGAATCGCGCGTCGCGTCAGTTTGGGACTTGGACGGCTGGGGAGTTACGCCGGCAATTCGTCCGGCGATTTGTTTCTTGCGTTTTCGACGGCGAATGCAGGTGCTGCAAAAGCAGAAGGGACGCCGTCACTCGTGATGCTTCCCAATGATCGTATCGATCCCCTCTTTCGCGCCACGATCGAAGCGACTGAAGAAGCGGTCGTTAATGCGATGCTGGCAGCGCAAACGATGACGGGCGCCGATGGCATCCGCGTCTTTGGCTTGCCAGGCGATCGGGTGGTCCAGGTCCTGCGAAAATACAATCGAATGAAGTAACGAAATCGATAGTCCGCAAAGCTTAGTACCGATTCAGAGCACGAGAGTTATGACCGAGAACGCCGAACTCCAATCAGGCGTATTCACCTCACCGGCCGACGAGATGCTGGGTCGCGCCATTAACGAGACGCTCAGGGCGCCGGCGAGTGATCGTGTGCGACTCTTCGAGCAATTTGTCAGCGAAATCGAGAGCTACATGGCGGCTCATCCCGCCGAGCGCCCCTGGACCTGCACCATCTACACAGGCACCGACGGCTCGCGCATATTTCGTGGCGGCATCGGCCATTCACTCGTGATCGACACCGCTGGCCGCCTCTGGCGCGCGCGCAGCTACGAAGACTTCGAAACAACCTACATCCTCAACGAAAAGACATGCGAGATTGACACGCTCACGCCTTTGTTCGATCAAATGCGCGAATATCACCTGAGATGATCGTCACGCTGTTACCTCAGTTCTGCGACCGCCAAAAAGGAACGTGAGCACCAGCCCCGCCACGAAGCCCCCGATGTGGGCCATGTAAGCCACGCCGCCAGTTTCAGCCGACTGTGTGATCGATCCGACTCCGCTGATAAACTGCAAGACGATCCACAGTCCAATGACCACCAACGCAGGCATTGGGACCACGCCTCTGCCCATCAGCACCTTAACCTGTCCTTTCGGGAATAGAACTAAATAAGCTCCCAACACTCCGGCGATCGCTCCCGAAGCGCCGAGGTTAGGCACATTCGATCCTGCATTGACGAGCACTTGTGCAAACGTCGCAGCAATGCCGCAGAGCAGGTAAAACAATGCGAACTTCGCATGGCCAAACCGATCCTCCACGTTATCGCCGAAGATCCATAAGTAGAGCATGTTGCCGCCTAAGTGCAGCCAGCCACCATGCATAAACATCGACGTGAAAACGGTTATGAAGTCGGCGCCCGGGTTAGCCATGAGACGCCTTGGCACAACTGACCATCGCTCTATGAATGGATCGCCGCCGCTCAACTCTACAAAGAAGAACGGGACGTTAAGCGCGATCAGCAGGTAAGTGACGACCGGCACTGATCGCCGACCCGAGTCGTCATCGCCGATAGGAAACATAGTGACCTCCACCGCAGGGATAGTTTGAAGGTGACTGCACGTTCAAAAGAGCGACGCAAATCAAAAATCGTGCCTCGCTCATCTAACGGCAGAAATTGAGAAAGATCGTGAGTAATTGATTACTAACAACACTGAACTCAATCACAGCGTTCCTATTTAATGCACAAAAGAAATCACCATGTTCTGATTTATTTTGTGCCTTTTGTGCTTCTTTGTGGCTAAGGGATAATGCTCGGGGTTATTAATCGAAAAGGAGTTAGCAATGAAACAGAGGTTGGATTTTCTGTCAACGACACCGAATGTAGTGAGAGCGATGCTTGGATTGCACAAACCGCTGTCACAGAGCGGGCTGGAGAAGGGCTTGCTCGATCTGGTGTTCTTTCGTGTCTCGCAGATCAACGGCTGTGCATTCTGTCTGGACATGCACTCGAAAGATCTACGAGCAGAGGGCGAAACTGAGCAACGCCTTTACGTGCTCGAAGCGTGGCGCGAGAGCCCGTTCTATTCGGATCGTGAACGTGCGGCACTTGCATGGGCCGAAGCTGTCACCACACTCCGTGACAAAGACGTTCCCGACGAGATCTACGAGCAAGCCCGAGCGCAATTCAGCGAAACGGAGTTGGTAAATCTCACCCTCGCCGTCATAGCAATCAACGGCTGGAACCGGCTCAACATCGCCTTCCGCACAACACCCGGCACCTACGAAGTCGGCATGACTTTCGCCGCGTAACACGATAGCAATCCACAGATACACCGATACAAAACAATCGGTGTAATCTGTGGATGGTCTACTCAGGATCGGCTTTGATGTATTTCAACGGTGAATCCGTGAGCAGTGGTTCGAGTTTGGCCCGTTGTTCTTTGGTGCTTTCGATCATCCACTCTTCAGGGGCTGAGGCGTAGGCTTGGGTGTAAGCTTCCTCTGCCTCCGTCTGCTTGTCACTCATTCCCAGATAGGCTTCCGCCTGCGAGGCTACGACCCAGTATTTGCTGCTCGCGTACTGCTTCTTCGCTTCGGCGGTCGCCTCTTCTGAAGGCGCGGGATTGGATTTTACCCACTGCTCGCAAATCGAGAGCACTTCTTTGCGCACGTGCTGCGCCTGCACATAATCGGCGATGGCGGCAGCACGGTGCGTGACGGCGTCCGAAGTCTTAGCCAGCTCGACTGCGTGCGCGGCTCTGACGTTGAGCAGGAATGCGAAGTTGATCCCGTTGTAAAAATCGTTGCGCAGATAGAATCCGCGTTCGTAGCTTCGTATGGCCTTGTTGAGCGCGACCTCATCCTTTGCTTTGTCCCAGAGTCGCTTGTGCACGGCGCCCCATAGACCAAGGGTCTCGGTGTCGTTGGAGGTTGTCGGATCAAGTTCCCAGAGCAAGTCGCAAGCTTCTTTGAGTGCTGCTATTTCCTTCTCTGGCGTGTCCTGTTTGGCCTTGTAGGTTACGAGTGCCAGACGTTGGGTGATGTAAGGATCGTTAGGACGCATAATCCGCACAGCACTCAGCAGCGCCTTAGCTTGTGCGAAATCCTTCTTCTGCTGTGCCTCATCAACCTTTTGCATGAGTGCGCTATGGGTTTGATCGGGAGCGACCTCGACCTTTTCTGCGGCGACAGCCGCTGCGGCAAGTGCATGCTCCGCATTCATGTCTTCCGGCAGTTTCAAACGTCGCAGGCCATGTAGAAACGTGTAAACCGGACTGTCGTCATTCGGGGGATCGTTGGCCAGGATTTTGATGACTGCATCTTTAAGGTCCGCCGTGAATCGCCTCGCCTCGGTGACGCCGATATCCTCACCAAGATGTTTATATTTCCGGATTGCGATTTGATTAATGTCGAACGGAAACTTGAACTTGTCTTCTGAAATGATGATGGTAGTTGAGGGCCGTAGTGCATGGCGGACGCCGAGCTCATAGAAGGCGTTGCAATTCGCCGTCGACACATCTGCAACGACGACGTCAGCGGTGAGTATCTGTTGATACATCGGCACGTTTATGTTGCCGGAGTGCGTGATCTCATCGGCGCGAACGCATTCCAGACCCGCGTCTTCAATTGCCGGCTTGATGAGGTTTTGATAGGTCGCATCGAGATTTAGCGTGCGCCCTGATTCGAAGTCTACTTTTTGTCCGAATCCCATGACTACGAAGCAGGTCTTTTTCTGTGTCATCTTAAGTCCTCCAGGGTGAAGTCTATTTTAATATGTCGCATAAACCCGGAACGTAACAGAGGTGAGCCGGTTGGCGCATTTTATCGCGACTGCAGCGGCGTAGTTAGCGGCACGATCCAGCGCGCGGGTAGCAAGCCGACTTCTTCTTTAGCCAGGTCGACGTTCGGATCGATTAGCAACTGCGGCTCGCGGCCGTTGAGAGAAACCATGGCGCGGGCCCGCACTTCAACATTCTCGTAACCCTCACGCCGCTTCAGCTCAGCAAGATAATGCGCGAAGTGCAAGATCAAATCCGGCTTCGTAATCACCTTCATCAACTGATGAGATTTCAGATGCTCTTCCGGCTTGATGGTCCAGGTTTGTCCGCTCTGCGGATGTGTAACAGTAAAGACTGCCTCGCCAGTCTTTGTTCGCAACTTCATATGCCACGAAAAATTGTGTCCCTCTTCGGTCCAACTCACGTCGCCCGGATAGAAGTAATGACGCAGCGGTAAAAAAACCTGGAACACAAGGTAGGCTGTCAACAGTCCAAGCACTAATTTTTGCGAGGTTGATAAATACAAGCTACCGGTTCTTTCGTAGATTCGCGATGGCGGCACGTCGACATTCTCTTCTCCTGACGACATAAAAGCTCGCGCGAAGCGTCGCGGCACGTCAGGCGGAAAGAAAATCAAAAGCGCGCCGAGCATCAGCCACGGAAAGATGCCGATATCGAATAGCACGGAGTTGATGAGATTGAATAAGACTGCCGCTACAAATGCGAAGGGCCGCGTGCGTCGCCACAGCAGCAGTGGCACCACCAGTAAGTCGAGCAGCAATCCGCCGATCACGAAACTGAAAACAACCCAGTTGGCCGCGAAGATATGTCCAAACGCCGGGATTTTAGCTAAAGGGCTCAACCATATTCGCATTGGCTCGCCGCCAAGTATCCAGTCGCGGTTGAGTTTCGCAATCCCACCGAAAAAATATGGTATGCCGACTTGTGCCCGTAGCAGCCACAACGTCCACGCCGGAACTACGTCTGAGCGGATTTTCCGGCGTAGCAATGAATCAACCGAAAACGCCCGTTCTGCGGGGAGGAAACACATCAAAAAACTGATCAGGCAGACCAGGTAAAAGTGATTCATGAAACGCGTCTGATCCAACAGAAACGAGTAAGTGAAAGTAAGAAACAGAACCGGCGCGGCGATGCGGTAAAGAAATCCTACCATCACACAAGCAGCCGCCAGACCGAGCACGAAGAAGTGAATGTACATCCCGGGGCCCGGCCACGGCTTCACCCAAGTGAACCCGTAGTAAGTAAACTTGACGGCAGGTTCAATGAAGTAACGAGTGATCCAGCCGTGTGTGAAGTACCGGTAAGTCTCCCACAGCATGATGCCGCCGAAGACGACGCGGAAGAAAACGAGGAATGAGATATCGACCGGCTCGAACAAAGCAACGCAGAGCCGTCGCAGGACGCTTGCTTCCGCGCCGCTGGAAACCACCGGCATCGAAATCTGCACTTCTTGCGCTGGAGCTGTTTGCATTTATTCTTCTCTGTGCAACCTCTGTGTGTCTCTGTGGTTAACTCACCACAGAGACACAGAGAACAGAGAGGTTGCACAGAGAAATCCGTTCTAACCACGCTTCACTCGCGCGCGCTCAGTTGCAAGGCGCGAGAGCTTTTTCCATTTCTTCTTTTCCACGATCTCCGACAGTTTATCTTTTCTGCGAGCCTGGTATTTCAACTCCTTCTGTAACTTCTCGTAGCTCTCGTATCGTCCAGCGTCGATCGTCCCTGCGGCTAAACCTTCACGAACGACACACCGCGGCTCGTCCTCATGTTGGCAGTCACTGAAATAGCAACGCTCGGCAAGCGCCTCGATATCGTCAAAGACGAGCTGCAAACTCTCGTCGCCATCCCACAACTGCAATTCACGCATGCCCGGTGTGTCGAGCACGAGTCCGCCCGCGGGTAATAAAACCAGCTCGCGATGAGTTGTCGTATGTCGTCCACGATCGTCGTGCTCACGCACTGTTTGAACTTTCAAGCGATCGACTCCAGCCAAATGATTTATCAGAGTCGACTTGCCAACACCTGATGAGCCAAGCAGCGCAACCGTCTGCCCGCGCTTGAAATACTGCGCGATATCCTGAAGTCCGCTGCCCGTGACCGAGCTGATTGCGTGAATCGACACACCACGCGCAACGGACTGAATTTCGTTGATTGAGTCAGCGACCCGGTCAGATAGATCCGACTTGCTTAGAATTATGACCGGATTGGCGCCGCTTTCCCACGCAATAATAAGATACCTTTCGATCCGGCGCAGGCTAAAATCATGGTTCAGCGATGTGAACAGGAACACAGTGTCGACGTTCGCGCCGACAATCTGTTCTTCAGTGCGCGAGCCCGCCGTCTTGCGCGCAAAACTGGTCCTACGCGGCAGCACTGCATGAATCATTACTCGGCCGCCTTCAGGACGAGCGCGAATAACTACCCAGTCTCCAACCGCTGGCAAGTCTCTTCGACTCGTCGCTTCGTGTCGCAGCTTGCCGGAAATCTCTGCGAGTACCTCTCCGGATTGAGTGTAGACGCGGAATAGATTCCGGTGTTCGAGCGTGATGCGGCCACACGTATAGCCCATGTTTGCATAAGATTTAAAACTAACCTCAAAGAACTCACTCCAACCAAAGGTGGTCAGATCAGCAACGTTCATGATGATTTCTCCAACGAAGATGCGGTTACAGATCAGTCCGTAACCAGCGATTTACTGATGTGGTGATGAATTGAGGGTTGGAGATTATTAGGCAATCATAGGCACGGGCGGGATTGTAGCAGAGTATTATCGCGGCGCGAAATTTTTCGTTTGACTCAAAGCAGGATGGCCGTTTCAATGTAGGGTCTGAACCGGAGGAGGATCTCGCTGATGCGCTTTCAATTACTCTTCATTCTGCTGCTCTTCTCGGCGTGCACCAAAACTGCAACCACCGCTGTAGTAAGACCATCTCCTTCCCCGGTTGCGACGGCGCAAAACATCGATCACGATCTCGAACAGCGTCTAAAAACGATCACCGATGGCGCACAGGGAACGGTCGGTCTCTCCGTCGTTCACATCGAGAGCGGCAAGACAGTCTCCATTAATGGCAGCTCTCAATTGCCACTCTATAGCGTTTACAAACTGCCGTTAGCGATTACTGTTTTGAAGGAGGTGGAAGAAAAACGTCTGCGACTGGACCAGAAGATTCATGGGACACCAGCAGACGTTGTGCAAGGCACGACTGCGAATTCCGCGCTCTGGCAAAAGCCCGTCGATTACACAGTGGTCCAACTTCTCGAATTCTCAATCTCGCGTAGCGACAACACTTCGAGCGACAAATTGCTTGATCTTGTCGGTGGTCCACTCAAAGTCACTGAGCGAATGCGTTCCCTCGGCTTTAAAAATCTCGATGTTCACATATCGAGCGGCGAATTCGCGAAGACCCGCCAAAACCCAAACACTGGCTCCGCGGACGATCTTGCGCAACTGCTCGTGCAACTGCACCAGGGCAAGATCCTCGAGTCTGATCAATTGAACCTGTTAAGAGGATTCATGCAACGAGCAACTACCGGCTTGCATCGACTCCGAGGAGATTTGCCGCGCGGCACACCCGTCGCCGACAAGACCGGCTCAGGCGAGCCGGATGCAATTACAAAAGTGGCGAAAGTGACGAACGACGTCGGCATCATCACTCTTCCTTCCGGTCACGGTCATCTTGCCATCGCGGTTCTGATGAGCGGCTCGAAACTACCTGACACCGCCCAAGAAAAGTTGATCGCCGAGTTGGCGCGCGCGGCTTATGACGCGTACATGGCAAAATGAATTCTAAATTTCCCGCAGCAGTACCTGAGATACCAGTGACCGACATCAACGCGGCGCTGGAATACTACGAGCACAAACTCGGATTCAACATCGACTGGGGCGGTGCCGACGCCGGGATCGCCGGAATCTCAAAAGGCGACTGCCGAATGTTCCTCACCGATCGCGACTTCCGCGCGCATCACGGCAACGCTCCGCCAGTGACAATCTGGCTCAATCTCAACAGCAAAGAAGAGGTCGACGAGCTACACGAGATCTGGAACGCCAGCGAGGCAACAATCATCTCACCTCCCGAGTCAAAGCCATGGAAGCTGCACGAGTTCACTGCCTCCGACCCGGACGGCAACCTCTTCCGCGTTTTTTATGATTTTTCCAGAGACGCTTAGCATCTTATCCGCATAATTTACGGACTCGCTGCAAATAGTTTGTAATGTTTTGAAGATTTCACCACTTCGATCAAGGTAAGGTGCGCAATGCCGAAGAGTTAACTCTAAAAATTGTGTTTTTGAGAGTGTTTCAGACGTGAGTCTCGCAAAAGTCACACTTAAAAGCGAATGGGTTCTCACTCAAGCCGCGTTCGACGGCTTTCTCGCCATGCTCGACAGAGATCGAGACAAGGCGGGCGAGAAGTATGAGTACATTCGCCTTAAACTCTTGAAATACTTTCAATGGTGCGGATCGGAAGTGCCTGATATCGATGCCGACGAAACGATAAATCGAGTCACGCGGAGAATCTACGAGGGCCAGAACGTCTACAACCTCACTGGCTATATCTATGGTGTCGCGAAGCTGGTCCATGCAGAGACTCTGAAGCGGCGAAGCCATATTCGGACACTCGATGAAGCATCGATCATTGACCTGCCATCAATAGGCATTGACGTTGAGGTAGCCAGGGACCAGGAATGTCTGGAAAGCTGTCTCGGACGCCTCAGTGACGAAGATCGTGAAGTCATCATTGAGTACTATCGTTATAAAAAAACCAACAAAATAGATTGCCGCAAACGACTGGCGGCGAGGTTGGGCATCTCTTTGAATACGCTACGGGTAAAGATGCACCGGCAACGTTTGAGTCTTGAGGCATGCGTCGAGAAATGCCTTGCTCGATATGGCAATTAATCATAACTACAGGCAGGTGGAAGGGAAGGTTCGCTTTGGCAGCTAGATCAATTTCGGAAACGCAACGAGTCCGATACTTGCTGGGTCTGTCCTCAGCGGCCGAGCGCGAGCATATTGAGTCAGACTTTTTTGAAGATGATGACGCTTTTCAGGAGATGCTAACGGCCGAGGATGATCTTATCGATGCATACGCTTGCGGTGAACTAGCGGGTGAGGAACGCCGAACATTCGAACAGCGATTCGTGAGCTCGTTCCCCGAGAAAGATCGAGTTCAGTTTGCGCGTGCTTTCGCGGGTATCAATCAATCCGCTAAAACCAAGATCCCGGTTACATTGCCCGACACTTTTAAAATCGTTCAATCGCCTCGTCTGCTGCGAGCCACAGCGGTCGCGGCGGTGATTGTTTTCGTAGCCGTGCTCGCATGGCTGGTTATAGATCGCAAGCGAATGACTAATGAGCTCCACGAGCTACACGAAGAATCCGTGGATCTTGGTAAACGAGTTGACGCGTTTCAGCGAAGCAGCGACAACGAACGAACACGCGCTGCCGAGATAGCCGCGCAACCTGCAGATCTCCCAGCACAGCCTGACAAGGTAAGCCATCGTGAACGCGCGACAATCGTTACTCAGCGAGCAACGAGCAGCGCTGGCAGTATTGTCCGTGGGACAGCCGTACCCGTCGACACTACGGCAGTCCGGAACTTGCCACTCGAAGTCGGCACTGTTTCTGAAAGCGTCAATGTTACGTCAGCCGCCGAAGCTGCCATTAACACCAGCGATGCAACTCTAGGAAATTCATTTGTACATCAACGCATTACGGAATTGCCGCTAAACGCAAATACCGTTGTAGGTCTACTGTCACTTCAACCCGGTGTCATTCGCACTGACCAGTCGAACATCACGCTCGACGGTGTTGACGCTGTTGACGCTGCCATTCGCATAGCAAGCTCCCTTAGCTGGATTAGATTCCAGATAACGCTCGAAACAGCCGCAACTCATGACGAGTATCGCGTTACCATAAAAACTACGGACGGTCGCCCTGTAACAACTGTTGATTGGATCGAACCGGTCACGCCGAACCAGACGGTCATCGACACTCCTGCCATCTCAACAGTCGATCTACCCGCCGGCGACTATGTGCTCGTGCTCATGGGAAAGGAGGATGATGGTTCGTTCGTCAAAGTCGCTGAGTACGCTTTCAAAGTTATCAGGTAGGATAGTTTTAGCCACAAAAAGGCACAAAAAACACAAAATGGTTTTTCTGAATCGCTTCGTTCGTACTTTCTTTTCATTTTTGTGTTTTTGTGCCTTTTTGTGGCTAACTTAAATAGGAGGACCTCATGTCGGAAGAAAACAAACAATTAATTCGTCCCTGGTTTGAAGAAGTTTGGAACAACGGGCGCGCCGAGGCGATTGAGGAGTTGTTCGATGAAAACGGCATCGCGCATGGCTTATCGGATGATCCTGCGAACCCGATCAAAGGTCCGCGAGAGTTCAAGCCGTTTCACACACTGTTTCGTGAGGCGTTCCCAAACATGATGATCGTTGTCGAGGATGTGATGGCTGAAGGTGATAGAGTCGCCGCGCGCTGCTCTGTGCGCGCGAGGCATGAAGGAGACTTCATGGGAAGAGCTGCGACTCAAGCTCCGGTTGAGTTTACGGGCATCACAATCGTCCGCATCTACAATGGAAAGATTGTCGAGGCCTGGAACAACTTCGACTTCATGCAATTGCACAAGCAGGTCGGGCTTCTCTAAGCTCTGCGTTCAAACAGGACGTGGGCCAGCACGAGACATGCGGCGGCTAAAGCAAGGCAATAGAGCCTGTATGCGAGCATCGTCGAGCCGGTGAGATCCTCGTATTTCCAGAGCTGATACAGCAGCGGGTTGTAGCTCCAGTGCTTATAACCAAGGTTGTATAGATAAATGAGTCCCGCGCCTGTGCTAACGGCGATCACGTAAACCAGGTACTTACTGCGCAGCAACACATTCAACAACACAACGAATGAGGTCAGAAAAACCACGCTGGGCGCGACCACGACGCCGTTGATGATCAAGTATGCTGAGACATCGACGGGCGTATATCCTCTAATCACTTGAGTCACGATTGTAGTTAGACCACCTGCCAACACTAGCGCGAGCGACAACAACGTCATAGCCAGCCACTTCGAGAGCAGCAAGACGCTGTTCGACGAGGGCGTGGACCATATAACCGGCTCGGTTTTCAATTCGCGATCGCGATGCATTGCTTCGCCCGTGTAGAAAACGATCGCACAGGCTAAAAACAGTAGCAGCATGTTTGCGGTGCCCGTCGCTGAAGTGACGGAATATGAGATCTCAACGGGAATTCGTGAAAAAGGAACTGATAAAAACGAAAGCAACATCACGAGGGGCGCAAGAACAATAAGACTTCGTTCCGCGCGAAGCAGTCGAAAGTCGACACCCAGCGCCGTGATTATTTGGAAGCGAGTCGTCGCTCGTCCTTTGGTTGAAGTGACTTTAGGTAGTGGTATTTGCTCGCGTGCCGGCGCTGCGTCGATTGGCGCGTCGAATGGTCCATACGACGGAGCAGTGTAAGCAATCCTTTTCGGCGCCTCCGACAGCGTCAGCATTGTGAAAGACTCTGATTTCTGCTCCATCGGATCGATTCGAAACCGGAAGTAAACAAGCAATAAGAGCAGACTACTGAGAATAATTTGCGACGCACGATTCGCATACTGGTCGAAACTGTAGCTGACCACGTATTTATTGAGGACATCTGCGCTCTGATTCCAGGGGTTAACCGTAATCACTGGCCCAGCCTTTTCGGCGCCCATCGGGTCGAAAAGAACCCTGAATATCTTTGGCAGTTTGATAAGCACCAAGAGTAGCACCGTGATGTAAACCGGGTAATAACATGCCGCCAGCCCGTAAACTACTTTTGCGTTGCGCGTAAGTGTTCCGGCGGCGAAGTAAATGGTCGCCAGACTCAGATGAGAGATGACAACTATGATCAAGAAATGTTTGAAATAAGGAACCACCCGCACCGGCTGGACCACCATTCCCGAGAATGGAACGCATTGCAGCAGAAACAACGTGAACGCAAAAACTGAATAACAACAGACGAGGACAAAGAAGCTGCCCAGGAACTTTCCGAGCAGATACGAAGCCTTGCCAACCGGCTTCGAAAAGATGAGTGGATCTACACCGACTCGAAAATCCCTGACAACAATGTCGCCCATCAAGATCGCGGTGAATATCGGAAGTCCCAAAATGAATGAGAAGGCTCCCGTGTTTCGTTGAATGTAAAAATCGCTGTTCGTGGCCCAACCGTTAGCTACGGCCGGACCCCATCCCCACCACAACACCGCATTCGCAGCGAAGAGCGCCATCAGCACGTAGGGAGCAACGCGCTTTGCGTTTAGCAATACTTCATTAGTGAAGACTGCGGCGAAAGGAGTGTGGCAGAGATTTCTCATTGGTCCTGTCGATTTACTAAATCGAAGTAGTAGTCTTCCAGAACCGGCGTCGCTTCAGCGAGCGCTTCGCTCGGACGCTGATCTTTCGAGATCACTCGCACGCGCGCCTGACCATCGAACGTCCGCGAAGAGATCACGTTGAATTCAGACTTGAAAGCTGCGAGTTGCTCGCGAGGCACAGTCCCTTCCCAAACGGATCCTTTTAATTGATCGACTGCCTGCCGTGGCGTGCACGTGGAAATAATGTTTCCCTTCCGAATGATCGCCATGTGGCTGCAAAGATTAGCGACGTCGGACACGATGTGCGTCGACAGAATCACGACTGTGTTTTCACTTGCGCTTTCCGAAATCAAATTATGAAAACGAAGACGCTCTTCGGGATCGAGTCCTGCCGTCGGCTCATCGACAATGATTAGCTGCGGCTCGCCGATGAGTGCCTGGGCAATGCCTAAACGCTGTCGCATCCCTCCTGAAAATCCTTCCAGTCGCTGCGTGCGCTCGGCTGAAAGATTGACTTTATCGAGCAGCACATCGATCAAAGCGTGTCGCTCTTTTTTGTTAGTGACGCCTTTGAGCTTCGCCAGATAATCAAGCATCTGCCAGGCGGTGAGTGTTGGGTAAAGGCCGAAGTCCTGCGGCAGGTAGCCCAGCATTCGGCGGGTATGGACCTTGCGAGTTATTAAATCAGCGCCGTTCATCTCGACTGTGCCCGAGTCAGGCTCCAAGAGCGTCGCTACGATCTTCATCAAGGTCGTCTTACCGGATCCGTTTGGTCCAAGTAAGCCGAAAACACCGGCGGGCAGATCGAGGCTCACTCCTCGCAGCGCTTGAACACCGCTGGAGTAAGTCTTCGTCAAGTCTTTGATTACGAGCATTCAGGCTTCTCTGAGTTTCGCGTGGACAGGGTTAGGCCACGCACGTATAGCAACAAGCGAGCGGCGATCGCGATCGTTACTAACATGCTGCCAATACGCCCCACCTTGTAATCTAAGCTCAGCATGAATATTGCGAGACCAGCAAGCGCGATGAGAATTAAGGAGGTCTTGAGGACACGGTGAAGAAAGCTGCTCCGCTTTCTTATGGTCACACACTGTCGCTTGACTGTTTCGAGATTTCCAAAGCGTCTCGAGGCCGCCGCCTTCGCTGCTGCGGCTGGCATTCCCTGTTGAGTATATTTACGCTCGAGCATTTCGATGTGAAACTGCAATTCCTCTTCGACGTCGAGCGAAATTTTCATGGTTTTCATGGTTATGTAGCCTGTAGGATCCTGCTAACCGCTTTGGAGATGCGGTTCCAGTTGGCGCGTTGAGCTTCGAGCTGTCTTTGTCCCGTTTTGGTGAGTTTATAAAACTTGGCTCGGCGATTATTTTCCGACACTCCCCACTCAGACTTTATCCAGCCGCGTTCCTCCATCCGATAGAGCGCCGGATAGAGCGACCCATCCTCGACTTTGAGCAAATCCTCGGCCGCCTCATGTATACGCTGAACTATCCCATAGCCGTGCATCGACTCACGCGCCAGCGTATTCAAGATCAACAACTCCAGCGTCCCCTGCATCAAGTCCGTCCGCTCACGTGCCATATTCTCTCCCCTAGACAGTCGTGGGAGAGATTAGCAGAGCTCCCTAGATTGTCAAGGGGAAACTCTGCGTAGTCTCTGCGCCCTCTGCGCCTCTGCGGTAAAAAGAAGTACGAAACCGCAGAGGCGCAGAGACTACGCAGAGTCTTTCTCATTACGGAAACGTTACCTCACCGTTACTGCAAGATTATGACTGCAAATGACGGCTCCGCTATCGTTCTCCTTGTAACTATACCAAACGAGAAAAGGACATTTTGATGAAGCACTTTTTATTTAAGAACCTGCTGGGCCTGGCACTAATCGGAGTTGTTTCGCTGACGACTCTCGCAGGTCCAAGACCTTTCCACCTCGTGGAACATGGTTTGATAACGGCAACACCCCGCGATGCAAGTGGTACATTGTTGGACGTCGTTGCTAGCGGAGGAGGGACCGCCACGCATCTTGGTGCGATTACGGTGCAGCGTACAGCCACGCTCACGGCGACAGCTACGCCGGGTGTGTTTGATTTCAAAGGAGAAGCTACGTTGACTGCCGCCTCCGGTGAGTTGCTCACCACGACTATTACCGGCACTTTCAACGCCAACGTAGGCCATGCCGATCTGATCTACCAATGGACCGGCGGGACGGGCCGCTTTGAGCACGCAACAGGTACTACTATCTGGGCTGTCGATGTTGCGAATGGAGAGTACGACGCTGTAGCTACCGGACAGATTGTTTATTAAGAGGACAAAGCCATCCACAGATTACACAGATATTTTTTTCTGCGTAATCTGTGGATGGATCTATAATCCCGGGATGCAAAAATCATTTCTACTCCTGGTCATTGTCGCGGTGGCGTTGCTGTCAATTCCGGCGCGAGCGCAGCAGTCTCCGGGACCAGACGATATCGCGCGCGGTTTTTATTCCTGGTACTTGCATCAACTCACGCTCGAAAACAGCAATCCACTCAAGCAGAAAACTACAGCGTTGAAGTATCTGACGCCGCAGCTTTACGCAAACGCGCCAAGGTTGATTCGCCGGATGGATGCAGACATATTCATCTGCGCGCAGGATTGGGACAACGGCTGGGAGAAGAACTTCACCGTCAGCACGCCGCAGATCAAGAACAGCAGCGCCACCGCAACAGTGACCTTACCTTCCGGCGAGACTGACAAAATCAAGATCGATTTGACACTAATCAAAACCGCTTCCGGCTGGCGGATCAATAAGGTTGCCTGCGCGAATTGAAGCAAGCAGTTGGTCATAACTTTCCTCCCATTCATCACACTTCGGCTACCGCACACAACTAAATCGCGCCTGTTCTGAGAGTCTTCTGGTAAGTTCGCGCCGTTTCGTCCCACTGCAACGAACCAGGAGATAGCCATGTTGAAATCCCTATGCGCACTTTTAATCTTAATCGTCTTCGTTAGCATCGCCGCCGCACAGAGCCCAGAAACACTGATCCCACTCGAAGGTCTCGATCCCGTAATGCTCTCGCAGGGTAAAGAAGTTCAGGGAGATATGAAGTTCAAAGTCACGCGCGGTCGCTTCCAGTATCTCTTTGCGAACGAAGAGAACAAGGCGGCGTTTGAGAAGGATCCGTCGAAGTATGAGATCCAGTTGGACGGCCATTGTGCGCGCATGGGAGCACCCACTGGAGGAGATCCGGATCTCTATGCGGTTCACAACGGACGCATCTACATTTTTGGATCCGAGGAATGCCAAACGCTTTTCAAAGCCAAGCCCGAGAAGTATCTCGAAGTTCCGGTCGCGCCTAAGTCGCCCACGGCGGAGATGGTCAAACAAGGACAAGAGCTCATCTCAAAAGCTGCTGAAGCTTTGGGCGCTGGATCAAAACTTGATCAGCTACGCAGCTTGCAACGGACGAGTCTGCGAGAAGATAAGGTCAAGACTAATTTGGTGCTGTCCTTCCCGGACACAGTGCGACAGGAGACAGTTAGACCAACGTTCACGCTGACGTCGATCATCACGCCCTCCGATTCATTCATCATCGCAAACAACGCTGCCAGGCCGATGTCGAAAGCCAGTCGCGCCGCAATCTACAAAGAGCTAAATCACGATCTGGTCGTGCTACTGCGAGCGCGCACGCGACCCGATTTCAAGGCGTCGCTCTCAACCGAAGAAAAGTCAGCGGTTGACGTTGAGCTGCCGGGGTTCATGACAACGTTAGGCACCGATCCCGGAACCGGTCGCGTAGTCAGCCAAACATATAGAGGACGCGGGCCTGGCGGCGTGGTGGGCCAGATCGTCATCAATTATTCCGACTACCGAACGGTTGAGGGATTGTCGTTGCCATTCAAGACGACAGCTACGTTTGACGGGCAGCCCTTCCCTGCTCTATCGGCAACCAGCGAAGCCGTAACAGTCAACGGCCAAATCGATTCATCCGCGTTCAAGAAACCGTAATGAGATCACATAAGTTTTTCCTGATTTTGACCTTTTTGTGCCTCTTTGTGGCTAAAACTCAGGCGCAAGACTGGTCACAGTGGGGTGGTCCACATCGCAACTTCACCTCAGAGACAAAAGGTCTGGCGCCAAGCTGGCCTGCCACTGGACCACGACGGCTATGGCAACGAGAGCTCGGCGAAGGCTACTCCGCTATTGCAGTTGAGCACGGCACGCTCTTCACGATGTATCGGAAGGGCGACAACGAAATCACCATTGCGCTCGACGCGGCCACCGGCAAGACGCTATGGGAATACAGTTACGCCGCACCTTTTTCACCGGGCTACGACATGTCGAATGGTCCAGGCCCACACGCAACCCCCTTAGTTGTCGGAAACCTCGTCATCACTTCCGGCGCCACTGGTAAGCTGCACTGTCTCGACAAGAAGACGGGCAAGCGTTTGTGGTCACATGATCTACTCAGCGAGTTCAACGGCACTTTGCGTGTGAATGGTTACTCGTGTAGTCCGATTGCATACAAAGACAAGATCGTGATGATGGTCGGTGGACCGTCGAGCGCGCTCATTGCTTTCAATCAGAAAGACGGTGCGGTGATCTGGAAAAAGCACGATTTCAAGAATTCCACCTCGTCTCCCATTATCATCAACGTCGACGGGCAGGACCAGCTTGTCGCGTTCATGTACAGCGAGATTGTTGGCGTCGATCCCGATAACGGTAACCTGTTATGGAGCCATCCTCATCCGGTCGATTTCGGTCTGAACACCAGCACACCTATTTGGGGACCTGACAACCTGCTCTTCATGTCGAGCGGGTACAACGGCGGTAGCCGCGTCTTGAAGCTCACTCGCGCTGGAGACAAAACGACTGTCGAAGAGGTGTGGGCCAATCGTTTGATGCGCGTTCATTTCACGAATGCGATTCGTGTCGGTGATTTGATCTATGGATCGAGCGGCGACTTTGGACCGGCGCCCTTCACCGCAATCAACGTTAAGACGGGAAATGTTGTGTGGCGCCATCGAAGTTTTCCGAGGGCTACATTCCTGTTTGCAGACGGTCGTTTCATCATCCTCGACGAAGACGGTCATTTGATACTCGCCACTGCGACGGCTGAAGGTTTGACAGTGACGTCTAAAGTGGAGCTGCTCAGCAACCAATCATGGACTGTCCCTTCCTTATCCGGCACGCGCCTCTACACGCGCGACCGGAAGAACATCATCGCGCTTGAGCTCGGCACGCAATAAAAAGCCTAGTAATTCTGACAGTATTTAATACTTCCAACCGCATCGATACTGGAAAATAATTCCAGTAAGCGGTGAGGCCTGCCATGTCGAATAATGAAAATGACGAACTTAGTGAACATTTACTAAATGACACTAGCAATCTCCTCTCGCAAGAGATTCCAACTGGTGTGGATCGTCGTACTTTCCTGATGCGAAGCGCTGTGGTCGGTGCGACAGCGGTGATGACCGGCCGCGTGGTGTCCGCACAGGAGAGAACCGAGAGATCGACCGCCGCTCCTCCGCTGGCGCAGGATCTAAACGTTGTCCAAAAAAGCAAAGGCCCCGTGCTGACTACGGTCGACGAGTTCTACAAGGTGGGACCCGGACCATCAAGCTCGCACACGATCGGTCCGATGCGTATCACCTACGACTTTTATCAACGCGCGACGAAACTGCCCGCGGACAAACTCGCTAAAGCGACCGCTCTCAAGGTCCATCTGTATGGCAGTCTCAGCGCGACCGGCAAAGGACACGGAACGGAACGCGCCGCCCTCGCAGGACTGGTAGGAAAAGAGCCGGCCACCGTCGACCCCGCGTTTCTGGACGGATTACGCGACAAGCCTGATCAAACCTTCCCAGTGAAGCTCGGTGATAAGTCAGTGACTGTGAGCCTCAAGGACATCGTCTACGACGCGACGAAGGGCGATTTCAAGCACCCGAACACGATGACCGCAAAGCTCATGGCCGGAGACGAGGTGTTGCTCGAGCAGGAGTATTACTCGGTGGGCGGCGGCTTCATCGAGTGGAAGGGTTATACCCCGCCGAAGAAGAACGCTCCGAAGTATCCATTCGCCACGATGAAAGAGCTGCGCGCGCATGCCGATAACAACAAGCTTTCGATCGCGAAGGTAATGCTTGCGAACGAGATGTCGATCGCCGGCAGGACGGAAGAAGAGGTTTACGCATTCGTCGACAAGATCATCAACGCGATGACCGCGACGGTCAGGTCAGGACTGAAGATGCCGGAAACCGATGTGCTGCCTGGTCCAATCAAACTGCACAGCAAGGCAGCGACTGTTTACAGGCGCGCGATGGACGATTCATATCAATCAGATCGCGGCATCGGCGCTCTCTCCGCTTACGCGTTGGCAGCGTCAGAAGAAAACGGTCGTGGCCATCTCGTGATCACAGCGCCGACCGGCGGGTCCGCGGGAGTGATGCCGGCGCTGGTGTACGGACTCATTGAGAACCGGAAGGTTCCACTGGAGAAGGTCCGTGATGGCATGCTGGCAGCGGCGGCAATCGGTTATCTCTGCAAGCACCACGCAACGTTGTCGGCAGCGGAAGGTGGTTGCCAGGCAGAGATCGGAGTGGCGTCGTCGATGGCTGCGGCATTGATTGCGACTGCGTACGACGCAGAATCGCGAGTGGTCGAGAATGCCGCGGAGTCTGCACTCGAGCATCACCTCGGCATGACGTGTGACCCCGTCGCCGGATTCGTGCAGGTGCCGTGCATTGAGCGCTGCGCATTCGGTGCAGTCAAAGCGTGGACCGCCTATGCGATCGCGAGCAATGAGATCGCATCCAGACACCGCATCGACTTCGACGCAACCGTGCAAGCCTTGGCCCAAACTGCCAAAGACATGAACAGCAAGTACAAGGAAACGAGCGAAGCCGGCCTCGCCCTCTCCGTCGTGCTCTGCTAAGCCCGCGACCCGAAAGCATAAGGTGTGGGGCGCGGAGCCCGCGAAGCGGGCGACAGCATAAAGCCTGGGGCGCCAGCCCCAGGATCAGATCACAAAAACAAGTCCGAGCCCGTGAAACGGGCGACAGCCTGATGCATAGTCGGGCTGTCGCCCGCTTCGCGGGCTCGGCGCTCTTATTTGATGTTAACCTGGGGCTGGCGCCCCAGGCTTTATGCTGTCGCTCGCTTCGCGAGCTTTGTTATTCTCTGCGAGAGTGATTATTCATCTCGGACATGTTCACGAAGTTGTGAGGTATCCAGTGAAGTCGATGGCCGGTGTCGCGACGAGCTCCGCCGTTCTCGGCTGGCACGGTTTGGAGGGAGATCGACGCTTTGCGTTTCGTCGACTCGACGACAAGAGTGGCTTTCCATGGCTGAGTGCGAGTCGCCTTCCCGAGCTTCTTTTGTATCAGCCGCATGGTGTTGAAGAGCCTACTCACGTCCGTACACCGGAAGGTTTGGACCTGCCGATCGGAAGCCCGGAATTACAAAACGATGTCGCTGAGCGGTTCGGCAGCCCGCTCGAATTGATGAAACTCAAGCACGGAATCTTCGATGATGCGAGCGTATCCGTGATCAACTTAGCAACGATCGCCGCAATCGGACGCGAGGCCGGACAGGCTTTAGACACGCGGCGATTCCGCGCAAATATCGTAATCGCATCAGATTCGACCGAACCGTTTCTCGAGGATACTTGGATTGGCGGCAGACTCGTGTTTGGCAGCAACGAGGCTGGTCCGATGATCAGTATCACGATGCCCGATCCGCGCTGCGTGATGATCAACCTCGATCCAGACACAGCCAAAACGGACCCGCGCGTCATGAAAGCCGCTATTCGTTTAAACGAGAATAATGCCGGAGCTTATGCAAACGTCGCGCGCACCGGCGAGATCAGCGTCGGACAATCAGTGAGTCTGCTGCTCGAAACGTAACCTGCGGTATTGATCTCAGTATTGTCTCGCATTAGACTGCCCAACAACTCCGCGATCTGGGGGCAACCATATGTCCAGTGTTAAGCGTTCCCTGTTATTCATAACCTGTCTGCTGCTGTTTCCCGCCGTCGTCTTTTCCCAAACGAAACCTGAGCAGCAGCCGTCGCCACCGCCGCGCGGCGAGGCTGAAGACGTCATCAAGTTTGAAACCTCCCTCGTCCAAACTGACGTGATGGTTTTCGATAAGGACGGGCGCTTCGTCAGCGGTCTCAAGCCTGAACAATTTCAGTTAAAGATCAACAACACGTCGCGGGACATATCTTTCTTCGAAGCCGTCAGATCTGGGGCTGTTCCGGAAACGCAGCCTGGGCAATCCGGCCAGCCAAGTGTGAACCCACTCAAGTCAGATGCGCAGCGGCGATCCGTTCTGTTCTTCGTCGACGATCTGCATCTCGCTCCAGACAGTCTCGTGCGCACAAAAAAAGCGTTGGTCGAGTTCATCAATAGCGGCATCGGTGAAAACGATCAAATCGCCATCACTTCGCCCAGCGGGCAAGTCGGATTCCTGCAACAGTTCACTGCAAATAAAGACGCACTCCGAACAGCGGTTGCTCGTTTGAACTATCGCGCTAACCCGAAACTCGACATGGGAAGTCCGCCGATGTCTGAGTATATTGCGTCGAAGATCCGCGACGGCGATGAATCGGCGATGACCTATTATGTCGTGGAGATGCAAAAGCAAAGCTGTTTTCGAGCCGGCGGCCAACTGATCTGCCCGATGTCTCCGCAGTCGATCAGACAACAAATCAGGAATCGCGCGCAGCAGATCGTGGTGGAGTCTGCGCCCTCCACCGAAGACACGCTGCGATTGCTCGAAGGATTGATGCGCACTGCGGCCCAGATGCCCGGACGCAAGCTGGTGTTCTTAATTTCCGACGGCTTCTTTCTCAACGATAAAAAATACGGCTCGATCGACCGGATCAAAAGAGTAACTGACGCAGCCGGACGCGCAGGTGTTGTGATTTACACGCTCGATGCGCGCGGCATTGTGGGCGAATCAATCGACATCAACAGGCCAATGGACACTGGTGGTTTGTTGCATGGTGCGCAAATCGGAGAGCTCTCAGCTTCGCAGGACGGTCTTAATGCACTAGCCAAAGATACTGGTGGCGAGGCGTTTCGAAACACAAACATGCCGATGCGCCAGTGGGTTGAGAAAATAATGGACGACACGTCCAGCTACTATCTGCTGGCCTGGAAACCTGATGACGAAGAGCAGAAGCGCGGTAAGTTCAAGAACATCGACGTGAGCATCGTGGGCCGGCCCGATCTCAAGGTACGCGTGCGTACGAGTTACTTTAAATCAGCGGCTCTGCCGTTACTGACGACGAAGAAAAAACGGGACAAGGATCCGCTC
>Ga0208338_1000112_pt1 | contig 22042 bp, 17 predicted proteins | sample ForSoiNitrogNN91_FD_187858 | JGI IMG/M metagenome (GOLD analysis project Ga0208338, IMG submission 187858) | Forest soil microbial communities from Browns Valley, California, USA, that are Nitrogen fertilized - NN91 (SPAdes) | ecosystem: Environmental > Terrestrial > Soil > Temperate forest ...
AAAGCTTGGTGTTTCTGATTGGGTGCAAGTCCCAATTGGGTAAGGTCTAACCAACCACTCATACCGAGTGTTGCAGTCGTCGAGGAGATGAGTCAATTATCGAACGAAACGATTGAAGCGTACACAGGGCATCACATAGGCCGTAAGAGAGACCGCACTCTCTGAAGCTTGATACAGCCTCGTCAAGTCCAACAAAGCAGACGGCGATGGAGTCGAAGATACAGAAGCCAACACAGAGCAACCGCTAAGGTGAGGTTGCCGAAGGTCTGCCGGGGTCGCCAAAGAGCATGGCATGTGTGAAGAGAAACACCAGAGAACTTGGGAGGCCCAACTCGTTCCTCGACCAAGAGGTAAGCGAGCCGACAAACCAGGAGAACTGAAGACGAGTTGGGAGTCAGATCAGCTCATAGTACTCAGCGAGCGGGAGAGCCGTTCACAAGGTGAAGGGGCTGACGTGATACGAAGCCAGCAAAGGAAACACTGACCGTGCATGAAGGAACGGATACCAGTGCAAACCTCAATGTTGGAGATAGCGAACAAGGCGAAGCGTGATAAGCGGTACCGGTTTCGCAACCTCTACAGAGAACTCAACGAGGAGTTGCTACTAGACAGTTGGCGCTTACTGCGGAAGGATGCAGCCTTAGGCGTCGACCGGGTAAGCGCTGCTGCATATGAAGCAAACCTCGAAGAGAACATCACGCAATTGGTGGAACGACTGAAGCGGAAGAGTTACCGGGCCAGGCTGGTGAGACGGCATTACATTCCGAAGGGCAACGGTGATATGCGCCCGCTCGGAATACCAGCCACCGAAGACAAGCTGCTGCAATTGGCAGTGAAGCGCCTGCTGGAAGCAATCTACGAGCAGGACTTTCTGTCATGCAGTTATGGCTATCGACCGTTGGTGGGAGCGCGCACAGCGGTGGATGAATTAAGAGTCAAACTGCAATTCGGCGGCTATCATCACTTGGTGGAAGCGGACATCAAAGGCTTCTTCGACAACTTGTCGCACGATTGGTTAATGCGCATGTTGGCGGAGCGGATTGATGATGAACCGTTGCTGCGGTTGATAAAGAAGTGGCTGAAGGCCGGAGTGCTGGACACAGATGGAAAAGTGCTGAGGCCGGAGAGTGGTACCCCACAAGGTGGCATCGTCTCTCCGGTGTTGGCGAATGTGTACCTGCACTATGCGTTAGATTTGTGGTTCGAGCGAGTCTTTCAGCGCAGTTGTAAAGGCGTGGCGTTTCTGCATCGTTATGCCGACGACTTTGTCTGCGGCTTTGGACGAGCAGAAGAAGCAGAGGGTTTTTACCACGAGCTGGAAGAGCGGTTACGGAAGTTTGGACTGGAACTGGCGCAAGACAAAACACGGGTCATGCCGTTCAGTCGTTATCGCCAGGGCGAGACGAGCTTCGAGTTTCTGGGTTTCGAGTTTCGCTGGGGTGTGAATCGCAAAGGCCATGCTTGGCTCAAGCGACGCACTGCGCGAAAGAAGTTGCGCAACTCACTGAAACGCGTAACTGAGTGGTGCCGGCAAAACCGCCAGCGCCGTGTCAGAGAACAAGTGCAACGGCTGAATGCCAAGCTCCGCGGGTATTACAACTATTACGGAGTGAGTGGCAATTACGCCAGCTTGGACGAGTTCTTCTATCACGTGCGACGGATACATCAGCGGTGGCTCAATCAGCGCAGTCAGCGGCGCAGCTATACCTGGGCCGCTTACACTGAACTGATGCGCCAGTTCCGACTCGAACAACCACGAATCGTGCCACTAGCCAGCAGAGCACTCTAGTCTTGCTGCGGAAGCGAGTATTCACGAAGAGCCCGGTGCGGGAAAACCGCACGCCGGGATCTGTGCGGGGGCTGTCGGGTAACTGGCAGTCCTACCGCGATCAACTTGTTCTCGGCAGCATGTTCTTCGCTAGGTCTAATACCTATTTAATCGCAGTGGTGGCTTAAGTCTTTCAGTTAAATCCTGGGCTTTTTTCCTGCGTAAAAATACCTGTTGCCCCATTTTGATGGCCGCAACGCCGAGACCGCCTTTGATACACGTCTCAATCCGAACATCGCCACAGTTCGCGCATTCTTCAGATCAGACACTGCTAATCCCAGTGGTGCTGGCCACGAAACTTCACGCAGCTTGTATTCAACCTCTTCAAGGCCGAACCTTCTAAAGAAATCACGCTGACCTTGTGAGGTGGCAAGCAATACATGATACGGCGCCATCTCCGTCCGGCGCGTCGGTCTTAGTTTTCTGGCACTGGCCAAAGCGAAGGTGAACAGGGACGCATTATTTTCCAGCGGACCTTGGGCCAGTAGCAACCCACCGGGTTTGATTAACTCTAGTACTTCAGGAAACTGTTCGTCGAGCCGGGTTAAATGTTCGATTACGTCACCCAGATGAAGGACATCCGCTTGTGGGAAATCCGTCGCATCATTTGGATCCGTAAACACTCGGCAGCCAGTATTTCTCTCGACGTTGTGCGCGACTTCTGGGTCGAATTCCACACCGAAAGCTTGCCATCCAATTCGTTTAGCTTCAACCATCAGCCCGCCACTGCCACAGCCATAGTCTACGAAAATGCCAGCTTGTTCGCGCCCGAGAATTTCTATAACACGATTCGGCTCTTTGGGATTTTCTACGTATAAAGATCCATCGTCTTCCTGCGTGTACTCCGGACCATACATGATGCGTAACACGGCCTCGTCGGGCATTGGATCACAGAACAACGACCCGCACTTTGTGCATTCAACGTAGGGAAATTCACGGCCTCGATACCAGGTTGAGCCTAGCCATGATGGTCGCGCACCGCCGTGTCCACAGAGCGGACAAGCTGGTGGTTTTGTTGATTGCGGCATGAAAAAGGTAATGGGTCAGGTGTGCTACGGTGGCCTCGCGTATTTAGAGGTAAGCGGTCCACCGGGGCTAAAGATCACCTAAAAGAATAGAAAGTTTGTATTACTGAAGGCTGTTGGCGAGTTTGCGAGGACGCAGAGGCTCGGGATGACCTTCAACTAAACGGCGGGAGATTATTCCTGTTCAAAACAAAAGTCAACGGTTCGAATTGACACGTTTCGATTGACTTTCGAATTGACTCACTGAAATCTACACCTGTGTTTCCGGGAAGTTATTCAAAAAGCCGCTGCCCTCACAATAAAAACTTAAGGCCACCTTTGCAGATGGCCTTTTCCCGATTTTGTTAAATAAGAATTTCTCCCCACACTGGACAATCTTCGCAACTTTTTGCTGACGCCAACCACTGAACTGCTCAGTTTTTTCCAATAAGGGACATCGGTGTAAATGGATGAAGGTGACACTGCGCGGCGACTTCGCTGCATGCCATTATTGACTGCCGATCTACTGATCAACCACTTTCGCGATTAATAACTCTTCCGGGACGAATCCCCAAATGCGAGAGTCGAAGGAATTGTCGCGATTATCACCCAACACATAATACGAGCGTGCAGGCACGACGACGGGGGGCCATGCTCGATGGGATAGATTCAGCTTCGAATCGATGTAGGGCTCTGATAACTTAATGCCATTAACCAACACTTGACCTGCTTGGTTTTCAATCCTCTCGCCAGGCATTCCAATCAAACGCTTAATGTAAAATTTAGACGGATCTTTAGGAAACTTAAAAACAACAATATCGCCTCGCGCCAGCGACGCTCTTACTGCTGCATCGATTCTCCTAACAGTCAGCTTCTGACCATTCTTGATCGATGGAAGCATCGAGGTGCCTTCGAAGATGACCTGCTTCTTCGCTAAGAGAGAGCAACCCGTCAGCAGCACACAGACTATCAGTATTAACGAAAAGCGGAACGAGAGGATCATCTTTCTAAGCTCTCAAACAATACTCTTTTGCTGCTTGGCGCGGTGCTGTCGCATCTGCATGATCTTTACCTCTAAGGACTGGAGGTAATCCTCCACTATGAAATCCTTGCCTTCGCTTAACCTGATTGCCTCTTCAAAATCCTTCTCTGCGTCCATTTTCCTGCCTTGCAAAAACTTCACCATTCCTCGAGTCGCATAGATAAGGCCTTTCGACTGGTCGTCCGAACTGCTAATAGTTAGCGATTTGTTCAAGTCTTCAAGCGCCGCTTTGACATCAGTTTCTGCCGATGATCCTATCAAATTCAGCACACCAAGGACTGGGTTTGAAATGGTTGGTATAGGACGTCGCGTCTTTAAGGGCGAGCGCGCTACTGTTATAAAAAGAATGACTATTACGAAAAGAACCATTGCCAGGTACGCCATAGCAGGACCTCCGTGAGATGTTGAGGACAGGTCTCGTAACGATGCTCAATTGTTCATCCAATCGCAATAACTATCAATGAATGCTCCCCACACTGGACAATCTTCGCAACTTTTTACTGACCACAACAACAGAAGTGTTGAGTTTCCTCCAGCGGTGACGAGAAGCGCCGTAAATCGGCCACTCATTCCGAGTCGGCGCATTAGCGCGTAAGCGATTACGAGTGCCAGCGTGTAACCGTTAAAGCCCACACTGGACAATCTTCGGAACTGCTTTTGACGCCGACAAATTAAAATGGTCAGTTTCTTCCAACGTGACACGGCGGCGTCAATGTAAGCCAGCCGCCAGGTTCGATCGCAAAGCTTTCACTTAACGCACGAATCGCTGTCGCGATGTACAAGCGCCCGCTGCTGCTGTCCAGACTCTGGTAATCAAATCGAGTCGTTCCGCCATTCAATGGAACATCGGCTAATACGCGCAGGAGGCAAACTGTCTGCGGCAATATTAGCCTGTGATTCCATTGCCGGTTGATTTGGCTGAGCGATCGCGGCAGGTTGGGTGTGCGACGTAGCGCAGGCAATCAATAACGCACCAAGACCGAGCACGGATCACGGTGGATATTGATGTAGCTTTCTTATGCCTCATGTACGAATGGCAACTTCAAGAGTGCCGGCATTGTCTGTTCTCGCCGTCCAGACCATAGGCGCAAGCGACTGAATTCAACTGTTGCAGTGTAAGTGCCGAAGATCCTATCCAAAATGAGAAAATATTGGAGTAGTTAGAATCTGTCTCCATCTGTTCGCGCGAGTGATGAACGTTGTGCATATTTGGAGTCACACAATCAACAGTCACGGAAAGCCCTTAACTCGATAAGCCAAAAGCGTGTCCGATAGATTTATTGACTCGCCTGCTTACGTGGAGTATGCTGCGGCCACTCACGAGGTTTTGTCGGCGAGGCTTCTCGTCGTTCCCCTCTTAACTTCACCGATCTCAACTCAATAGTCTTCCTCAATGAAGACCAACTAAGAAACGACTCCTGAGCGTTACCAGCGCGAGGGTCCGTTTTGGAGGTACAAATGTTAAGACGAACTATCCTTAGACTGTTCGTCAGGCTGCTTATCCTGACGACTTTGGTGAGTGCTCTGCTTTTCACCTCCGCTGATGTGACTCGCAAAAAAGTTCACGCTAATGTGTGTCCAGAGGACTGTGAGGCTGAGTATGACGCGTGCGTCGCGAGTTGTCCGCCGTGGGGGCAGCCCGGATACGCAAGCTGCCTCCGATACTGTCGGTATGAGCTGGATGAGTGCCTGCACTGCCTTCCATAAATGGGTAGGTAATCTTCGACAGGATGACAGGATTTGCCGGATGAATCTTGTTTATTCTGTAAATCGGGCATGTATCGCCAAAGCGGTGACAGATTACAAGCTGTCGCCGCTTTAGTTTTGCCAGAGAACCTTAGTGAGCGCCTCATTGATTTGTGCTGTCTCTGACTTACTCGCCACCGTTCTCGCAGACAGCGCTTTGATCATGTCAGTTCGGTCAATTTACTCGGTGCAAAGACGAAATGAAGCCGCTGCATTTTCTTCAATCCTTGGACTTCACCAGAAGCGAGCCGCGATGAGAACCGTTGCAGGGTGTCACGCATTTCTTCAACGCGCCTCGAAAAGTTGGAAACTCGGTTCTTCTCGTAGCACCTCATAATCCGCCGCGCACGATGAAGCGTGACTTTCACGTTCGCTTCAGACATATCGAGTGCTTCGGCGGTTTCCATGGTTGAAAAATCAAAGACGTCGCGCAGTAGAAGTATTGCGCGTTGGACTAGCGTCAACCCTTCCAGGGCACGAGGATCGGGCTTTATTCGCGATCAAAGTGAGACCTCCTCGCAGAACGTCTGGATTGCTTAAGTTAACTGTGACTTACACGAATCTCGCCAGCGGAGTCGAATACACCGAAGACCTTCGCAGTAGTGCTTGTCATGATTTACTATAAATGCTCCCCACACTGGACAATCTTCGCAACTTTTTCTTTAGCCCAACCACCGAAGTGTTGAGTTTCTTCCAGCAGCTGCGGGAAGCGCAGTAAATCTGACAGTCACTCCGAGTCGCGAGCGCTGGCGCATAAGCGCCTAAGAGGTGCAACGACTACCCGTGATAGCCCACAGTGGACAATCTTTGCAACTTGCATCGCCTCGTTAGGTGCGCGAGACTTACAGTCACCTTCGCATCACCTCCCAGCCTTCTTCCGGACGACGTGGTCACCATCTCTAGTTGGCTTGCGGAACTGGCTTCTACGCCATGCGCGAGGACGTATTGCGTGGCACAACAGCGGCTTCGGGATCAGCCATCACCTCGCCTATCTCCGCGATTTATTGACAAATCTCATTAAAGGAAAATTACGAGTGCCTGTTTCATGGTACTGCTCACTACTTATCGCTGGGCCATCTGATCCAGCACATTCTCACTGGAAACGTTATAGCGTTGGTTGCGTGGTCAAGCGGGAGTGGGTCAATCGTTATCTCAGCCCCTAACGCCTGAATTTGTGCAGACAAATCTCATTGTCCGCGTTATCATTAGCGCGCGATCATGAAAGGACTCACTATGGTCTCCTCAAGCCGTCGAGCTCTCGCTTGTATTCTCTTCTTAGTCGCTGCGGCTTTTTTTGCACACGCGCAGCAAGTTCAAACTGGCAGTATCAGTGGGAGAGTTACATTCAAAAACAAAGGTGTGGCCTCAATTCTCGTGATAGCAATAGACACTAACTACAGGGACGGCGAGGAACGCTCGCATAACCGCGCACTCACTGATATCGACGGAAACTATCATATTGACAACGTTCCCACAGGCGATTATCTAGTCTATCCGGTCGAGCCTGCACTCGTCATAGAAAGTGACCAGCGAGTGACCATTACCGCAGGAGACACTATCCGGGACATTAATTTTGCGTTGGTCCATAGCGGAACGATTACAGGAAGAATCACAGGCGCTGATGGACAACCGCTGATTGGTGAAACCGTAAGTGTGGTCCGCGTCGAACCGGAATCCGATTACGCGCGGCACAAATTCGCCAGTTTCCGTACCGGCAATCAAGGAATTTACCAGGCTTTTGGCTTACGTCCAGGAAAATACAAAGTGTCTGTAGGACAACCTTTGCCCAGACAAATTCCTTCGCCAAGGTATCCGGGATACGTGCTAAAGATCCTCAAGCAAACCTTCTATCCATCGGTAACTGATCCTGAGAAAGCAATAATTCTCGAAGTAACTGAGTCAGGCGAGATTAAAGATATCGACATCGTGGCGACTGCCGCTTCCACCTTCAAGCTCGCGGGCCGAATCATCGACGGTGAAACCAGCAAGCCACTTCCCAACGTCCGCTTTGTCATCATGCAAAGCAACTTTTCTTACTCAAAAGGATTATTCAGTTCCGATAGTAACGGGGAATTCAAGTTAGAGGGTGCCACACCCGGAAACTACAAGCTCTTCATTTTTTCGGCTGGTGACTGGCGAGCCGATCCTTTGACGGTTGATGTCATCGACAAAGATCTAACCGGACTGGAGCTCAAAGCCATGAGGGGGGCCAGTCTGGCAGGTGTGGTAGTCGTGGAGAACTCAGACAATAAAGTCGCTGCACCGAAGCTGAGCGACTTACTTGTTTTTGCCTCCGTTCCGAACCTCTCCACACCGGATTACACTCCGATCAACCCGATACACGTAAATCCGGATGGTAGTTTTAAGATCGCTGGGCTAACGGCAGGGATGAACCGGCTTCGTCTGTGGCAGAGAAATGACTCTCCGTTGAGCGCGTTGGAGATCGCAAGAGTCGAGCAAAACGGCGTGCGACAATCCGGCGATATCAACTTGAAAGATGGTGAGCAAGTCGCCGGACTACGCATCGTAGCAAAAGTTGTTGAGCTCACGGGTGCGATACGTGGACAAATAAAGCTTGAAAACGGCGAGCCATTGCGCGCCGCTCACGTCATAGTCTCAATTAGCCGGCTGAATGAGAATTCGTCAAAATCGTCTGAAGTGGATTCGCGCGGCCGCTTTTTGATCGAGGGTTTGGCGGAAGGCACTTATGAACTGAGTCTGATGATGGCCCCGCCGGGTGCACATGCTCTTGATGACGTAGGGAGACAACAAGTGACTGTGATTGAAAATCGGGTGAGCGAAGTAACTGTGATAGTAAAACTAAAACCATGAACTGCGGAACACAAGCCGTACCAACACCTCACAATGCCAGTTGGCTAAGTCGATCCTTCGATTTAAGTGCGAAGGTTCAGAGGATTGTTTGCAGTCAAGTGAATTAACGGCACCGTGAGATCTCTGCTTTTGGTTGCGCTTTGGTGCGCCGTTTTGGGAAGAAAGGCGCGCACACTGCTTAGAGATTCAGATCCACATCATCATCTGCGATCTGAGCCGAATCGCTTTCTTCGACGTGCAAGTTTGTCGCTGGCAATAAAGGTCACACGATCAATTAATGGCTCAGTTGACCGTAGCGGATTCAACTTGTCTTTCATTCGGAAGAATTGAATTGGAGCCCGTTGGCCGATTTCTAACGCGACTCCAAGAAGGGAGGGCGAGCGATGACGAAAACTAAACTGGGCGGGTCAGAACTGTCAGATCTTCAGAGCGTGTGGCCGAGCTTGAGGCCGAGCTTGACCTTTGGAAAAACCAGCCGTGGCAACTGGAGCATGACTATCCTCACGGCTCGGCAGGAGGCAGACGCCGCGGCGAAAGCGAGGTAAGTGAAACGCTGAACGATCTACAGATAAACGCGATGATCAATTACCTGGCGGAAAGCTCAGAAGCAGTTTCCATCGGCTCAATTATTTTACTGATGGAATACCTGGGCTCGCTGGCCTTCGCGAAGCAGTTTAACGATCTCGACATGGCGATCGATGATATTCGGCGCGGCCTTGTGACCGATAGGTATTCGCCAGTCAAAACCGGCGTCGAGGAATTGAGCTCGAAACACTCGAGCGCGTTGATGATTTGATCACGTTCCGCGTAACCAGCGACTTGCAACACCTCGCTGAGGCTTATCAAAAGCACAAGGACGGAAAGGCGCGCGCGAAGTGAGAAGGGAGCGCAAATGTATGTTAGCTTAATCGCCGCGCATAAAGTACCAATGAGATCAGCCAGAAAACTTGAGGCCACCCTAGCGGGTGGCCTCTTTCTAGCTTATTAGGATTAGTGCTCCGCAGCTAGGACTCGAACCTACACCATTGGCCGGCGCGATCGTTCTGAAGCAGACTAGGCTGTTGATGGGCCTCAGAAGCAAATGATACGTCGAGCAAGTTATCGGTCAGATATCGCTATTCGTAATTCGTGATCCAGCGTAGAGCTAATCTCGGATCAACTGGGCCTCGCGACAGCACACGATTGCGTCCGCAAATATGTCGACCGCGAAGCCACCGGCTCCGTGGCCTTTAGCTCGGCAGAACTGGCCGCCTCTTCCGCGCTCGCAAAGGAAGTTCCAACCACGATCTTGTAGACCGGTTTTATCCACCAGAACCAGTGCTATACGTCATATCCCACTTCTCCATTAATCATGTCTGCTCCTTATAGTAGATTGCATTCGAGTCGGACCATTGGTCCAACTCGAATGCAAAGCTAACTAACATTACTTGCAGTAGAGTCGATCCGTGCTGGTGGCGCTGCTCAGGTAATGCCTTGTCTGCCAGGACAACGCCACGCGGTAAGCGCAGGGAGGATCGGCGGAGACGTTCACGAGAAAACCGCCGTTATTGCCCGGTTGATGTGGGCCTCCGGCGCCGCCTCTGAAGAGATAATTACTCGTCGGAGGAGGCGGAACGAAATTGCCGTTTGGTAATGGCGGAGGCGGATGAACGCCGCCGCTGTTGTTTGAGATTCCGAGACTGAAGAATCGCAAATGCGGATGATCAATGGTGTAGAGAATATGCACTGCTGTCGACACCGGGTTACAAGCGTTGACGCGAAGTTCTTCCAGGTCGAGAGCCACCGCCACTGGAGAATTATCAAGCACGATGGAATCCAAAGTGTCGGTCGCAACAATCGCCTGCGTTACCGCGTCGCGCACTTCAAACGTCAGCCGGTATCGCCGTATCGGTTCGCGCTCGGCTGGAGTCAAAGAGCGTCCCGCTTCGACGATTTGCAAGCCACCGGGCAGTTTTGCCGGATGTGCACTGGTGATCGCCGGCGAGTTTAAGACAAACAGATCGAAGGTGCGCAGGAAGTTGGAATTGTTCACGTTGACGACGCTGGTCGTAGTATCACGCATGTCAACCGTAACGGCTTTGTTGTCAACCCTGATCCATCCGCCCGGAAGTAGATCCCCAGATTCGACATGGACTTGCTCCGAGTCAGAAAAGCCAAGCGCATTTGTGTAGAACACATAGCCAACCTGCGTTGTTTCGATTTGCGTGACCGGCGCCATAGCGGCAGGCGCAGGCGCAATCGTCGGGAGCGCAGTCGGGTCATCAGCTCCGCCGGGCCACGTCCACTCGCCGATGAGAAAGCGATACTCGAGTGCATTTGCGGGAGCTGCGACGTTGCGTAACGGACAGTTTCCTTTCAATGCGACGCCACCACCGAACACGAAAGAATTCGCCGGCCCACCTGCATAACCTTCCGCAGAGAAACCGGAGGTTGAAGCGGACGGGAATGGGTGAATGTCGAAAATTTCCACCTGTTGCCAATGCGGAATATTTTCATGGGGCGGCGGCTGCACTTCATCAGTGCAGAGCTCAACGCAAAAGCAGTGCGCGACATTTTCGCGTCCAGGAGTGCGTCCCTGCGCCTGTGTCTCGTTCAGAATTCTGACCCCGCCGAGCTCGGCGGTGAAATAGACATCGGGACCACTTGCAAACTCGACATTAATAAAGGGAGAGAAAGGCGTAACTTGAAACTGAGCCGTCGTATAGTCGATGCGAAAACGTCCGCTCGCATCCGTGACGGCACTGCCGAGTGGATCGTCTTGCCACCAATCAGCATCGAAGGCTTTGACGGTAGCGCCGGGAATCGGAGTCTGGGGAGAGGCGCAGGTTCTTAATCGCCCGCAAATGGTCCACGCGCCGAAACGCCCGCGTACCAGGCACCAGAAGCGATATGGAAGACAGTAGTCCCAGATCGCCATCAAATCATTCTCCCTTTCGCGCCAGCGAGGCTGAAAGGTCGTAATTGAAAACTGTAGCGGCTTTGGTGGCCGTGGGCCCGGTATGAGCCGCGGCACCGTACCGCAATAGACATCCACTTCAAATGCTTCGCCGCTGTAGCGCTGCTTATCGCCTAGTTGGAAGGTGAAGTTGCCTTGCTCGTCGGTCTGGGTTTCGGCAATCAACGTCGACGCTTTCTCAGCGACCTGCTCCTCCGTCAAGATGGCGAAGGTTTCTTTAGGGCTGGCAACGGCTAAGGCCGTCACAGTTTGGGCATCGCGACTACGGTAAAGACGCACCGTCACGTTCGTGAGCGGCTCCGGACACTCTGGGCAGATCAGCCCGCAAAGTTTTCCGCGGAAGATGTAAGGCATTTTATTCTCCTGAAGACTATTGTGAGTTTAGCGTCCCAGTTGATGCGTTCCGTTTGACAGGGTGCGAGATGAAGGAACGTCATCAGGTTGCAGTAGGCACCACTCGGCGTGCTGCGGGCGTACACCAAGACACATCAAATTGCCTCGCCTACTAACAATGCTTTTGAGGGAGCAAAATGTGTCAGTTCAGGTTTGAAATAAGATTTCTCTGTGCAACCTGTCTGCGAATGTCACGGCGCCAACGAGTATCGGACCTTCAAGTACAGAGTGCATTGCACCGTCGGCTCCAGCCCGGCCGGATTAATCACCACATCGAACGCGCTTCTATCCAGTGGCTCCAAATAGGCAGTGCTGCTCTTGCGCTCGTGCACCACACGCGTTCTCGAATCATCGTTTTGTTCAACTGATCCAGACTCGGCAGCCGTGTAGCTCTGATAGAGTTGGTCAGGATAAAAGGTGGCGTATGTCTCTTGAAATACGGCGTTACGCTTGAATTTCAACGACAGCGAGCGAGTGTAATTTTCTTCTTTCTGCTTGACCACACTGCTCGCTTCTTCCAGGAGGCGGGTGCGGATTTTGGCTAAGTCGTTGATAACGTAATCAACCTTGATCAGGTCGAAGATTGACGCTTGTGCGGCCGCGGCAACCAGCTTTTCGAGTAGCGATCGATCTTTGTATCGTAAGGCAATGGTTTTCTTGGTTTCAAAACCGCTGAGCTTTTCGCGGATCGTGCCATCGGCGCCGGCGGGGGCGAAATTGTAGACGCGGTTCTGCGTGATCATGTCAACGTAGCTATTGCTGCGACTTACACCCAGCTTCTCAGCCGCGCTGAGAAACTGTTCGATCCGTGCATTTACCTTTTGATTACTCTCCATTGCAGTTGGCCCTTCCTGAGCGACTCCGAAGACAGCGACGAACTCGTCAGGATTGGCGTTCAAAAGGACGTAAGCCTCGATGAACTGCACCGGCACGAGGTCTTTGTTCTCCGCTCCATAAGTCACGCCGTTGCTTGGACTCCTTCTTTCCGTGCTGCGACCATACACCCCTCGATTGCCGGCCTCTTGCGCTGACGCGTTCATTGCTCCGATGGCGAGCACAACCAAAGCGACTCCACTTAACGCAGGTAAATGGATTCTGATGTGTTTCATTTTTTATCTCCTTCAGTATGATCCTTTCAAAGATTTGTATGGCAAAGTCACTTGCTCAAGTAAGACAGCACCTGCTAAAACCTTGAACTTTGAGATGCGGGGTCTCATCTCAGATCCCGTTCGAGAAGATGGAGGAACATCTGTTTACCAGAAACGGCGCGTTGCGGGGCGTAATTTTTTTCTCCTCCTACAGTCTCGCATCATTTTCGAAGGTTCGGTCCAGGGTTTTATTTGCTTTCATTCTGTCTCTCCTGCTTTGTCTCTACAGCTTTTATTTTCGGACTTTCCCGGTAACAGAACATTTCCACTTACTAGGAGATCAGGTTCGCGACTGGAATTGGGCAGTAAAGCCTTTTCGCGAATTGCCACTCGTTGGCACGCCAACAAGCCAGGGCGGATTTTGCTTAGGACCAATCTTTTATTGGACTTTATGGCTTATCAGAATCACTATCGGGCCATTCTGCGAGAATCTCCCACACGCCGGTGGCCTGGGCCTGGCGGCAATCCACTCGATCGCTGACGCAATCCTGCTAATTGCGATTCTTAAGCGAGGCCTTCCGATCATCGCGTCCGTAGCGATCATGCTCGTGCTCGTTTCCTCACCTTTTGAAACAGGCTTATCCGGAACTATCTGGAATCCGGGGCTCTCGGTCTCATTCGTAGAATTCGCCACTGCATCATTTCTTATGATTCCGAATTCTCATTGGGCTTTGAAAACGCTGCTGACGTCAACTGCGGCATGGCTGGCTGTACAAGCTCACACTCAGGCGATTTTCTTTGCGGTTTCATTGTTGGTCTATCTCGTCGTAGAACCGTGGCTCGTCGCTGGACCACGGCTCGTCGCTCTGAAGCGCCTGCTAATAATTATCGCGGTGATTTTAGTGCTGCAAATTCCCTACTTCATTGAGATCAACAAACGCGATATTCCTCATGAGCAATTCAATTCGCTACTCACTAAACCATCATCAGTCCATCCTTACGCCAGTTTCACTGCTTTAATTGATGCGCTGACGGAGTTATTTGGACCACATTTGTCATGGACTTTAGTGATTGTTTTGATCCTCGTAGCCGGCGGAGCATTACTCATTGGGTATCGGAAGAATCATGAGATCCTTGCTGTCACCTTGCTGCCTTTATTTCTGACATGGCTTGGATATAGCTTTCTTTCTGTCGGCACACTTTATACCTACTTTTATATGAATCTGATGCCATCGTTCGTTCTACTAATACTGTTCGGTTTTATGAAGAGTCCTTTGCCAACACTGAATAAAGTTTCTCCGCTACTGGGACTATTCGTATTGCTATTGGCGTTCATCGCACAGCCCAGCCGGATGGTAGCGCGAGCTCATTGGACCACTTATCCTTACTACGCAGCCATTGTTCGTGGTGCTAAAGAAATTGTTCGTAATGGCGTACCGGTGCGTACAGTAATACCTCCGCCTTACCCTAATGAAGTCGAGCCAGCTTACCTGGTACGATGGCTTGGAGGTCGAGTTGAGGATTCGGCCGGCTTGATAGCGACTATCGGAACAGACGGCAGCGTAACCTACCAGGCGGTCGCTGACGTGCAAAAACATTGAAAGCCTTGCCTAAAAAAGTCGTCCCGATGATTCACGTGCCTGACGTGCGCGCCACTGTCGCCTGGTACGAGAAGATTGGCTTCACCGTCAGAGCGACATATGCGGATGAAACTGGTGATAACTTCAGCTTTGCCATCGTGTCGTTTGGCGAGGCGACGGAAGTCACGTTCAGCACCGACGGCGAAATCAGCGATAGTTGGCGCCGCGAAGTGGATCTCTACGTCTACACTGACAATGTTGACGAGCTTTACGAACGACTGAAAGACAGCGTTGACGTGGTTGAAAAGCCACATGACACGTTCTACGGAATGCACGAGCTGATCATCCGCGACTTGAATCGTTTCTGGATCACGTTCGGCGAGGAGAGCGTGTTTGCGATCTTGATGGGCGGCGTCTACGAATCGGATGAAGAACGCGTTCAAAGAGCTATCGACAGTGGCCGCATCGACCTTGAAACACTAAACGTCGCGCTCGCTTTCGCGGGGAGCAAGGAGAACGCGGCAATCATCAGGTTGTTGACCGGCGCAGGCGCACAACCGCCACCGCACGTCGATCTGCAAACACTCGAGTCGTACGCAGGCTTTTACCACAGTGAGCAGGGGATCTCAGCGGAGATTACAGTGCGCGACGGCCGGGTGTTCGCCACGCCTGCGGGAGAGCAACCAATGAGCCTCTGGCCCTTGGACCAGGTGACTTTCCGGCCAGTTGCGATGGCTGGAGTAAAGCTTGTTTTCAACGTTGATCAGGTTAAGAGACTCACACTAATCCATGACGGCCACGCGATCGATTTAATCTGTGGTTAGTCTTTTGTTGCTAAGCGGGAAACGCGGCTTCTTCGGTGACGCGCTTTGCTTGTTCGAAGTGACGCTGTTCGTGGACCACGATGATGCGATATGCGTCCATGAGGCTGTAAGTGACCGCAGCCGCTACGGGTGAAGTGATCACGATCTTCTCGAGGTCGAGATGCTCGGTCGATTTCATCTTCTCGACCATTCTCGCCTGCTGGTCCACGAAGTCGTCGATTACTGACGCGCTGATGTCGCTTTGCGCTGGTTGAAACTTTTGTGGCGCTTTGATCTTGCGAGTCGATTTCGGATCGAGCGATTTGATCAGGAGTTTGGCGGCGAGACCGGGCAGCACCGGCATGCGTTGCCAGAACGTTGGCTTAACACCCGCGATCACGCCTTCGATGGTCGGGAAGTAACCTTTGTTACTGGTGAGTAAATGATCGAAGCACTGCGCCACGCTCCAACGTTCGGCCGACGGTTTCCAGTTAAGTTGTGCTGGACTCAGCGGCCCAAACGTCGATTTTGTTTCAGCAGCGATATTGTTCGCCGCGGTGATCAAATCTGGGAGCTTGGCGGTTAGATAATCCATCGTCGAATTAATTACGCCGAAGGCGTTTCGCAGACTCGGAATACGCGCCGAATTAATTACGCCGAAGGCGTTCGCTAATTGTAGCCCAGGGTTCGAGGAACGAGAACCCTGGGTACATAACATAAAAAGCGTTCAAACCCTGAAAGGGTTCGGCGGTTGGCGAACCCTTTCAGGGTTGAACGTGTAATTGAATAGGTGACCCAGGGTTCTCGCGCCTCGAACCCTGGGCTGAAATTAGCCAACGCCTATCGGCGTTATCTAAAGCCGATAGGAACGCTACGGCGTTGGAACTAATTAATGAACTCTTGAAGATCCTTTGCGAAACGCTCGGGGCGTTCCCAGTGTAGCGCGTGACCGGTGTTCGGATAGACTTTCAACACTGAATTCCGCAATTCTGACACCAGCAGATCCTGCTCGGAGCGTGGGAATATACTCTCCTTGTCGCCCCACAAAATCAATGTCGGCGTCTTGATCTTCTTCAACTGCACATCAGCTTCAGGCGCAAGCATCTCAGCCATTACCTCACGCCAAACATGCGCGGGCACCTTGACGCTCTCCTTCACGACACCCTGCAAAAACTCAGGTGCCAAAGGATGAAATACTGTGCTCACCTGAAAATCACGCGCAAAAGTCTCAGGCACCGGAGACGTGTCCTTCAACGCTTCGATCTCACGTTGCAACTCGCGCACAGTGTTATTGCGAACCGTCGTCGCAGACGCAACGAGCACGAGTTTACTCACTCGCTCAGGAGCTTCATACGCAACGTGCTGCGCGACGAAGCTGCCCATCGAGTGGCCCACGATCGTTGCCTGCTTGAGATTCATCGCGTCCATGAACGCGATCACATCCGCCGCAAACTGCTCCATCGCATATCCACCCATGGGACGAGACGAGTCGCCGTGTCCACGCTGGTCCAAAACGTAAACGCGATACTTGTTGTCGAGCAGCGGTAACACGGGGCTGAACGAGAACCACGAATCAGTGAAGCCGTGCAACATGATCACAGGCGTTCCTGACGGATCACCTTTGTACGCATATCGCAAGCGCACGCCAGTCTTCAGGATCACGCTTGCAAACTGCACCTCTGAACCAGAGACAGCAGCCGAATCATTGCCTATGCTCATGCCAGACAACGACGCGACGCTGAGTTTGGTATCAGCAAACTGCCACGCCTTCTCATACTCGCCCTGGACCGACTTCGCCGCAGCTTCCTTGCCTTGCTTTCTCAAACTCTCGGCAAGACCGAAGAGCGCACGACCATTGCGCGGCCGTCGCAAAATCTCAGCGCGAAACACTTTCTCCGCACCACTGTAATCGGCGTTTGCAAACAACACACCACCGAGCACCTCACGAACCGGCAAGTCCCAGTCAGCCGGCTCAGCGTAGTACGTCGCATCTTCAGCGGCGATGGATTTATTCAACAGATCGATACCCGCTTGCTTGTCTCCTCGAGCGAGCGCAATCTTGCCTTCGAGCTCGAGCTCCCCAACCTTCGTGACGTCGGACGCCGTGTTATTGAAGACGCGGACTTCCGGTGTCAGGCTCTGATTGACTGCCTTCAACGCGGCCAACTCTGCTTCAGCCTTCGCCGTATCTTTCGACGCTGCATACGCACTGCCACGCGCGAAGTGCCAGTAAGCAGTCACGATCTTCAGCGAAGGATCGGGCTTCGGCTCTTTCAGGATCTCGTCCCACTTGCCGAAACGCGTCATTGACACGAGCGGATACGGCATGAACATCTCGAGCATCGGCATCGCTTTGACGACGGGCTTTACATTCGCCTCGAGCTCGCGCGCGTTTTTGATCGAGTCGGCATAACGTCCATTCATGGCGCTTGCTGCCGCCAAAAAATGGACGTTATGGTTGTAGTACATGTTTGGATAGAGCCCCTTGTTGCCGCTCTTCGTCATGTACTCCCGATCCACAGCAATCGCGTCTACGTTTGCTTTCGCCGCCTGGTAGTAATCACCAGTGCGGATGTAGACGTGCGACGGCATATGGACCAGATGCCCTGCGCTTGGTGCGATCTTCCCGAGACGATCGGCACTCGGCAGCGCTCGTTCTGCATTGGTTGAAGCTTCGACAGCGTGAATGTAGTAGTGATTCGCGCCGCTGTGATTTGGATTACGACGCAGCACACCTTCAAGGGTCGCTACGATCTCGAGTGTGTCTTCCGCTGGTTTGCCATCGAGCGACCAGAGGTGCCACGGCCGCAAGTTCATCATGCTCTCCGCGTAAAGCGTGGCGGCATCGAGATCGTCAGGATAGTCCTTCGAAAGCTGGCCCATCGCATTCTTGTAATCGACTTCGAGCTTGTGTCGATCGACGTTAATGTCAGACGAGTAACGTTTCGAGAGCGCGTTGATGTATGCGCGATCTTGCTCTGACGCTTTTGGCGCGAGCTGGATCGCTTTCTGCAGATTGTTGTAGGCCTCGAGCAGCGCTGGACCATCAGCGGGCACGTTGTAATTCGTACCCAGGGCGAGCGCGACGCCCCAGTAGGCCATCGCGAGCTGCGGGTCGAGCGTCGCTGCCTGTTTGAATGATCTAATCGCCTCTTCATGATTGAAGGCGTAAAGATAAGACAATCCCTGATTGAAAAACTTCTGGGCTTCAGGGTTGCTGGTTGAAACCGGGTGATTGATGTCGCCGAGCCCTGTTTCGAGCGTCACGGGCGCCATTTCTTTAGCTGGCGCGTGGCCGTGTTGCCCGTAGACTGCGATCGGAAAGAGCAGCAGAATCGCTAAGAACAGATGTTTCATTTGAATCTCCTTAGACTCCACACTCCTTAACGCGTAGTTTGGTCGCAAAAAGGCACAAAACTACGCTCCATATTTGAGTTGCACGACTTTCGCTTTGCCCTTTGCGTAGACGGTAACGATGAAAAGATCGTCGAACTTGCTCTCGTCGATTGTCGGAACGACATCGCCGCCGAGCATTTTGATTACGTCCGGAATCGAGTTGCTGTGGCCAATCACGAGTACACTCTCGCCACTGCGTTCGAGGATCTTGTTGGTGACTTCCGCGGTTGATTCAGCCGCGACCTGCCTTGTGTTCGATGGGTTTATTTTAAGCGTAAACGGCGTAACTGTTAACCCGAGTTTGGTAGCCAGCGGCTCGGCCGTTTGTTTCGTCCGGGTGTATTGCGAGGTAAGAATTGCTTTGATACCAGCGCTGCCGAGTAGGCGAGCGAGCGCTTGTGAACGCGCGATACCGTCTTTGCTCAAAGGCGGATCCTGTCGTGGCTCCTGTTCCCTTTCGGCGTGCCGGATCAGAAATACAGTGATCGGCTTGAATTCATCCTGCGCAACGGTGGGTTGTGAAAACATCACTGTCGCGAAAACCATCAATATCAGAAGTGTTATCGTTTTCATCTATCAAAGCTCCTTGCGCATCGGAACGAAGTCAAGTTTTACCGAGTCTGTAAGATCGAGAGTGAGGTTTCCGGTTTCGACGAAGCCGCACGACTTATAAAATTCGATCCCGGGAAGAGTCGACAGCAACTCCAACGCGCGATAGCCCTGCGCGTGCGCTTCGTCTTCACAGCGCGAAAGGAGCGCACGCGCGACTCCCTTGCGCGCGTGATCGGGATGAATGAAGAAAGCGCGTATCTTTGCAGGCTCTGTTTTTGGATCGATATAAGCAATGTCTCTCGAGGAATACTGATCGCCGCCAAAAAGAGTTTTCCTCTTACTCCATCCGCCACAACCAGCCATCTGTCCGTTACTCTCGACAACGAAATACGTGCCATCCTCGATGAGAGTGGTATCGACGCCAAACACAGTCGCAATGGCTGCTTCGATTTGCTCATCGCTGTAGTGTTCGCGACTCAGCTTTCGCGCTGACTCGGCGATCAACTGCTGGAGCGCGTCGCGATCTTCCATCCTCGCCTTACGAATGATCATTACGCCAGCCCGTAACCGTATTTGAATAATGGATTGTAATTCCGATCACCGGCATTGATCGGAATCTGGTCCATCGATCGTGGCCACGAGAACGAGAGTTTGCCCACGAAGCGGTAATCACCAAAGAGCACGTCGGTCACGCCGCGACCTTCAGTTCCAGGTAGCCACGCAGCGACAAACGCATCTGCCTTGTCGATCACCTTGTCGATAATCAGCGGGCGACCCGAGATCAAGACGACGACGAGCGGCATTCCGGCTTGTTTCATCTTTTCGACTACCGCGACGTCTTCTTCGGAGAGCTCAAGACTTTGCCGGTCGCCCATCCACTCTGCGTATGGCGTCTCACCGATGACGACGACTCCGAGATCTCCAGCGGCATTAGATCCCTCTTTTGAATAGGTAATCATCGTTTGCGGGGAAACTGATTGTCTGATCGCTTCGAGGATGGTCGTGCCGCCGGTGGTTTGTGCGCCGCTCTTGCCCTGCCAGCTTATGGTCCAACCGCCACACTGGTTACCGATATCGTCGGCGCTTTTGCCTGCGACGTGAATCCGGTTGAGCTTCTTTGAAATTGGCAGTAGTCGGCTTTCGTTCTTCAGCAACACGAGCGTCTCGCGCACGCACTCGCGCGCTACCTGACGATGCCGCGCCGAGCCGAAACTCGCATGCAGTTTCCGATCAGCGAGATTCGATCGACCGTCCATCAGCCCCATCGCAAATTTGACGCGCAGGATCCGCGTGACTGCATCATCAATACGCGACATCTCAACACGCTTCTCGCGGGCGAGCTCCAGCAGCAAGCTGTAAAGCTCGCGATACTTCGCTGACACCATGAACATGTCCATGCCCGCGTTTACAGACGTCTCGATCTGCGTCTTGTAATCGCCAGGCATTTCGTCGATCGCGTCGTAGTCGGAGATCAGGAAGCCATCAAACTTCAGCTCGTTTTTGAGTATCTCGGTGAGTAAGCGTTTGCTGCCGGAACACTTCACGCCGTTCCAACTGCTGTACGAAGGCATGATCGTGCCGACGCCCGCTTTAATTGCGCTGACGTAACCGGCCATGTGGAGACGGCGCAGCTCGCTCTCGCTGAGTGTTACGTCGCCGCGATCGAGTATTTGTAGATCGGCTTTGAGTTTTCTGCCGGTTCCGTACTTCGTGGCGCCGTCGCCGATCCAATGCTTTGCGCAGGCGAGCAGGCTTACGGGATTGCTGAGATCATTGCCCTGGTATCCGCGGACTGCGGCTGCGCCCATCATGCGCGCGAGCTCGGGTGTTTCGCCGAAGCCTTCGTAGCTTCTGCCCCAACGCTCGTCGCGCGGCACCGTGACGCAGGGCGCGAAAGTCCAGTTGATGCCGGTGGCTCGTGTTTCGATGGCGGTGATGCGCGCTGCGCGTTCGACGAGTGTGGGATTGCGTGAGCAGCCGAGGCCGATGTTGTGTGGGAAGAGCGTAGCGCCGAGAACGTTGCTGTGACCGTGAACAGCGTCGATGCCGTAGAGGAGGGGAATGCGCAGACGCGTCTTTTGCGTGCGCGATTGCAGGTTGTCGTAGTGATCGGTCCAGTCGACGAGTCCGTTGCCGGTTTTTGGATCGGAGCTGCCGCCGCTCAGTACGGAGCCGAGGAAATAGTTTTCGACGTCGCTCGGATCCTTAAGACTCGCCGAATTGGCCTGGACCATCTGCCCGACTTTTTCTTCGAGCGTCATACGACCAAGCAACGCGCGGACGTCGTTGGTTTTCTGGGCTTTGAGAAGTCCTGCGCCGACGAATGTCATTGCAGATGCCTGGATAAACTCTCGTCTGTTAATTTTCATGGGGAATCTGAATCGTTTTCTCTGCGGCCCTCTGCGTATCTTTGCGGCCTCTGCGTTGAAAGTACCTTAACGCAGAGAACGCAGAGATATGCAGAGAACCGCAGAGAAGCTAAACTCTCATCAATTGTTCGACGATATCTTTCGCGGCGTTGGGGTGGCCCATTCGTTGGGAATTCCTTTGCATTGTCTTGAATCGATCGGGGTCGCTCAGCAGCCGGTCAAGCTTGTACGACAGCGTCGGCAGGTTGTTACAACGAATCGCCACCGCACCTTCGAGCAGATGATCAGAGTTCCGCTCTTCCTGACCAGGAATCGGATTCACGATCACAAACACGAGTCCCTTCGCCAGCGCCTCAGACGTCGTCAACCCGCCCGGCTTGCCGAGTACGAGATCCGATGCGGTCATCAGCTCGTCCATCTCCTTCGTGTAGCCAAACGGCTTAAGCAGCACAT
>Ga0208338_1000113_pt1 | contig 21710 bp, 18 predicted proteins | sample ForSoiNitrogNN91_FD_187858 | JGI IMG/M metagenome (GOLD analysis project Ga0208338, IMG submission 187858) | Forest soil microbial communities from Browns Valley, California, USA, that are Nitrogen fertilized - NN91 (SPAdes) | ecosystem: Environmental > Terrestrial > Soil > Temperate forest ...
TGTAGTGACTTTGCGAGTGCCTGCGCTGAAGGAACGCCGCACAGATATTCCGTTGTTAGCTGAGCGTTTCCTCGCCACCGTGGTTGATCGCGAAGGACACAAGCAGTTAACGCTTTCGGAAGAGACCATCAGAACGCTCGTGGCTTACAACTGGCCCGGGAATGTGCGCGAGCTCGAGTCGGCGATCGAATACGCGGTGTTGCACGCGCGCGGTCACGCTATCGCGCCGGAAGACCTGCCGGAAAAACTTCAGTCGGCACAGGTGCGCACCGCCGCGCGCGCACCGTTATCCGCGCTCTTCGAAGATCTACCCGCGCTCGACGAGCTCGAACGTCGCTACCTTCTCTACATCCTCGAGATCGCCGGTGGCAATCGCACGCGCGCCGCCGAAATCCTCGGCATCGATCGCCGCACGCTTTATCGCATGATCGAACGCTGGGAATAACATGTGGCCCCTTTTGCTCTTCGGTCCTAATTAGCCACAAAAAGGCACAAAAAGCACAAAATATCTTTATGTGCTTTTGTGCTTTTTTGTGGCTATGAAATTGCTGTGCGTTTGCTGGCATGCGGTTGAGGGTTAACCTACAGCAAAAGATTCTGCTGCTTGTGGCTGGTTCGATGTCGTTGATCCTGCTAGCTTCGTCTTACCTCCACAGCGGCAGAATCCGATCGCTGATGGCAACGTACGTGAATCAGGGTAGCGTGATGACCGTGGACGATCTTCCCGCGCGCATTCGTTGCCAACCGTCACACGACACGCCGCCGCTCACGTCAGACGATCTCGATGAGCTCTTTTCGGGGCTACCGAATCTCGACGAATCGAGCGCCGCTACATCCTCTTCGTCCTGGACGCCACCGGCATCAACCGCAAAACCCTCTACCGCATGGCCGCCTGCTTCGAGATCGAATTCGCTCATTGAGATAGAGAGACAGTTGTAGACAGGATGACAGGATTTACAGTATTAACAAGATAGATCCTGCTCATCCTGAAAGTCCTGTCATCCTGTGAAACGACTACACGTCGACATTAAAACCGCCATTCTCCTTGTGCTTTTAGGCGGTGTTTCGCTTGTGCTTTACCGGGCTGGGCTGAATGCAAGTGGTGTTAGCGGGATCCGGTTTTTTATGAAGGTCGCGTTCGTTCAATCCGCGATCTACCTGCTCGCCGCCTGGATCGTCGTTCGCGCTCGCTCTTCAAATGCAACTCTTCTCATCGTCATCGCATTCGCAATCGCATTCCGGCTGAGCATACTCTTCGCGCCGCCTTATCTCTCCGACGATATCTATCGATACGTTTGGGACGGGCGGGTGCAGGCGGCGGGCATCAATCCGTATCGTTATATACCCGCGGCGCCCGAGTTGGCCCAACTGCGCGATGAAACTATCTATCCGAAGATAAACCGAAAAGACTGGGCTCACACGATCTACCCGCCCGTCGCGCAAATCGTTTTCTTCCTCACGACCAGAATCAGCGAGAGCGTCACGTGGATGAAAGCAACGATGCTGTTGTTTGAGCTGGTGACGTTCTGGGCCGTGGTCCAGTTGCTCACTCTACTTAACCGCCCGCGACAACTTCTGCTCATGTACGCATGGCACCCACTCGTCATTTGGGAGTTTGCCGGCAGCGGACATGTCGACGCTATTTCCATCGCTTTTATCGCTTTGGCGTTGCTCGCGTGGCAAAGAAAATCCGATCTGGGCGCAGGTTTCACGCTCGCTTGCGCCACGCTCGTCAAACTCTTCCCCGTCGTTTTAGCTCCTGCAGTGCTCAAACGCTGGCGAATCGCACCAGTCCTGGCGACGACGATCGTTGCGGGTTATCTCGCCTATATCAGCGTTGGTCCAGGAGCCGTCTTCGGGTCTTTGCCCGGCTACACGCAGGAAAGAGGATTACTTCGCGGTCAACAATTCTATGCGTTGAGCTTAGCGCACAAACTTTTTGGATTCGATTTGCCAGGCATCGCTTACATAATCGTGGTGCTGCTGGTTATGAGCGCGATTGGGCTTTGGGTGCTTTTGAAAGGACGCCGTGAGGATTATCTGAAACACGCAATGGTGCTGGCGACGGCAACTACCGTGCTGTTCGCGCCGCATTTCTCCTGGTATTTCTGCTGGCTGGTTCTCTTTCTCTGCTTCGTACCGAGGCTGTCGATCTTTTACTTAACAATCGCCAGCTTGCTTCTTTACGCAACGTGGCTCGGTGACTCACCCGATGAGATGTTCGTGATCAACTCACTGATCTACTTGCCCGCGTTGCTGATCGGAGTCGTCGAGTTCTTCCGGCGCCGCTTCAACGTGAAGTTGCCTGCGATACTGCGTCAGGACCAACCTTCTCAATAGTGGCGCGCTCAATGATCTTGCTCTGAGCATCCTGCATGTCACGAAACCGCTTTTTAATTCCTAGTGCCGCTGCATCGTCGAGATCGATCCAATAACCTCTTTGGTCAATCGGCAACTCAAGAAAAACCGTCGGCGACTGGGAGTTTGCGTCAACAACGACATAATCAGTTACAGCAGCTCGGTGAAACTCGTCCTGGGAAATCTTTACTACCTGAAAATTTTCAGGTTTATCGTCTGCGATGTCCTCGAACAAATCCAGCGCCTCTTCGATCTGCGGCGCGTTGGGCGGAAGCATAATGGTAAAAGCTACGTTTCGGCCGATACAATCCTTGATTGCCGCAATTGAATCAGTGAGAGGCTTCCTGAGCAGGTAGACGAAAGGATCCGGCGTGATCCACCAGATCTGAGTGTCCTTCTTGGAGAGGTTTGCGCGGGCCAGATCCTCAGTCGTATAGAGCCAGGTGTAGGCGGTATGGGTTGCGACATCGGTCTGCTCCGTACTGTCTGTTTCGATTTTTTTGAGCTTCTCTTCCAGATCCGGCCACCACTCCACGAATTCGCGGATCAGCAATTCATCCGGCAAACGGATCTCATTAGGCAGTTGACCATTAATACTTCGCATGAGGCGAAAGATATCGTCTTTTTCGCAAACCGTACTCTGAAATTGCGAAAGTGGACCATCAAGCTCTGACTGCTTGATGTTGAGCAACAGCGGCGAAACGTTTGACTTGCCAACCATCTTTGAAATAGCACCGGCTTCGAAATGAAGCCAAGGTGCTGCGACATTGTCCTTGGTGACGCACACGATTCCACAATCAGAATCGCCCAATTGTTCGCCCAGGACAGCGCTCCAACGCCGGCCCTTCGCTATATCTTCGGAGATGAAGGGCCGTGCGGGCTGGATGACCAGCGGAATCCACTCATGCAAGGCGGTAGCAAGGGCGTGGCTGAGAGGCCCAGACCAGCTCAGAAAGACTCTCATATCAATGTCTCCAGTGCGCGATTCAGCGCGTAAGGTGCGGATGTTGAGTTTGAAATACGCCGTAGGCGTTGGCCAATTTTAGCCCAGGGTTCGAGCTTGCGAGAACCCCTGGGTTAACAACCTAAATACATACTAACCCTGAAAGGGTTAGGCGATTGGCGAACCCCTTCAGGGTTATAAGAAATTTTATTTGCTTACCCAAGTTATTCGTTTCGTAAGGCCAGCCACGGGTCGATTCTTGTGGCGCGCCGCGCAGGTAGATAACAAGCAATGAATGCCACGGCAAGAAGCAACACGGCGCTGAAGATGTATATGCGCACGTCGGTGGCCGTTGCTGTGAGTCCAAAAACTGTGCTTCCGATCACCCGTGTTATTGCCAACGAGCCGGCAAGTCCCAGCGCCAAACCGATTAATACATTTCGGAGTCCCTGCACGATCACCATCATCAGAATCTTTTGCCTGCTCGCTCCGACAGCTAACCTGACGCCGATCTCACGGCGGCGCTGTCTCACTGTATACGTGACTACGCTATAGATCCCGACCGCCACCAGTAATAACGCTATCGTGGCGAAGATGCTCGATAAGAGCGCTTGAAAACGCCGCTGCGAGGTAGCGCCGGCAACGATGTCGTTCATCGTCCGCACATTGTAAACCGGCTGCTCACTATCGATCTGGCCCACCTCGGCACGAAACGCTGTTGCAAATGTTTCCGGTTTACCGGTCGTGCGCGCCATCACAACGAGACCGGGCATTCCAATGTAACCGTATGGAAAGTAGAAAGCCGGGGCTGTGTCTTCCGTTGAGTTGGGTGTGCGCACATCGCCAACGATACCTACAACTGTGCCAAAGGGATTATTTGTCCCGGGACGAAAACGCTTACCGATCGCGCTTTCGTTGGGCCAGTAACGTCGTGCGAAACTTTCACTGACTATGAATTCCAGCGGTTGATCGGATCGATACAGGTCGGCGAAATCTTGGCCTTGTACAAAAGGAATTCCCATGGTCTGGAAGTAACGCGCCGTAACAGCGTGCGCCTCAGACGACGATCGCGTCTGTGTTGTTGCAGCGTCGGCTCCTTCCAAGTTGATCTCCATGGTCCAGGTGCCGATCGAGGCTGGAGGCTGCTCCGCTGCTGCAACTTCAGTCACTCCAGGCACTGCACGCAAGCGCTCGAGAAGTCGATTAAAGAAGTCAACTCGCTGCTGGCGTTCGCTGTATTTCGATCCCGGCAGGCTAATCTGCATCGTAAAAACATTGTCAGGCGTAAAACCCAAAGGCACAGATTGCAACTGCGCCAACATGTTCACGAGCAACCCGGCGCTGACGAGCACAGCCGCAGCCATCGTGACCTCAGCCACGACGAGGGCGCTCCGCAAACGCGGCATTCCCTTAACGCTATCGGTTCTGCTATTTCCTTTTAACTTGCCGGTGAGATTCACACGCGAGGCCCACCATGCCGGCGCTAGTCCGAAGATCACACCCGTGAGCGCAGTGATGATAAAGGTAAAGCCGAGCACACGTGCATCAATGCGAGTTTCAGCCAAACGTGCGATGTTTTGTATGTTGGCAAACGCGATCAGTCTCGTAGCGAAGAAAGCCAACACTAAACCGAGCAATCCTCCCAGCGACGCCAGCAACAAGCTCTCGATCAATAGTTGCCGGATCAGCCGCACTGGCGACGCGCCCAACGCAGCCCGCATCGCCATTTCCTGCTCGCGTGTGGTCGCATGGGCCAACAGTAAATTTGCCACGTTGGCGCACGCGATCAATAGCAACAAGTTGACTCCGACAAACAAACCCAGCATCGATCTACGAACTTCCTTCGGCACGATCCAATCGTAGAACGTGCTCAAGCGCACCCGCGAGCCGGTATTTGATTGCGCATACTGCTGCTCCAGCCGCTGCGCGACCATGTCCATATCTGCAGCCGCTTGATTTAAGGTGACGCCGGATTTGAGTCGTCCAAATACTGAAAGATTGCGATTAGCGCGATCAGCTCGCCAGGGTTCTTTCTCCGGATCGATCACGAATGGAACCCACAATTCCCGTTTTCCAGTAAACTGAAACCACGCCGGCATGACGCCGACTACCGTGTAACTCTCACCATTCAGTTGAATCGTCTGGTTTAATATCGATCGATCACCGCCGAATTGTCCTTGCCAGAGTCCATCGCTCAACAGCGCGACGCGATTGTGGCCGGGCTTTTCTTCATCGGGCAGAAAACTACGGCCCAGCGCAGGAGTAACTCCCAACATCGGTGCCAGGTTCGCGGTGATGCGTGCGGCTGGTATTCGCTGCGGCTCACCTCTGCCGGTTAGATTGAATGTCGCCAATTCGAGTGCTGCCAGTTGTTCAAAACCCGATTGCTGGCGTTGCCAATCCTGAAAATTTGGAACTGAGACGAGCGATTCGGCCTGGCTCTGTTTGAGATTACTTTCGGTAAGCCGAACGAGCTGGTCCGATTGTTTGTAAGGAAGCGGTTCCAGTAGTACAGCGTTGATGACTCCAAAAATCGTAGCGTTGGCAGCGACGCCAAGCGCAACAGTTGCGACGATCGCCAAGGAAAACCCAGGACGCTTGCGCAGTATGCGAAGAGCATAACGCAAATCCTGTAATGCTCCTGCGAAGAGTTTGCGAGTCATTGAATTTCAGTGACGTCTGAAGTTGTAAACGACGATCAGTGGATAAGCCACTTTCTTGCCATCCAGCTCCGCCGGCTCAAACTCAATCTGTCGGGCAGCGGCTATGGCGCGCTCAGTTAAGCCGAACGGCAATCCTCTAACGACGCTGATCTGATGGATCCGACCTGTCGCTGCAAACAATATGCGAAGCACGACCTGTCCGCTGATGCTGTTGCGACGCGCTTCATCCGTGTATCCGGCATCCGGTTTCGCGAGAATGCGCAGCTTTTTGAATGTCGGATTTTTGCTGTAGGACGCGTAATCTGGACCAGGCGCTGGTGGAAATGGTGGAGCTACGTCCTGCTTAGTTTGCGACGTGATTACTGAAGAGCCGAATTTGCCGACTCCGCCCGGTGCTTGCTGCGCGTATGAGGTGACGGCGCATCCGAGTACAAGTAATAATGCCAGTCGAGATATCTTCATGTTGTAAGTGGCGAAGAGCCTATAAGAAATTGGTCAAAGCTGCAAATTTTTAGACGCGCGCGTGGACACACTCGATAACAAATATCAGATCGAACAACTCCTCGGAAAAGGAGGGATGGGCGAGGTCTATCGCGCCACGCATCTCGGCACGAAACGCACCGTGGCGGTTAAAGTCATTCATCCGCAGCTCTCGGCGCACGATCAGTTTGTCGCGCGGTTTAGACGTGAAGCGGAAGCAGCAGGCAGACTGCGACATCCGAACGTTGTCGACGTCACTGACTTCGGTATTGCGCACACGGGGAATGGTCCAGTCGCTTATCTCGTGATGGAATATCTCGATGGCTGCACGTTGGCTGAGATCGTTGCGGAGGAAGGGCGGCTGCCGATTGCCTGGGTGATCGATATTCTCGAACAGGTTTGTGCGGCAGTTGAAGAAGCGCATCGTGCGGGGATCATTCACAGGGATCTGAAACCGGACAATATCTGGCTCGAGCCGAATGGTCGCGGTGGTTATACCGTTAAGGTGCTCGACTTCGGGTTAGTGAAGCTCGGGGGCGCGGATGAAATTGGCCGCGGATCGACGCCGATTAACGCGGATCTGAGTGAGTTTTCTGCTGAGGAATCCGCGACACTGATCAAGTCGGATAGTTTGACTACGGTCGGATCCGTGATGGGGACACCGGTTTACATGTCACCCGAGCAATGTCGTGGTGATCATCTCGATACGCGCACAGATATCTACAGCCTCGGCGTGATCGCTTATCGCCTGCTCACGGGTGAGACGCCGTTTGCAGGTTCGCCACACGACGTGATCGAGCTGCACAAGACTGCCGCGCCTCCGCCAGTCCGAGAAAAGAATCGCAAGCTGCCGCGAAAGATGGCGCGCATCGTGATGTCGGCGCTCGCTAAAGATCCTGCGGAGCGACCGCAGAGCGCCGCCGGATTTGCGGCAGCACTGCGGGCGAGCTGGGAAGGGCCGAGTCACTTGTTGCGACAGGCATTTGCGCTCTACAGCGAACATTTTCCGACGTTCTTCAAGATCGCGCTCATCGGATATGCGCCGTTCACCTTGCTCGCGCTTTTGAATGTGTTGAACGTGTTCGACGGAGAGCAACTCGCGCAGGAACAACTGATGTACCTCGCCATCGGCGTGTTTGTCACGATGGTCATCACGCTTTTGTTTGCATACTTCTTTGTTTCGGCTGCCGTCGTGCCGGTCGTGCTGCAACTGACGGTCGCGCCCTTGCGAGCGGTAAGGATTGGCACCGCAATGACGGCACTAAAACGACGCTGGCGAATCTTCGCGCTCACATCGCTGCTCGTGTTGACGTTGATTCTGCTCGGCTCGATCTTGTTTGTGATACCTGGATTGATCGTGGCGCTCATCTTCGGACTTTACGCGCCGGTGGCGATCATGGAGCAGCAAGGTGTGCGCGGCACACTGCGGCGCAGCAGAATTCTGAGTCGCAGGGCGTTGGGAACGGTTTTGGTCATAACTTTAGTTCAGTTCGCGCTGCCGGTCTTAGTTTGGAAGGCAGCCGTACACACAGACTTCACACTACAGTTTCACGACGACTGGTCTCCGAAGCAGGTTGGATTCAACTTCTCAATGTCAGGGCCGTCAGCGCTGTGGCAGTTGTTGAATGTCTTCGTCACTCCGATCACGGCGATCATGGCGTCGCTGCTTTATTTGAAGACGCGAAAAGCGGGCGGCGAGTCGTTGAGAGACGCGAGTGAACAGTTCGAAGCGCTCGATATACCACGTAGCAAGTGGCAGCAGCGCATGAAGACTGTCACGCGTCCGCCAATAAGTACACCGGTGGAAAGGAAATCGTAATGAAACGTCTGGCGCTGGGTTTTGCGGTCTTGCTCGTCGCCTGCATCGCAGCGTCTCGGTCTCAACCGCCGACCGTCGAGGTTACTTACATCGCCAATGAGGGCGTGCTAATTTCATCTGATGGCAAGCAGGTTTTGATCGATGGTCTGCATCGTGAGTAGGGACCAGAGTACGCGTTTTTGCCGTCTGCGGACCGTGAGAAGATCGAGACTGCGAAAGCGCCGTTTGATCAGATCAATCTGATACTAGTCTCGCATCGGCACCTCGATCACTTTCATCCGGAATCGGTTGCTCAACACTTGCAGCACAATCCAAAAGCCTTCCTCGTCTCATCTCAACAAGTGGTCGATGAAGTCGAGAAGAACTTCAAAGACTTTCAAACGATCAAAGCGCGCGTGACCGCCGCGACGCCACCGTGAGAAGAACGCGTCGCGATGAAGGTGGCCGGAATTGATTTCGAGATCCTTCGTCTGCGGCACGGCACCGGCCGCCACGCCGAGATTCAGAACCTCGGGCACATCATCAAACTCGGTGGCAAGAAGTTATTGCACGTCGGCGATGCTGATACATCCATCGAGAATTTCGATAAGTTCAATCTCGACGAAGAAGGAATCGACGTCGCGTTCCTGCCTGACTGGTTCCTGCTCGGAACCGAAGGACAATCACTCATACGAGATCACATCAAACCCAAACAGATCGTTGCGGTACATGTTTCACCTTCTGATGGTGAGAAAGTAACCACACAAATCAAACAGGCTTTTCCCACTGCGATCGCGTTCATAACAATACTCGAAAAGAAGCAGTTTTAGCCACAAAAAGGCCCAAAGACACAAAACTAATTGCGGAAGGCCAATCCTGTGGAAAGAGAGATTCGCGCAAATCTGGCGAAAACAACGGAAAGTTTTTTCGTATAGCCAAAGGACCAAGCTGGTTCAAAGGGGATTAAGAACAACTCATGGAACAGGCTAAGTTGTAGGAAGATTTCTGATTTTCTTTATCTGTGCTGCATACAATTTTCGTTCTTCGTGAGTTCTTCGTAGATTACGAATAATGAATTCAAGCGCATTCCTGATCTCTTGCGCGTATTCGTTTGCAGTTGCATCGTCCAACGTGTGTAGTCCCACACTTAACCGCTCGTGAATTTCCTTTAGAGGATTATGTCCTGGAAGCAGGATTGAAGCCGGCGCAATTTCAGAAGCAAATCGCGTTTTCGAGGAAAAGTCTTTAGCAGCGATTGTACTTTGAATCAGTTGAAGTTCTTCTTCACTCGCACCAGTTTCTTGTTTTACGTCATGTAGTAATTGCAGTAACGGATTAATGTACTTTTCAAGTAGTCGTCTTAAATACGCGCAAGCTCCGATACCGTAACCTTCATTCATATTTCGTAATGCTTTCTTGTACAGCTCAGCGTCGTCACCTAATTCCCTTTCGATATCTTTAGGAATTTTGGAGAGCCACATTGGATGTTGGCCCACTTTGTAGACTTCATCCTTTTCTAAATCGAAGTACACCCAACAGTGAAATTCATTTCGGCAACCCGTACAGTTATAGGTGAAGTAGCGAATGCCGGACTGCGGTTTCATAGGCATTAAGGGAAGTCCGGGATAAGGCGTCCCTCCACTTCCAGAAGGGCGCTCATTTCTAAAGGGACGTTCTGCTTTACAGGATGGGCAGTCTAAAAGCAGTTTGTCAGGATATACTCGCGATAATGTTGAAGGTAACGGAACTTTGACTTTAGCGTACAAGGGTGTGTTTTGTAAGAACTCCTTTATCGCAGTTCGACTCTCATCAAAATCACTGAAAGCTCTTGCTAACTCCTCAAGATGTTCACTCATAATGTTTTTCTAAAACCGAGAGCCCCAGGTTGACCAGGGCTCTCAAGGTTTCCGGTAGAATTCAGCCTTGCCGGTTACTGTCCTCACACCAGCAACCCGTTACCAATAAGGGCGATTTTAGTCGAACTAGTTACGGAGTCAAATTTTAAACTCTCAGTTAGCTATCAAAGTTAGCGCCAGCATATAAGCGACGCTTCCGTCACTTAAAGCCCCAGCGCTTTAGCTTTCGATCGCTGCGGCAGGCGGATAAGGGGCGCGCTTTGGCGCTCTCGATCTTAATCACTTCATGCGTCTCACCATCTACCTCCACTTTCATGCAGGCGCAGCCGTAGCCGTAGTGGACGTTGGTTTCGATCCATTGCTTGGGGCCAAACTCGGGCCAGTCGCCTTCGGCTTGATGGCCGCCCTGGACGCCGATGATCCATTCGGCGTCGCGATCGTGTAAGGAGGCGTTCGCGGGTGTGGGGTTGCTGAACCAGCCGCAACGCATTTCTGATTTTTCGATGTCAGCGCGGCCGCTGATGAACGTGGCGGCGATTAGAAGTAGGCAACCGAAGAATATTTTGTACATAGAATCATCGTCTCACTGTAGTTAATGGAAAATCTCTGTTTGTCCCGGCCAGCGCGCGTGGGCTCTGGCGTCCATTCGTCTGCTCGCGCACCTTATCACTGACGAAATCAAAAAGCTCGCCCGTGGTAACAACACGATCGCGGTTAACGTCAGCGATGCCATTCAAACCTTCCAGCACCGCCCACGTGAACACGCCGTGCCCGCCGCCCCACTTCTTCCCTTCCTGCGAGATCTCGTTGACGTCAGAAGAAGTCAAAAGCGCCCGACCCTCGGCACTGAAGAGCTTTTCAGCGTAAACATTGAAGGTGTTGTTTTCGTTACGCTCGAGCTGGCGCGACCCACTCACTGGCGCGCCATCGACCCCACCACTATGGCAAGCATCGATCAAGATCACCATTCGCTTCGCTCGCAAACGAGTGGTAAACAGAGTCTGCAACTCTGACATATTCAGCGCCGTGCGCGACATGTTGGTCACCTTGCTGTCGTGCAACACAAGATACAGATTCTTCGGGTCAAACGGGTCCGTGTTCCATGACTCGCAACAAACAAAAACATCAGATCATTTTCACGCGCCCGGTCCAAAAAGAGATCAACTGCCGCACGTACGTTCTCGACTGTCGCATTCTCATTTTCGAGATAACTGATGTCGGCGTCTTTAAAAGCCCGCGCGAGTTTTAAGAAAGTCTGCAATGCTCCGCAAATAGGCATCCGCGTACTCGAGATCGTTTAGACCACCCTCGTGAAACTTGTAACGCGAGACTCCCACCACCAGCGCATAGCGACGACCGCCGAACTGCGAAGAACCGACTGATATGACCGGGCGCCCAGACCCTGGGCCACCAGCACATCGTCTTTCCAGTGTTCCTTTTCGACGTGCGCGATCTCATGCCCAAGCGCATAAGCGAGTTGAGCCTCGTTATCGATCGAAGCGTGCAAACCGGTGGTGACATAAATCGTGCCGGTGGAAAGCGATCGTGCTTCAGGCGGAACGCGTAGAGCTTGTCAGATCCGACGGGCACCATCGATTGCCCGACGCGATTCACATAATCCTGCGCGAGCGGATTGTTGTATAAGGTCGTGTCACCTATTACTTTATATTTATCCCGTTTCACCAGCTTGCCTTCTGCGTCTTGCGCGTTGATTGAGAAAGCATACTCACTATGCTCGCGCTGCATGCGGCGATAGGCTTCGTCTACGTCGAGGCGAAAGTCAGGATTACTGTCGTAGCGTTGTTTGCTGAATCGATATACCTCGAGCCACTTGCGCTCTTGTTTTGAGAGGGTGCTCTTTTCGTCCTTCGCTTTTTTGTTTTCCTGTTGAGCGCGCACAGTTGCCAACGGCAGCAACAGCGCGAACATGACGTTTCGCGGCCAATAAGGATGCTGGTCACGTGAAGAATCGCGTCAGCAGACCGCGGTAAGTTTTTCGTGCGGATAATCTAAGGCCGAAGCAGCCACAAGTTAATGCATAAGGTCGAAGAGGTATGACGGAAATATTTCGGAGCTTTTGCCATTAGTGTTAGGTGAAACAAATTGAGCCGGTTTACGTTGACAGCACAGTTGTTGAGCGATAGCCTGTCGCGCACTGGATTCCTGTCGTCCCAGACCTCCAGTCTTCCACGGCTACCGGCAGTTAGTGTCAAGATCGAATCGTAGACTCCTTACAGTTGTTTCCAATCATCACCCAGGAGAGAGGAAGCGTTGACCATGCCTGACAATGATTCAAATTTCAATAACGACTGGACAGTAATGTTTTTCTTTGCGAGCGATAACCGGCTGGCGCCGCTGCTGGTTTCTGAGCTCAAGGCTATCAAAGATGCCGGGTTCCAGGAGCACACGGAAGTCATCGTGTACTACGACCCACTGGAGAAGGGCTGCCCGACTAAAATCTATAACGTGAATAGCAAAAGAAAAGCCTTCGCGTTAACCGAGTGGGAGAATGGTAAAAAGGTACGCAAATCGGTAATCGGCGATGGCAACGACTCGTACGTTCGCAAAATGGACGGAGATGAGGTTGACGCGAAAAACTTCTCGGACGAGATGCAGGAAGCGATGGCCAATTCTTCCAAAGCACCCGTGGACAAAATGCTGGGGTATTTCCTGGATTATGTACTCGCGAATCATACAGCCAAGAACTACATCTTGTTTTTGATTGGGCACGGGATGATTGTAGGTAGCGATATATTTCTGCCAGACGACGATCCAGTATCTGCGGTTACGATGAAACAGCTAAAGAAGATCATGGGCAAGTTCGTACAGGGTGGAAAGACAAGTTTGCAGTTACTTGCTTTGCATAGTTGCTCCATGAGCTCTATCGAGGTTGCTTATCAACTACGAGGGACTGCTAACTATATGATGGCCCATCAGGGTCCGGCATTTGTAAACAGTTGGAATTATCGCCAGGTGTTGAAAAAGATTCTTAACACGATTAACAAAGAGAAACGTGATGAGGGAGCCAATGCACGTACCCGTGAGGAACGGGAACGATTGGTAAACGATAAACAAATCGGCGTAAAGACATTGGTTGACAAACTTTATTATCACAGTCTCTACAACGCTACTGATTTCTTATCGGCGGGTTATTCTGCCGATCTGGCACTCTACAGCCTGGAAGAAGACAAGCTTGCAAGAATCAAAGAACCCATTCAGCTCTTAGTAAGGGAGCTGAAAGCAAATATCGCCGAGGAAAACAGCCTCGTCAAAGATTTAATTCTTCTGGCTCATTGGGAATCACAAAGTTTTTGGGAAGAGAATTACACTGACTTGTACGACTTTTGTCTTTGCTTGAGCAGACGATGCAATGATGCGATGCGTCTCTACGCAAAGCTGGACGAGATCGTAAACAAGTTAGGAAGAGTTAAGCAAGCGTGTGACCGGCTAATCAATGTTCTGAGGATAATCAATTCGGATGACCTTTCAGAGCGCTTTAAAGGACTCGTCATCCATGCGGACAATTTTGGAACGAAGTACCAATACGCTCGTGGATTGTCAGTTTATTTTCCATGGTGCGAGCCGCTTGATGACGAGCCCCGGGAATCAGAGCCGCAGAATGTTGCGTCTCCACCCGAGCCGGAAGCACCAAGTCAAACGATTTTGGCGGGTTACAAAACTTACGACTTCAATACTGACCTTGGTGTTGATTCCTGGTCGAGCTTTCTCGAGTTGTACTTCGAAAAAACAAAACGCAAGAGCCGCTGGGACGAGGAGCATGAAGAATCCGGCGCTCCATCTGGCGAAACCGAGTTTACAGAGGACCCCAGTCATCTTCTCGGCGAAGCGGTGTCAGAATTCAATGTGGACGGAAGTTTAGGAACGAGAACACCTGAGGTTGGCACCAGAACACCTGACACGGGGTTGGATTGTAATTGTCCGACCATAAAGAATTATCCAACCGTCGATAAGAAATACACACCCGTTAATCAGAACTCCCCAACCGCGGATAAGAAAGTCTTAACTCGTCGAGTTAAACAGTTTTCAATCACACCGGATGCGCTACGGGCGTTCCAGTCGGAATCGCTGGATGTTACTGAAGACGATGATACTGACGAGTGAGTGAAAAGGTTAGGCTTTGCCAAACTTGCTACTGATCATTCGGGGAGCTGTTCTTGTTTGGGCCACAATCTGCTTTCTTTTCCTGCAGTCACCTCCGCCAACGCTGCAGGAAAGTATTCTGGCTCGGCAGTCTGATGAAAGCGAACGCACCCGAGACGACAGACAGCGCGCTCTGACAATCCTTTTGGAAGCAGGGCGCCAGTCTGCCGATCAAGATCCCCTGAAAGCGGCTCGTTACCTCAACCGAGCGGGCCGCTTACAACTGCGTCTAAACTCATCGAGCGACGCTATAGCCACCTATCAACACGCCTTGCAGCTTATCAAGGACCATCCTGACTCAAACGAACGAATAGATCTGATCAACGGCATAGCAAGCGTCTACCTGTCGCTTAGCAAATGCGATGAAGCCAAAAAGTATTTAGAGGACGCTGTTTCGTCCAGCGAGCATAGAGGCTATATCGCCGGTCACGCAGAGGCTTTGTTGACGTTGAGCAAGTGTCAGGATTTCACTGACCACGCTCTCGCGATTAAAACCGCACGAAAGTCACTCGAGCTTTCGGAGTCAATTGGAAACAAAATCGGCGTCGCCAGAGCTTCTTCCAGTCTGAGTGAATCTCAAATACTTCTGAGCAACATCATGGAAGCTGGTGAGAGCAGTGAAAGGGCGCTACAAATCTGGCGCGAGCTGAACATGCCGGATGAAGAGGCTGCTGCCTTGATCAGCCTCGGCTTCATTGAGTATCGCAAAGGAGCCTGGGAAAGCTGCTTGTCATTTCTGATGCAGGCACAAAGCATGATTGATGAAAAGGCCGAGCCTTACAAGATGGGCCAAATCAATGGCGGCATCGCGGAAGCTTTCATTGAGAGTGGAATGCCGGAGATCGGGCTAACTAAATCGCGCGAGGCTTTGGAATATTACCGTTTGGCAGACGACCCGCGCGGCGTCACCGTCATGACCTGGGAAATCGGCAAAACTCATTACCTGATGGGTAATTACGTCGAAGCGCTCGAAGCTTTGGACCAGGCCATGAATCAAGCTACGGCGACGAAAGATCCTTTGGCGATAGCGATTTGTCACGACTTTCTGGGCCGGACGTACGCTGCCACTGGGGATCAAAACAGCAGTTTGCAGCATTTCCAGCTCGCCATCGATTTGTATACGCAGATAGGGAATCCCAGAGAAACCGCACGCACGCGCGCCTTGATAGGTCAGCTTTTTGAACAACAGGGAAAAATCGGAAAAGCGCGGTCTTCCTTTCAAACGGCGCTGGCAGAATTCAACAAACTTGCTGATCGTGTTAATCAGTCTGCCGCCCTTTACGCGTTAGGACGACTCGAGCTGAAGAGTAACAATCTGGATCTGGCGGAAAACTACTTGAGACAGTCGATTGAGGTAACTGAAAACATTCGACGAGTTTCCACGAGCGGGGATCTGATGGCCGCGTTTTCAGCCACCGTCCACGATCGCTATGAAAGCTACATCGAGTGCCTCATGCGCAAATCTCAGACGCCAAACTCAAAGAGCCTTGTTGTCAGCGCTTTTGAGACCAGTGAGTTGGCCCGCGCTCGATCACTAACGGAGTTACTTCGCACCACGCAAACTATTCTTGTGCCGGGCATCGATCCACAGCTCGCGGAAAAAGAGAAATCGCTGCGCCAATCATTGAAAGTAAAGGAAGACGCGAAGGTGGCTCTGCTAGAAAAAAATTATACAAAGGAGGAGCTGCAGTCGCTTGATCTCGATCTCTCAAAGTTAGAAAAGGAATATCAGGAGGTCACTCAGATAATCCGGGCGCGATATCCTTCGTACCAGCAAGTTGCTGCACCTACAGCGTGGGACGTGCGACAAATCCAGGAACAAGTAATCGTCGACGATCAGACACTGTTGTTGGAATATAGTCTTGGTCTAAACAGAAGCTACGTCTGGGCTGTAACTAAAAACGACATCAAGAGCTACGAGCTGCCACCGCTTAATCAAGTCAATGAGGCAGCGCAGAAGGTCTATGAATTATTAAAGACTGCGGCTGGGAGTAAGAACACTTCCGAATTGGACCAGGCAACTCGAGAACTAAGCCGGTTGATTCTAGCGCCTGTGTCTGCCGAGTTGAATAAAAGCCGGCTCATTGTTGTCGCCGATGGTCCGCTGCACTACATTCCGTTTCAAATCCTGACTCCGGCCGGCGATCAGCCACTGGTCGCGACCACCGAAATTATCAATTCCCCTTCAGCTTCCATCCTCGGTCAGTTGCGGCAAGAGGACTTCCGCAAGCAAGCCCCGACTAAAGTGTTAGCAGCGTTCGGTGATCCAGTGTTCGCGTCAAACTATGCGCAACGTAAAGACTCAGAGGGCAACGGGGATGTTGCCGCATCGCAATATCCGGAAGAGCAGCGCTGGCGGCAGGCCGTACGCGATATAGACGCGGGCGAAGGCTCTTTAGATCCCGCGAGGATCCAGCCCCTGTATTTTGCAAAACACGAGCTCGCGAGTCTGCAAAACGTTGCGGGGTCGGAGACTTTTCTGGCTACCGGCTTCGACGCAACGCTCGAAAAGTTGAAGAACACGGATTTGACGAAGTATGCAATTCTCCATTTCGCCACGCATGGCATTTTAAATCCCAAGCACCCTGAAAATTCCGGGCTCTATTTGTCCACGGTCACTCACGATGGGCGTTCGCAGAATGGGTTTGTCGGGCTGGGAGACATTTACGGATTGCGCGCGCCGGTTAGCTTGGTAGTACTGAGCGCGTGTCAAACAGGCTTAGGTAAAGATATTCGCGGCGAAGGATTGATTGGGCTGACGCGCGGATTTATGTATGCAGGCGCATCGAGCGTGGTGTCGAGTTTGTGGAAAGTCGACGATGAAGTGACGGCCGAATTGATGAAGCACTTCTACGCCAATATGCTGCAGCGCGGCATGCCGCCGGCAGAGGCTCTGCGCGCCGCGCAGAATGAGATTCGTAAGCAGCCACAGTGGCGCTCGCCGTATTACTGGGCAGCCTTTACCTTCCAGGGCGATTATCAGCAGAGTATTAGAGTGACTTCACCAACACTCACGAAATTTGCAGATACGAGATTGATTGCGGTAGCTACTGCGGCGACGTTGTTGATTGCTCTGGGAGGATTATTCTTTTACCGCCGTCTCGCAAGCCTGCGATAGCAGGCGTAAGCATAAAACCAAGCCGCCAGCCTGCGAAGCGGGCGCAAGCATAAAGCCTGGGGCGCAAGCCCCAGGTTACCATTCAAAACCAAGCCGCCAGCCCGCACAGCGGGCGACAGCCTGAAACAATTATGAGCTGTCGCCCGCTTCACGGGCTCGCAAAATATTTGTTTGTGATCCTGGGGCTTGCGCCCCAGGCTTTATGCTTACGCCTGCTTCGCAGGCTACCAACTTTATGCTTACGCCTGCTTCGCAGGCTACCAACTTTATGCTTGCGCTGCTTCGCAGGCTAAGCAGATCTTTTATTCAACTGTGAAGAAATAGTTGCCGGGCACTCGCTCTTCTGTACCATCGGGCTTGATTGCGTAAAGCCTCAACGCATAATTACCGCGTCGCAATGGCGGTGCCGGAACAATTACGGAAACAGAGTTGCTACTAGATCCCGCCACTGACAGCGTGCTGATCCCGTCAAGTGCTTCAACACGATAACTGGACGCTGAAGGCGCAGACTCAGGTAGCATCAATGTGATTCTCAATTCGTCCACATTGAGCGGTAGCGACACTTTAGCGGCTGGTTCACCTTCCCCTGTGCGGGTTGCAGAACTATTGGTAAGCGTGAGGGCTAAGAATTTATCCGAAGTAGATTGAGAAGTACTGCGCAGCACTATACCCGCAACCACGAGCACCACCGCGGCGGAAGCTATTGCGGCGACTGCCCAGGGCTGGCGGTTCCACAGATTCGAGAATCGGGTTTGGAGTCTCTCAAAGAAGGTCTCTTGTTTTGGAGATTTCCGCTTGCTCTGCTCCAAAGCAAGTGCAAATCTCCGATTCAGTTTTCCTTCCTTTGAAGCGAGGAAATGTTGTTCGAGCCACTCACGTTCCGTCGCCGTTAGCTCGCCGGCGCAATATTCCCCGATTATTTCGTCTTTCGATACCTCTAATTCCTCGAAGAGGTCGTTCTCAGTCATCAGGCGCTCTTCGATCGTTTGCAGATCTTCATCGCTGAGCTGCCCTAAGAGATATCTTCTGATTCTCTCCTGATCACTGTTGTTAAGCGCCATGAATGAGTACTTTCCAGCCGTCGGGGGGGGACTTCTAAACTAATATGGTATTCACCACGAAATCGTTTCAGGTTGGAAAAACGTTCCGCATGCACAAATCAATACACTGACGAAGATCGGTGTGCAAATGAAAGATTCTTATTCTAAGTGCGTTAATTGTAACTCCCAACTCTTCGGCGAGCTGTTTTCTCAAACGGATCTTCGCTCCCTTACTCTCCTCGTGATACTGCAGCACTAGTTTCCGATCTTCCGCGGTTAATTTCTTCAGGCAATTGTCGAGGCACTCCGAGGCACAATCGATCTCGTCGGACGGCGGTGGTTCTGGCAGAGGGGGACTTGGCGGCGGCTTTCTTTTCAGGTTTTCGAGATGTTTCTTTTTCGCCACGCCGAAGAAGTACAGGGCCGGGTCTCCTTCATAATTTTCTGTAAGCCAGTCGATCTTCCGCATCACCACGTCGAGCGTCTCATCGGCTAGATCCTCCGGCTCATTGCACCCCTTACAGGCAAAGATTTTTATTAGTCGAAATTGAATTTGGCTGTACTTCTCGCCGGCTTTATCGCGGTCGGGATCGAGCCACGCGAGTAGCTTGTTGAAAGCTTCCTGATTCCATGACTTTCTGGTCAATGGAGAAGTTTGCTTCTCAATTGAGCTGACGAGCCGATCCGACATGGATATCAATCACCTACCTTTATCGTGGCTTCGGCTCCGTAGGATTGGGAATCGAGAATGAATCGTCTCTTGAAAGCCATTCGGCTTAGATTGTTGGGAGCTCGATTGCCAGTCGAGCGGTGTGGTTAAGAACCAAACGAACGCGCGAGTGCAGCCGAAGAGTAAATCGCATCATTAAGCCATGTCAAATAAGGATTTACCTGAATAGCAGGTTGGTGAGTGGTGTTTCGGTTCCGGGGCGGCACGATTGGACGTTGTCGTAGAGTTTCAGGCCAGCGCGGAGTTTACTCAGTAAATCGCTGTTACCTTCTTTCTCCGCTGCTGTGATCATTCGTCGTTGCCACTCGGCTGCTTCACTACAACGCCCGATCTCTGCGAGAGCGAGTGCGACAAGCGCGCCATGCCGGGCGGCGCTGGTTGTGTTGTAAATCCTCTGTGCCAGCTCGAGGGCTCGAGCGCCATTGCGCAGCTCGGTTTGTGGTGAAGCTGCGAGTAAGTAGGCGAGACGTGAGTATTCCAGCAGCGATTCATCCCCGTGTTCTGCGTTTTTCAACTCCTGGGCCAGCAAGAGCCGGGCGTTGAGATCGTTTTCATCGATGCGTAAAGCAGAGCGCAGGTGTGTAATCGCCTGCTCGTGTTTGTTTTGACGCGCCAGGAGTACGGCGAGATTGTAGTGCGCGTTTACTCTTCCGGGTTCGAGACGAAGAGCTTCCTCAAACTGCTCGACTGCGCCGTTCACGTCGCCAAGCTGCGTGAGTGCAGCGCCCAGGTTGATGCGCGCGGTAACACTGTCGGGCTTTGACGCAACCGCTTTGCGAAACTCAGTGACTGCATCTGCATACCGCTTTGCTTCGAAGGCGACCTTTCCGCGCGCGAGATACACGCGCTCGCCGGTTATCAAATCCCTGAGACCATCCACGAGCGGATCTGCTACGCGGACGCCGACCGATCCCTGTTGCGCGAGGTGTGCTTTCGCTTTCTCAGAGTCGCCGAGACCGCGATAAGCCATCGCGAGGGAATAATGGACGCGATTGGCGTCGGGGACTTGAACGAGTGTTTTCTCGAAGTGGTCCACGGCTTCAGCGTAGTTGCGTTTGGAGACCGCTACTTGTCCAAGCCCGTAATGTGCTGCAGGGTTGTTCTTATCGATTTCCAGTGCAGCGCTGAAGCTCTCGCGTGCGTCTTCCAAACGGTTCAGCTCGAGGAAGATGTTTCCAAGGTTTACGAGCGTGGCGATGTAGTCCGGACGGAGGGTGCGCGCGAGTTGGTAACGTCGGATGGCGTCGTCGAAACGACCTTCCTGCTGGTCCAATTTTCCGAGGAGATAGATCCAACGAAAGTCTTTCGGAGCGAGCCGGTTGGCGTTCAGGTAAGCATCACGCGCCGCGGAGACGAGTGAATAAGCGTGGTAAAGTTGGCCCAGCTTTCCGTATTCTTCGCTCAGAGCGGTCGTGGGAGTTTTTGCGGCAGCGGCGAGTGCGGCTTGTGCAGTCGTGATCTGGTCGCGAACGCTTTCTTCGAGGTTTGAGAGATCCTGGGAATGAACGAGGTGCGTGATTGCGAGGATCAAAAGGAGAGTTTTCACGCAAAGACGCAAAGATCGCAAAGACGCAAAGGCGCGCCCGAAGCATTTGACCCGCCTTTGCGCCTTTGCGATCCTTTGCGTCTTTGCGTGAAAAAATCTCTTACGCTTCAACGTGCCATGCCCTCTTTCAGCGTTGTGTATCGATCGACTTTGAGTTCTTTCCATTCCTCGACCGCGCCATCCGGCCAACGGACGCGCACTGCTTTCACTCGTGTCGCCGCGCCCAATCCAGCAAGCAAGCGCGGGTCGTTTGCGGAAAGATAACTGCCGTCAGTTCTCACGCGCCGCCGCAGTTTCTTATTGTCATCAACAACAATCTCCACTTGCGCACCGAGCATATCTCGACCGGCTTTCCCAACCAGCCGCAATCCTAACCAATGATTTCGATTCCCGACTTGATTGACAAACAACCTGGCTGGTCCATTGTTGTTCATGACGAGAAAATCCGTATCACCATCATTATCGACATCACCAAACGCCGCGCCCCGCCCGACTTCGAGCAACGAAAACTCCGGCTCATCGACGATCTCAACAAAACTCCCTTTCCCCGTATTGCGAAACAACTGATCCGGTTGGCCTAGCGGCAGCAATTGCACCGCTCCATTCGCAACAAACAAATCGAGCCACCCATCGTTGTCATAATCAAAGAAGAACGTACCGAAACCCGTAAAGCGTCGACCCGGCATGCCGAGCCCCGCCTCACGCGTGCGATCCTCGAAAAGCCCTTCGCCGATGTTTACGTAGAGCGTGTTCGTCTCGTCCATCAGGTGAGAAATAAAGATGTCGTCAGTGCCATTCCCATCAAAGTCTCCGGCATCGACACCCATTCCCGCCTCAGCCTGTCCGTTTCGATTGACCGCGCAGCCCGCCAGCAGCGCTTCGTTCAAAAACTTTCCATTCTTCTGATTGATCCAGAGCTGGTTGTGATCTCCATCGTTCGCAACATAGATGTCGATCCAACCATCATTGTTGAAGTCCGCAGTGACAACGCCCAATCCATGCCCAAACTCCTTGTCG
>Ga0208338_1000114_pt1 | contig 21646 bp, 20 predicted proteins | sample ForSoiNitrogNN91_FD_187858 | JGI IMG/M metagenome (GOLD analysis project Ga0208338, IMG submission 187858) | Forest soil microbial communities from Browns Valley, California, USA, that are Nitrogen fertilized - NN91 (SPAdes) | ecosystem: Environmental > Terrestrial > Soil > Temperate forest ...
ACTTGTTCTGTCTCTGACTTGTTCTGTCTCTGACTTGTTCTGTCTCTGACTTGTTCTGTCTCTGACTTGTTCTGTCTCTGACTTGTTCTGTCTCTGACTGTTCTGTCTCTGACTTATTCTGTCTCTGACTTGTTCTGTCTCTGACTGTTCTGTCTCTGACTAGTTCTGTCTCTGACTAGTTCTGTCTCTGACTAGTTCTATCTCTGACTTGTTCTATCTCTGACTTGTTCTATTCTTCGAAGAGTTGTTTTAGACTTTTCACGTATGGTGGACGCGCGACGCCCTTGTCAGTAATGATCGCCGTGATGAATTGATGCGGCGTCACGTCGAACGCCGGATTGTGAACGTTCACGCCGTCAGGTGCGAGCTGGTAGTCGCGAATGTGAGTCACTTCCATCGAATCTCTTTCCTCAATCGGAATCTCATCTCCTGAAACAAGTGACATATCGAGTGTAGTCAGCGGCGCTGCGACGTAGAACGGAACAGCGTGTTCGCGCGCGAGCACTGCGACCATGTAAGTACCGATCTTGTTTGCCGTGTCGCCATTCGAAGCGATGCGATCCGCACCGACCACGACTGCATCAACCTTCCCGCTCTTCATAACGTGACCAGCCATGTTGTCAGTGATCACTGTGACGGGGATGTCGTCTTTCGCGAGTTCCCACGCCGTTAGCCTGAGGCCCTGGAGAAATGGTCTTGTCTCGTCTGCAATCACCGCGACTTTTTTGCCGGCGTCGCGAGCGCCGCGAATCACGCCTAGTGCTGTGCCATAATCTCCGGCGGTAGCGAGTGCGCCGGCGTTGCAATGTGTGAGCACTGTCGCGCCGTCGGGAATGAGTGGTCCACCATGATGACCGATCGCGCGATTTGCGGTGATGTCTTCGTCGAAAATCGCGAGTGCTTCAGCGACGAGTATTTTCTTCACCTGTTCGACGTCACCCAGATGTTTGTTCCGCTCGAAAGTCGCGCGCATGCGCTCGATGGCCCAGAACAGATTTACCGCAGTCGGGCGCGTCTTGCTCATCACGTCGTTGATGTAAAGCAGGTCGTCTTCGAGATCGGCGACTGACGTTCCCACTGACTGGCTGGCGCCGAGCGCGATTCCCATAGCCGCCGCGACGCCGATCGCCGGTGCGCCGCGAATCACCATCTTGCGAATGGCTTCCGCCACTTCGTCGTATGAACGCAGCATCAGGTAAGTTTCTTCGGAGGGCAGCAGGCGCTGGTCCAGCATGCGCACGCCGTCTTTTGTCCACTCGACTGTTTTGATCATCGCGAGGCATCTTACTGGAAAAAAGTGTTAGCCACAAAAAGGCACAAAAAGCACAAATGATTTATTATGGGCGGTCTGTGTGCACCTGTCGCAATCAATTCATGTGGATGGCGGTTGTTGTTTGCCTCGCGTTGCTTTCCGCCTGTACTCCCGGACGAACTGCGAATGAGGGACCGCGCCGCGAGATTACCGACGATCTCGGGCGACAAGTCAGTATTCCCGCAAAAGTTGATCGGGTAATCTCACTGGCGCCGAATCTCACGGAAATCGTTTTTGCGGTCGGCGCGGGTGATCGACTCGTGGGGCGCACGAGTTATTGCGACTATCCTCCGGAGGCGAAAGCGGTCGCTGTAGTTAGCGATACACTTCATCCGAATCTCGAACGGATTATCGCGTTGAAGCCACAGGTCGTCCTCGTCTCGACTGCATCACAGCTCGAGGTGTTCGCACAACAACTCAAGGGGCAGAACATCGCATTCTTCGTTACTGACCCGCATGATCTGGAAGGTGTGTTTCGCTCGATTGAACAGATCGGCGAAATAGTTGGGCATAAGGACGAGGCAAGCCAACTCGTCCAGAAGCTGCAGGAACGAACCAGTGCGGTCCAACAAGCCGTAAAGTACAAGCCGCTGGTAAAAGTTTTCTATCAGGCTTCCGGCGAGCCGCTTTATACGGCCGGCCAGGATGCTTATGTCACTGATCTCATACGTCGCGCGGGAGGAGCTTCGGTAACGGCAAATGTTCCGGGCGCGTGGCCCAAGTTTAGCAATGAATCGGCACTCGCCGCGCGACCCGAGGCGATCATTTTGCCTACTGGCGGATCGATGGGCGCTGCAAATGCAAACGTTGCGGATGCCTTGCGCCAATCACCGGCCGTGCTGCAGGGTCGCGTCTACAAGATCAACGACGATCACCTTTCTCGACCCGGACCACGATTGATTGACGGGCTCGAAGAGATGGCCCACGCGCTGCATCCCGACGCCTTCGCAAAATGAATCGAGTCACACTCCGCAAGACAATAGTTGCATGTGCGGCGATGGCGGCGGCATTGCTGATCGCGATTGTTTTGATGTCGCTGCTCGGCAGTGAACCGCTTCCGGTGCGTGCATCGTTATGCGCGCTCGCGTCGTTCGGCACGAATGCATGTGGTCTAACTCAGGATCAGTTCGACATTCTCTTCCAGATTCGTTTACCGAGAATTCTGCTGGCAGCAGCAGTCGGAGGCTCGCTCGCAACCGCAGGCGCAGGTTACCAGGCATTGCTGCGAAACCCGCTCGCCGAGCCGTATCTATTAGGCATCTCGAATGGCGCTGCGGTCGGAACGATGATCGCGCTCGTATTCTTTGGCTCGATTGAATGGACGCGACCGATCCTCGCCTTTAGCGGAGCATTAGTCGCGACGCTCGCGGTTTATCGTTTGGCGCGCGGGCGTGCCGGAGCAACACCGGAAAGATTGATACTCGCCGGCGTGATCGTCACGACGTTTCTTTCCTCAGTCATCGTGTTTGTGACTGTTTTGATGGATGCGACGAGGATCCGGTCGTTCACATTCTGGCTGCTCGGCGATCTATCCGGAGCGAGTAAGTCGCTGTTGCCGGTGACGATCGTGATCGCGATCGCGGGTGCGCTGGCGCTGACGCTTCACGCGCGCTCGTTGAATCTATTGATGCTTGGTGAGCGTGATGCTTTCGATCTCGGCGTTGAGGTCGGGCGCGTGCGGATCCTCGTTTTTCTGGTGGCGAGTTTGCTGGTCGGAAGCTCGGTGGCGGCGAGTGGATCGGTTGGATATGTCGGGCTCGTCGTGCCGCATCTCGCACGGCTTTCGCTCGGCAGTGATAACCGGATCAGTATTCCGGCAGCGGCGCTTGGTGGTGCGCTTTTTGTGATCGTTGCAGACACGGTAGCACGCACGATCATCGCGCCGCGAGAATTGCCCGTTGGCGCCATCACCGCACTGATCGGCGCGCCGCTCTTTATTTACTTACTGAGAAGAGCATGAGTCTGGAAGGACGCAACATCACCGTCGCTTACGATCATCGCATTGCGGTGGCCGATGTGACGTTGTCGCTCAAACAAGGTGAGATAACGGCCATCATCGGCCCGAACGGCGCCGGCAAATCAACCCTGCTCCGCACTCTGAACGGCCAGCTTCCGCGATCCTCGGGCGCGGTGCTGCTCGACGGCGAGCCAATCGAGCGTCTCAATCGTCGTAACATCTCGAGACGCATTGCGGTCGTTGCCCAGGAAGCAGAGCTACGCTTTCCCGTCACGGTGCTTGAGTTTGTGCTTGGCGGTCGCTTCGCGTGGGCTACACACTCCGGCTGGGGCTGGGAAACAGATCGCGATCTCAACATCGCCGAAGCCGTGTTGCGCGAGACTGAGTTGAGCGATCTGAGTGCGCGTTTGATGAGTGAGCTGTCCGGCGGTGAACGACAACGCGCCCTCATGGCCCGTGCGCTCGCAACCGAAGCTCCGATACTTCTGCTCGACGAGCCGACGGCGAATCTCGATCTCTCACATCAGGCGACGTTGTTGAGTCTCGTCAGAGCCCGCTGCGACGAGCGTCGTACGGCAGCGCTCGTGGTAACTCACGACATCAATCTCGCTTCGGAGTTTGCTGACAATATTCTGTTGATGAAGCAGGGAAGGACGGTCCACTCCGGCAGACCAGCGGAAGTACTCACGCCGGCGATACTTCAAAACGTATTTGAGATTAGAGTCTTAGTAGACGAGCATCCGGTGACAGGTGGACCACGCGTCACACCGATACACGAAACAATCCGTGTAAATCGTGATCCAGGATCCGTGTAATTTGTGGCTCAGGTTGCAAGGGTTTGGAGATCGCGGACGCGATTGCGCCACTTACGGAACTCGCCCTTGCAACCTGAAAACGAGACTAATCGACTCTTCTTGTAAACAGCCCGCCTGCGAGAAAGATTACGCCCAGCAGGATGTGAATGCCGTGGTCGGATTGGCCGAACTCCAACGGTCCAACGTGCCACAGTCGATCTGGTGCTGTTCCCAGCGCCATTCCCAGAATACCAAGCGCGAGATAAACCACGCCGAAGATCAATGAAAACATCTTTGCTGCAGATAAAGTGCCAGCGAAACCGAAATACAATGCGAGAGCACCAGAAAGTAAATGAACCACATTGTGTGCCGGCGTTAGGTGAGCGCCAAGTAAATGTGGGGCTGCAAATCCACAAAGGCCCACCAACAACAACACGACTCCCAAAATCTTACAAACCGTCTTTGCCATTATTTGACTCGCTCCTGATTGGAAAGTTTGGAACCGAGCAGCGCTCCGCCTGGGCTGAGCCGAGAGGAACGCCTTTCAATGAACAGTTGTTTTCGATTTGGTGCGCCGCATGTATACCAGAGAGGGCGTTCCGTTGCAAAGATTTTTTTAGCCACAGATTTCACGGAGAAACACCGATCTGGGCTGTGTTCATCCGTGAAATCCGTGGCTTTTCCCGTATAATGTCGCCCAAGACTTACAATACGAGGTGTGGGCAATGACTTTAAAGAGAGTGTTTTTCGCCGTAGTGTTTCTGGCTCTAACTGTTTCTGCAGTTGACGCCTACACGGTTGTCATGCGTGACGGACGCCGTGTCGAGATTCCAAATGAGTTTACCGTCACAAACTCAACCTTGACTTACGCGGTGGGTAATGGCTTCCAGGTAACGATCCAACTGAACACCGTCGATATCGCTGCTACCGAGCGCGCGAACAATCAGCCGACCGGATCGTTCTTGCACACAGCCGGTGCGCCCGCGGCCGTTCCGACTACTCAGCAACCGCGAGCGCGTCGTTCAATCACAAATCAGGACCTCGAGAAGTATCGCAAGGCGCGGGTGGAGAACGAGCGCGCTTACGAGGAAAAACGCATTGAGCTGGGCCTGCCTTCCGCGGAAGACCGGCGGCGTGAGGTCGCCGAGATCGAAGACCGCACCCTGGAGCAGGTCCGCAGCATGCGCGCGCAGGAAGAGGCTTACTGGCGCAGTCGCGCCGAGGCAATGCGCGCCGAGGCAGCCGCCAACGAAGCGCGGTTCGGATCCTCTCGTGCGCAGGACATACCGTGGTCCTATTCATTCGGCGGTGGCATTTTGCCTGCTGACGGGTTCGGTTTTGGCGCCGGGGATGGCCGATTTGGGCGGTTCGGACGATTTCGGTCTTCACCGTTCGACGGATTTCTGGCGACGCCGATAACTCCGTTTCCAACATTTCAGAATGGGCGAAGGCCGGTGTTCCGAGCCCCGGGAGTGCGTATTAATTCACGGCCCTTTCACGGAGGACACGGATCACGTAGATGAGTTGGGAAACAGTTATCGGACTCGAAATCCATGCTCAACTGAGCACGGAGTCAAAGATCTTCTGTGGTTGTGCGACGCGTTTTGGTGATGAGCCAAACGCGAACACGTGTCCCACGTGTCTCGGCTTGCCGGGCGCACTACCGGTGTTGAATCGACGTGTAATCGAGCTTGGCGCACGTGCGGCGCTTGCGCTTGGCTTGCACGTCAACACCCGGTCGATCTTTGCGCGCAAGAACTACTTCTATCCAGACCTGCCGAAGGGTTACCAGATCTCGCAATTCGATCAGCCGTTCTCTGCAAACGGCGAGCTCGAGATCATGACCGCCGAGCGCGACGACGCCGGGCATCCGCTCGAGTGGCGTCCGAAGAAGATCCGCATAACGCGTCTGCACCTCGAAGAAGATGCAGGCAAGAACGTGCATGAAGGACTTCCGGATGTCGATCGTTACTCGTACATCGATCTTAACCGCGCAGGGGTGCCGCTCGCTGAGATCGTTACGGAGCCCGACTTTCGGTCGTCGTGGGAAGCGTACGATTACGTCAATCATGTCAGGCGTGCGTTGCAGTGGGTGGGCGCGTCGGAAGCCGACATGGAGAAGGGGAACCTGCGTTGCGAAGCGAATGTTTCTGTCAGGCGTGTTGGTGATGAGAAGTTTGGCACTAAAGTCGAGTTGAAGAATTTGAACTCGGTTCGGTTTATGCAACGTGCGATCGAGTTTGAAGTCGCGAGACACATCCAGGTGCTTGAATCAGGTGGGCGCCTGACTCAGGAGACGCGACTTTGGGACGACCGGGCGCTGGAAACGCGTGTGATGCGTTCGAAAGAGGAGGCGCATGACTATCGTTATTTTCCGGAGCCGGATCTACAGCCGTTGATTGTGTCTGAGGAGTTTGTTGAAGAAATACGACGGGCGATGCCGGAATTGCCCGAGCAGAGACGGAAGCGCTTCAGTGAGCAATACGGTTTAAGTTATGCGGATGCTTCGCAGCTCGTTTCCGATCGCGCGCTGGCGGATTACTACGAAACAGCGGCAGAGGCGTCGGGCAATCCGCGCGCGACTGCGAATTGGATCAGAACGGAGTTGTTACGCGAGCTCGAAGTAAAGGGTGTGTCTGCTGCTGATTCGCCGTTGCGGCCGAAAGAGCTCGCCGCGCTTGTACGGCTGATCGATGAAGGGAAGATCAGCGGCAAACAGGGGAAAGATGTGCTGGTCGAGATGTTCAAGAGCGGCAAGCCCGCGCAAGGGATCATCGAAGAGCAGGGGCTGGTCCAGTTGAGTGACACTGGTGAGATCGACGCGCTGATCGATAGCGTAATTGCCTCGAATCCCGATCAGCTTGCGAATTATCGAGCGGGGAAAGAAGCCTTATTCGGTTTCTTTGTAGGCCAGGTGATCAAGGCGTCGAAGGGCAAGGCGAATCCGAAGATTGTGAACGAACGTTTACGCGCAAAGCTGAGCGAAGATTCTTAAGAAGAGTTACCCCCGCCCTTCCAACAGCGGGGGCAAGCCCCTCTTCCTGACTTGTTCTTCTTTCCAAATAGTTATGGTTGTCGATCTGTCGAACAAATCAGCACTCGTTACCGGCGGAACGAAAGGCATCGGCCGCGCCACCGCCGAATCACTGATCAGGGCCGGGGCGCGCGTCACGATCACGGCTCGCAGCAAAGGCGAGATCGCAGTAGCAGTGTCACAACTCAACGCGATCGGCCCGGGCAAAGCAACCGGCCACGTCTGCGACGTCCGCGATTACCTCCAGGTCAAATCTGTTTTCGGCAATCTCAGTGACCTCGATATCCTCATCAACAACGCAGGCATCGGCATATTCGCATCCGTCGAATCGATGAGCGTTGAAGACTTCCGCGCCGTTCTCGAAACAAACGTCTTCGGCGTCTTCTATTGTTGCCACGAAGCCATTCCACTCATGAAGCAACGCGGCGGCGGCTACATCATCAACATCTCCTCACTCGCCGGCGCCAATCCACATCCAGAAATGGCCGCCTACAACGCCTCGAAGTTTGGCTTGAACGGATTCAGCGAAGCCCTCATGCAGGAAGTCAGACACGACAACATAAAGGTCAGTTACATCATGCCCGGCTCAGTAAACACCGAATTCGGCGGTGACGAGCCGAGCGACGCGAAGAGCTGGCAACTTCAACCCAGCGACATCGCGCAGGTGGTGATCGATTTGCTCTCATATCCTGATCGTGCTCTGCGAAGCCGGGTCGAGATAAGACCCAGCCGTCCTCCGAAACGATGAAAACATACCTCGTGGTTCTGCTTGCGTTTCTGCTTTTCCTTTCACAGTCTCCACAAGAATCTCCAGAACTGAAGGAGGCTACCGAGCTAACTGCAAGAGCTGCACAGTTAATCCGCGAAGGAAAAGCAGATGAAGCGCTTCCACTCGCAAAGCGGGCGCTGCAAATCAGGGAAAAGTTATTGCCTCCTACTGATCTCACGATTTCGATCTCACTGACACATCTCGGAAATGCTTACATCGGCAAAGGCGAGTATGTCGCGGGAGCTCAAACCCTGGAGCGGCTACTCAAACTCCTCGAAGGCCGATTTGGCGCGGAAGACGTCAACCTTCTGCCTACACTTAATCGTCTCGCAACGCTGTACAACCTAAATGGCAATGACCATAAAGTTGAGGAGACGTACCAGCGCGTCTTGATGATACGCGAAAAAGTATTTGGCGTTGATAGTGTTGAGGTAGCTCAGTCGTCGTATGACCTGGGCGAGTTTTATCGCAAGCGTGGCGACTTTGCATCAAACAGATGAAAAGATTCCTCGTTTTCCTTCTTACCAGTATGGTGGCAAGCAGTATTGTCATTTCACAAACTGCACCGGAAGCACCGGAGCTTGCGGAAGCGACCGAGTTGACTAAATCGGTGGCGAAGTTATTCAAGGAAGGCAAATTTGATGAGGCGTTGCCGCTTGCTAAGCGCGCCCTCGAGATCAGAGAACGGTTATTACCTCCCGTCGATCAACGAGTGTCCATGTCGCTTGGCTATCTTGGTGATGTTTATATGGCGAAACGCGATTATGGCAACGCACGAAAAGCCTTCGAGCGTTTACTCCCGCTCCAGGAAGAGCGACTTGGTCCAACCGATGTGAACCTCGCATTCACCCTCGATCGCTTAGCGTTGCTTTCCTATCGCGACGGAAAGCCGGCGAAGTCTGAGGAGTTGTACCGGCGCTCGCTTGCTATCCGTGAAAAAGCTTTTGGTCCTGAAAGCGTTCAAGTGGCTGACACGTTGTATGCGTTGGGCCAGTTGTATCGCGTTCGCAGGAAGTATGATCGTGCTCTTGAGAGTTACAAAAGCAGTTTGATGATCTACGGGCGCTCTAAAGGAGACACGACGGCTGAATTTCAACGCGCGAATACCGGGCTTCGTTGTGTGGGTTACGAGAGCCTGAACAAAGCGATCTTCAAAGAGGCTGAAGAGATTCAGAAACTGTTTGCGCCCGGGTCCGCATTTGCTCCACCCGCGGAAATCCTGAACGGCCGCGCCCTGGTTCTGGCAAAGCCCGAGTATCCGAGAGCAGCGAGAGACCGGAACCTGGAAGGAGTAGTGGTCGTGCAGGTCGAAATTGATGAAAAGGGCAACGTAATAAGCGCTAAAGATTTGTGTAAGGGACCTCCGTACCTCGACGAAGCGGCTATCAGAGCTGCGTATAAATCTCGCTTTTCGCCAACACTGCTTTCGGGAGTACCGGTGAAGGCTACAGGAGTGATTTACTACAACTTCGTCGCGCGACGGTAGAAAGTGAATGCGAGCTGTAATTCAACGTGTAACACGTGGCAGTGTGACGATTGATGGAGAAGTTGTCGGCGAGATCGAACATGGCTTCGTCGTTTTGTTGGGGATCGCACGCGACGATACTAAAGACGATGCTGACTATCTCGTGCCGAAGATTATCGCGTTGCGGATCTTTGACGACGCTGAAGGGCGGATGAATGTGTCAGTCAAAGATATCGATGGAGGATTGCTGATCGTTTCGCAGTTTACGCTGTACGGTGACGTGCGGCGCGGTCTGCGGCCCTCGTGGAGCGACGCCGCCGCTCCGGAGGTTGCAGAACCTTTATACGATTACTTTGTGGAGAGCTGTCGAAAGCTGCTTGGGCGAGTTGGGACAGGCAGCTTTCGCAAGACGATGCAGGTGGAACTGGTTAACGATGGTCCAGTGACGATACTGCTCGACAGCCGCAAGACGTTTTAGATCGAATCCTCCGACGCTTTTGAATTCTCGTCGAGCTCATATCTGTCGCGATCGCGCCTCTCAATCTTGTCGATAAACTCCAGCTCTTCGTTGTCTTCGTAACTGACGCCCATCGCCGATGCATTTTCCTCGACGAGCGATTGATCGGGAGTCGGATTGTCGCCGGCGACGGTTTCTGAGCCACTGTCGTTGACGTCTTCCCAGTTTGCATCGAGATCGCCACCGGCATCACGCGGCGAAGCGGCAGTGTTGTTGCGCAGGCGCTGCGCGAGCTGGTCAGGATCTTTCGGCGCGCGCGAGATCTCGAGCTCCATAAACTCTTCGATCTCGGGGTCGGGTACGTAGTCAGGATCGTTAGCCAGATAATCACCGTGTTTCTTAGCCATGCAGATCTCCCTCAGCTTTATTTTCAGCAGACTATAACTAATTATCCCGTCTTTTATCCACAGATTACGCAGATTACACACATTCATCATATTCTGTGTGATCTGTGTAATCTGTGGACACTTTTGTGCCTCTTTGCTTCAAATGCTACACTTCAACTTGAACCACAACACCTGCAAATACTGACTTTTCAGGAAAGAGTTTGAGCACCGCTATGCCAGCTATCCCGTTTGATTCTTTGCAAACTTTCAATTCTGATTCCGGTCCGATTGGACAATTCTTTTCACTGCCACAACTCGAGAAAAACGGCGTCGGTCCTGTTTCGCGACTGCCGCACAGCCTTCGCGTCGTGCTCGAATCGGTGCTGCGTAACTGCGACGGCGAGAAGATCACCGAAGACGACATTCGCGAGATCGCAAACTGGCAACCGAACGGCAAACGCACCGAGGAAATTCCCTTCATCGTCGCGCGCGTGCTGTTACAGGATTTCACCGGCGTGCCGTTGCTCGTCGATCTCGCCGCTATGCGTTCCGCGGTCGCACGTCTAGCCAAGAACACAGGCGTGATCGAGCCGCTCGTGCCCGTCGATCTAGTGATCGATCACTCGGTGCAGGTCGACTTCTCGAGCACTCGCGATGCTTTTGAAAAGAACATGGAGATGGAGTTCCGGCGCAATCGTTCGCGTTACCAGTTTTTGAAATGGGGCACACAGGCGTTCGACGGCTTCCGCGTGATTCCGCCGGGCATCGGCATCTGTCACCAGGTGAATCTCGAATATCTCGCGAAGAATGTTTGGGAGAAAAACGTTTACTTTCCCGATTCGCTCGTCGGCACTGACTCGCATACGACGATGGTTAACGGGCTCGGTGTTGTCGGTTGGGGCGTGGGCGGTATTGAAGCCGAGGCTGCAATGCTCGGCCAGCCGGTTTACTTCTTAACTCCTGATGTAGTTGGCGTTCATCTCAGCGGCAGTTTGCGTGAAGGTGTGACCGCGACTGACCTCGTTTTGCGGGTCACGGAGATGATGCGCAAAGCGAAAGTTGTCGGAAAGTTTGTCGAGTTTCATGGCGAAGGCGCGGCGAGCTTGTCCGTTACGGATCGCGCGACGATCGCGAACATGGCGCCGGAGTATGGCGCGACTATGGGCTTCTTCCCGGTCGACGAGGAAACCTGTACGTATCTGCTCGCTACCGGGCGAACGAAGGAGCACGTAGATCTCGTCAGGCATTACTACAAAGCGCAGGGCATGTTTGGCATTCCACGCAAGGGTGAATGCGACTACAGCGTTGTGCTCGAGCTCGATCTTGATTCGATCGTGCCGAGTGTCGCTGGTCCAAAGCGACCGCAGGATCGGATCGAGCTGTCGGCACTGAAGTCGCAGTTTAACGAAATGATGGTGCGGCCGGTCAGCGAGGGCGGCTACGGCAAGACTGAAGACGACCTTTGGACGCGTTATCACGTGAAGATCGGTGCGGACCGTCAACGAGTAGTCGCCGGTGGTGGCGAGCAACGATCGGAAAGTGTTCCTGCCGTCGCTGGCAATCATCAGACAGAGGCAAACACGAACGTCTGGACGGAAACGGAAATGGTCAACAACCGTCCGACTCCGGACATCGTTGCTGAGATTCCGGAAGACGAGTTTCCGACAGGCGATGAGCTTGTGGGCCATGGCGATGTTCTGATCGCGGCGATCACGTCGTGTACGAACACGTCGAACCCGAGCGTGATGCTTGCGGCTGGACTGCTTGCGAAGAAGGCAGTTGAAAAAGGACTGACTGTTAGTCCGAAAGTTAAAAACTCACTCGCGCCCGGTTCGAGAGTCGTTACCGAGTATCTCGAACGAACGGGCTTACAGCCTTTCTTGAACGAGCTGGGATTCAATCTCGTCGGTTACGGCTGCACCACGTGTATCGGAAACTCCGGTCCACTCGACCCGGCGATCGAGCAAATCGTAAACGAGCGCGACGTGATTGGCGCATCTGTTTTGTCAGGCAACAGAAACTTCGAGGCGCGTGTACACCAGAGTATCAAGGCTAACTTCCTGATGAGCCCGCCGCTCGTTGTCGCATTTGCGATTGCGGGGCGAGTTGATCTTGATTTGTCCAGCGACCCGCTGGGCACCGGAAACGATGGTGAAGAGATTTATCTGCGCGACATCTGGCCCACGATGGAAGAGATCAACGCGTTGATGCGTGAGGCTTTTGATCCCGAGACTTATCGCCGGCTTTACGGCAATTTCGCCGAGCAGAACCCGCTTTGGAACGAGATTCCGAGCAGCACGGGCGACGTTTACCAGTGGGAGCTGGAGTCGACTTACATTCGCGAGCCTCCTTACTTCGAAGACTTTCACAGCACGCTGCTGCCGGTGTCTGACGTTAAAGGCGCGCGGCCGCTCGCGATCTTTGGTGATTCAGTCACGACGGATCACATCAGTCCGGCGGGCGCGATCAAACCGTCGTCGCCGGCCGGGTTATATCTGCAGGACCGCGGCGTTGATATCAAAGACTTCAATAGTTACGGCGCGAGACGTGGTAATCACGAGGTGATGGTGCGTGGTACGTTTGCAAACGTGCGCATCAAGAACCTCATGGTGCCGGGTGTTGAAGGTGGCGTTACGATCTACCAGCCCGATGGCGAGCGCATGAGCATCTACGACGCGGCGATGCGTTATCAGAACGAAGGTGTGCCGCTCGTGATCGTTGCCGGCCAGGAATATGGCACGGGCAGCTCACGCGATTGGGCGGCGAAGGGCACGAGTCTGCTCGGCGTCAAAGCGGTGATTGCGCAAAGCTTCGAGCGTATTCATCGCAGCAACCTCGTCGGCATGGGCGTGTTGCCGTGCCAGTTCAAAGACGATGTCAGTGCGGCTTCATTGAAGCTCGACGGCAGTGAGACGTTTGATCTGCTGGGGGTTGAGTCAGGCATCGAGCCGCGGCAGGATGTTACGCTTGTGATTCATCGTGCGAGTGGCGAGAGCGAAGAGATTCCGATCACGCTCAGGATCGATACACCGATCGAGGTTGATTACTACAAGCACGGTGGGATTTTGCCGTACGTGTTGCGGCAGTTGCTGTTAGGTACCACGGATTTTTAGAACGCGGATAAACGCGGATTTATATCAAGAAGGAGAAGTATGTCATCAGCTTCAGTAGCTTCAAAGAAGTACCAGTTGTTTATTGATGGACAGTGGGTTGATTCGGAGTCGGGGAAGACGTTTAAGACGCCGAATCCGGCGACGGGCGAGACGCTTGCTGAAGTCGCAGAAGCCGATAAGGCTGATATCGACAAGGCAGTTAGCGCTGCACGGCGTGCGTTTGAAGGTAAGTGGTCCAAGATGAGCGCGCGCGATCGCGGCCGTTTGCTTTACAAGCTTTCGCAACTGATTGAGCAGCATGCTGCCGACCTCGCTGCGATCGAGACTGCTGATAATGGGAAACCGATCAAGGAGTCGCTCTACGTCGATATACCGCAGGTGGTGGAGAATTTCGAGTACTTCGCCGGTTGGGCCACGAAGATCGAGGGTGAGACGATTCCCGTTCCGGGCAAGATGTTCAACTATACCTTGCGCGAGCCGATTGGTGTTTGCGGCCAGATCATTCCGTGGAACTTCCCGCTCTTGATGGCGGCTTGGAAACTGGCCCCTGCACTCGCGGCAGGCAATACGATTGTTCTCAAGCCTGCTGAGCAGACGCCTGTGGGCGCGATGGAGCTTGCAAAGCTGATTCAGGAAGCAGGATTCCCGGAAGGCGTCGTCAATATCGTTCCAGGTTATGGTGAGACCGCCGGCGCCGCACTCGCCGCCCATCCTGGCATCGACAAGATCGCGTTTACTGGCTCAACAGAAGTCGGCAAACTGATCGCGAGGACTGCGGCTGACAACTTAACCAAGGTCTCTTTAGAGCTCGGTGGCAAAGCGCCAAACATTGTCTTTGCTGACTCGGATCTCGAACAGGCCGTCGCGGGCGCGATGATGGGAATCTTCTACAACCAGGGACAGGTGTGTTGCGCGGGCTCGCGTCTGTTTGTGGAAGAGTCAGTGAAGGATGAGTTTCTCGAGAAGCTGTCGGAGAAAGCGGGCAAGATCGCGGTCGGTGATCCGATGGACAAGTCGACGCAGATGGGTCCGCAGGTTTCCGAGGAGCAGCTCAACCGCATCAAGGGTTACGTTGATATCGCACGGGAAGAAGGTGCGACAGTAGTCGCGGGTGGACAGTCGCCGCAGCTTGAAGGCGCGTTTCAGAAAGGCTACTTCTTCACCCCGACGATCTTTTCAGAAGTTAAGAATAGTATGCGCGTGGCCCAGGAAGAGATCTTTGGACCAGTCGTATCAGTGATCACTTTCAAGGACGAAGACGATCTGCTCAAGCAGGCCAACGACACGATCTACGGCCTCTCGGCTGGGATTTGGACCAAAGACATCACGCGCGCGCACCGTTTTGCGAAAGATATCAAGGCGGGTGTTGTTTGGATCAATACTTTCAATATGTTCAATGCAGCGTCTCCCTTTGGTGGTTATAAACAGTCAGGCTACGGCCGCGAGATGGGCCGCCACGCGCTCGATCTTTATACACAGGTGAAGAGCGTTTGGGTTGACCTTTCCGGACGCCCAATCGGCTGGTTTGGCAAGTAGATCCATCCACAGATTACGCAGATTTGTATTTCTGTCTGTGTAATCTGTGGATGGCTTTGGTATCATCATGGCCTCTCCCGAGATGAACATACATTCAAGGAGAAGCCATGATGGTTTTGAAAAAGGCTGCTGTTTTCTTCGTTCTGATCGCTGCGACGCTACTATTCACCGCCTGCCCCAGCCAGACCAACATCTCGAAGATTAACTCAAATCCGGATCGGTATCGCGGCAAGGAAGTCGGGATCGCGGGTCGAGTTACAGACAGTTACGGCGCGCTGGGCGTCGGTGCGTACGAGATTGACGATGGCACCGGCAGGATTTGGGTGGCGACGAAACTCGGCGTGCCGTCACGCGGCTCGCACGTCGGCGCGAAGGGTTATGTGCACAACGGGTTCAACTTCGCCGGACGTAGCTTTGGAACTGTGGTGGAAGAAACCGATCGTCGCTCAAGATGAATCCGTAATTCATCCGTGTAATCTGTGGCTAAAAACACCGACCGCGAGATCGTTCAGCAGATTGATAAGGCGTTTGCCGATTTAATTGTTAGTTTGAAGGATCTCGCCAGGTCGCGCTCTTCGAATTTTCACTATATCCTCCGTAGCGGCGCCGCCATCGAGCAAATGTGCGGCGGACTCACTTCGAATCTCTGGGACGATCCTTTCGAGTGGACGCTCCCTGAAACCCTTTCAAACGCCGACCGAGTGGTGGAATATTTGTCTGAAGTGGATCTCGCGCGTGAGCGGGCGTTCGATTCGATCGAAGACGATGTTTTGACGAAGTACATCGCGGTGCCTTCCGGTGAAGAGCAACAACTCATCAGCGTGCTGATCGAGACACTTGTCAAAGCCGGTGATTTGCGAGGACGGGCCTGAATTCGCAAAATGTTTTATTATCTAGCCCGACGTAACAGCCCGTCTGGCGAGGAACAGTCCCCATGTTTTGTCCGCAGTGCGGTCAGCAGCAAGTCACAGGTGTTATCCGTTTTTGCTCTCGTTGCGGTTTTCCCCTCGATGGCGTATTGCAGTTGTTAAGCAACGGCGGAAACCTGCCCGTCTATCGAACGCCTGATGAACCCATCCCGGTTTCAGCGCGTCGCAAGGGCGTCAAACAGGGTGGCCTCTTACTACTTTCCGGCGCGGTGCTGGTTCCGGTTCTGGGGATCTTTGCGAGTTACAGTCATTCGACTTTTCTCGAGATCCTCACCGCGCTCGCAGCCATCATCTGTTTTATGGGCGGCCCGCTGCGAATGTTGTTCGCTGCACTGTTTGAAGAAGGCGCGCCGAAGCCCGTGCGTGTGTATGGCGCAGCGCCGATGCACATGCCGCAGCAGTTTGTTCCACATGCGCCAAGCCCGGCGTTACCACCGTCGCCGGTACGTCCGCAGCCGAGTTGGCGGCCGCGTCCGAATACCGCGGAGTTGGTAAATCCGCCGAGCGTCACTGAAAATACGACCCGCTTACTCGATAAAGAAGATCGCACCGAGCGCTAGTTCAGCAGGAATCTCCGCTTGCCCGTTTCGTTAGCTGAACGTTTAAGAGAATTAATCCGACGTGAAGGTAGCATTACCTTTCACGATTGGATGAAGGCCGCGTTGTACGATCCCGACGGCGGCTACTATCTACGCGCGGATCGCAAACGCTGGGGCAGGGCAGGGGACTATCGCACCAGTCCGGAGCGCAGTGAGTTGTTTGCGGAGACGTTTACGCGTTACTTCGTCAAGCTCGCTGCGGAAGGAGAGCTGACGATCGTTGAGAGCGGTGCGGGCGACGGGAGTTTTGCGGCGGGTGTGCTGCGCACGTTGCGAAATCAGTTTCCGTCGCACTTCGCTCAAACCCGTTACATTGTTTATGAGTTGAGCGACGATGCTCGCGCCCGTGCGCAGGAACGACTAAGTGAGTTTGGCGAACGCGTGGAGTTTTGTGCCGCTTGGGATCAGGTTTCGGTTAACTCCGGGATTTATTTTTCAAACGAGCTGCTTGATGCGTTTCCGGTTCATCGCGTAGTTCTGAGCGATGAGGGCGTATCCGAGCTTTACGTCGCTGTTGATGCAAACGGGGAGTTTGTTTCGACTACTGGTCCATTGTCGATGCCACGGCTGACTGAGTTTATCGACGAGTATTCGATCGAGCTGATCCAGGACCACGTTATTGAGATCAATTTAGCGATTGACGATTGGCTGAGCTCCATTAGTGAAAAACTCGAAACGGGATTTCTGATCACGGTCGATTACGGCGCCGAGGCCACTGAGCTTTACGATGCGATGCTGCGGCCGGAAGGAACTTTGCGCGGTTTCTCAGATCACGCCTTTGTTGAGAATCTGCTTGCTGTTCCAGGCGAGTATGACCTGACGACAACCATCAATTGGACTCAAGTCAAAAATGTTGGCGAGAAGCTCGGCTGGAAAATGATCGAGTTTGCCCCGCAGGACAAGTTTCTCTTGACTGCTGGTTTACCTGAACAATTGCAGTATCGACTGAGCCGTGCACAAACTGGAGCGGAGAGAGTGGCTTTAACAACAGGTGCGCGTGACATGATCTTGCCCGGTGGAATGGCGTCCAGCTTCCAGGTGCTCGTGCAGAAACGGAGTTAGTCATGTCGAAGTTGATCGATCTTTCTCATACGGTCGAACATGGAATGATCACTTACAAAGGTCTGCCGGCGCCCGTGATCAGCGACTATCTCAGCCGGGAAGATTCCAAAACGCGCTACGCGCCGGGAACTGAGTTTCACATCGGCAAGATCGAGATGGTTGCGAACACCGGTACGTATCTCGACAGTCCGTTTCACCGGTATGCGCGTGGGAAAGATCTCGCTGGCCTTGACCTGAATTCGATCGCGAACCTGGATGCGGTCGTCGCGCGTTGCGTGGGCCAGACGGAAATCGACGAGCAGGTTTTCAGTGGAGTTGATGTGAAAGACAAGGCGGTGCTGGTCCACACCGGTTGGGACAAGCATTGGCGCACTGACGACTATTCCAGCGGCAAACACCCTTTTCTCACGGAGGGCGCGGCAAGTTATCTGGCGAAGAATGCCGCCGCGCTCGTCGGGATCGACTCTTTCAACATCGACGCGACGCGCGACGGTAATCGTCCGGCGCATACGGTTTTGCTCGGACACGATATTCCGATCGTCGAGCATCTCTGTGGTCTGGGAGAGCTGCCGGATCGCGGTTTCAAGTTCTTCGCTGTGCCGGTGAAGGTGCGACAGTTTGGTACGTTTCCTGTGCGTGCATTTGGGATCACGGATTAACGCGGATTGTTATCGGATGGAGGCCCGACATGTTGTCTTGCGTGAGAAGTCTAGTCGTTGTCGTCCTGACAATCATTGGTTCGTCTATAGCTTTAGCTGAGCCGCGGCCGTACTTCACCGAGCCGTCGCTGTCGCCTGATCGCAAAGAGATTGCGTTTGTTTCGGGTGGCGATATTTGGACCGTCCCCGCAACTGGCGGCGTCGCGTCGCTGCTTGTGTCACATTCAGCTAACGAAGCGCGCCCGCTGTATTCACCTGATGGGCAACAGCTCGCGTTCATCTCATCGCGCACCGGCAATGGCGATATTTATTTATTGACGCTCGCAACCGGCGATCTTAAACGCCTCACATTCGACGATGGTCTCGATCAACTCGACGGCTGGTCACGCGACGGGCGCTGGATTTACTTCTCGTCGACGAGTCGTGACATCGGTGGTCTTAACGATCTATACCGCGTCAGCGTGAATGGTGGCACGCCGATGCCCGTCAGCGCCGATCGTTACACGAATGAGTTTTTCTGCGCGCCGTCACCTGATGGAAAGACGCTCGCGTTTTCGGCGCGCGGTATTGCTTCGGGCCAGTGGTGGCGCAAGGGTCACAGTCACATCGATGAATCGGAAATCTGGTTGCTGCGCTCGTTCGACGGCGGTACGGGAACATATGAACGCGTCACCGCCGCGGGCGGCGCGAAAGAACTGTGGCCGATGTGGAGCGCTGACGGGCGTTCATTGTTTTACGTCTCGGATCGCCCAGACTCCAGTAATAAAAACGCTGCGCAGAATATTTGGACTGTAACACCGGGCGGCGCCAACGCTCGACGTCTTTCAAACTTTAGTGATGGTCGTGTTCTGTGGCCCAGTATTTCTTACGACGGACGCGAGCTTGTGTTTGAGCACAACTTTGCGATCTGGAAACTCGACACTGCGAGTGGCAAAGCCAGCGAAGTCGCGATCACGCGTCGCGGAGCATCTGCGGGACCAGCCGTCGAGCGTCAGCGACTAACCGATCAGATCAGCGAGTTGCAGTTGTCACCCGACGGCAAGAAGGTCGCGTTCGTAGTGCGCGGCGAGGTGTTTGCAGCGTCAGCAAGCGATGGTGGCGATGCGGCGCGCGTTTCGAACAGCGCGGCGGAGGAATATCAGATCGCGTGGGCGCCGGATAGCCGTCGCATCGTTTACGTGTCTGATCGTGACGGCGTGCCGCATCTTTTCTTATACGACTTCACCAGCAACTCCGAAACGCAGCTCACGCGCGACGCTGCAGACGATTCGACACCGCGCTTCTCGCCTGACGGCAAGTCGCTCGCGTTCATCCGCGGTGCGAAAGACCTGCGCGTGATGGATGTGGCAGCAAAAACGGATCGCGTCGTGAAGACTGCGATCTTTGAACGTCCGCCGGTGGGCTCGGATCGTCCGTTCGTCTGGTCACCTGACGGCAAGTGGATCGCATACGTTCCTGTCGCTGAGAACCAGTTCAAGAACGTCAGCGTTGTCGCAGTTGATGGCAGTGCGAGTGGATCGGCGAGCTATCTCGCGAACGTTTTCAACAACACGATTTCGTGGAGCCCGGACGGCGCTTACATCCTTTTTGATTCGGGCCAGCGCACGGAGAGCACGCAGCTCGCTCGTATCGATCTCATTCCGCGCACGCCGCGCTTTCGTGAAGATCAGTTTCGTGATCTGTTTCGCGAAGAGCCGCCGCGAAGTGTGACGCCTGCAAATCGTCCCGAGCCGCGACCGACTGAAACGCCTGCGCCTGCCCCCTCGCCTTTGCCTTCTGCGTCGCCCGGTGAAGAGAAGCGTCTCGCATCGAAACCTGTTCAGGTCGTCTTCGATGACATTCGGCGGCGTTTGAGTTTTGTGCCTGTCGGTCTCGACGTCAGTTATCAAACGATCAGTCCGGATGGAAAGTGGGTCGCCCTCGTTGCGAATGCCGCGAATCAGGCGAACATTTACGTTTACTCGCTCGACGAATTGTCGCGCGAGCCTGCGGTTGCGAAGCAGCTAACCTCCACTTCCGGTTTCAAAAACTGGGCGCAGTTCTCGCCGGACAACAAGGAGATTTTCTACCTCGAGAACGGTCGCATCGGAGTCGTTAATCTCGAGGGTCGCAGCCGTTCGCTCGCAGTCACAGCGGAGATGGATGTCGACTTTTCGAGCGAGAAGATGGAAGTGTTCCGGCAGGGTTGGTCCTACCTGCGCGACAACTTCTACGACGCTGATTATCACGGCGCCAACTGGCAAGCTGTGCGCGCGGAGTATGAGCCGCTGATCGAGGGCTCACGCACGCCCGACGAGATGCGACGGTTGCTGCAGCTAATGGTTGGTGAATTGAATGCGTCGCATCTCGGCGCCGGTGCGCCTCCGGGCGGAAATCCGCCGACGACGGGTCGCATCGGTCTGCGTTTCGATCGCGGTGAGTATGAGACTTCCGGTCGTTTGCGTGTGACGGAAGTGATTGCGCTGAGTCCCGCGGCAATCGCGGGCAACATCAAGGCTGGTGACTACCTTTTGGCTGTCGATGGACGTGCGATCGATCAAAGCACGAACGTCGATGAGACTCTGAACTATAAAATAGCGCGCCGAGTTAGTCTCACTGTTTCGTCGAGCGCCGACGGTGCAGGGAAGCGTGAAGTCGTCGTGCGTCCGGTGAATGCGGCGACTGAGCGTGGCTTGATGTACAGGCAGTGGGTGGAACGGAATCGAGCGTACGTTTCAAAGATCAGCAATGGCCGGCTCGGTTACGCGCACATGTTCGACATGTCGCAGAACTCGCTCAACCAGTTATATATCGATCTCGATGCTGAGAACTACGCGAAAGACGGCGTCGTGATCGACATTCGTAACAACAGCGGTGGGTTCGTGAATGTTTACGCGATCGACGTGCTTGCGCGTCGAGGCTATTTGACAATGACCTTGCGCGGCACGAGCGCTACACCGGCTCGCACGGTTCTGGGCCAACGGGCGCTCAATCGTCCAACGATTCTCGTCACCAACCAGCATTCTTTGTCAGACGCTGAAGATTTCAGTGAGGGTTATCGCACGTTGCGCCTGGGCCAGGTCGTCGGCGAGCCTACGGCAGGGTGGATCATCTACACGTGGAATCAGTCGCTGATCGACGGCACTTCATTCCGCCTGCCGCGCATGAAAATCACCGCGAGCGACGGGACCAACATGGAGCGCAACCCACGCCCCGTCGACATCGAAGTCACGCGTCCCATCGGCGAAACCCTGACAGACCACGACTCCCAACTCGCCGCCGCCGTCCGCGAGCTCCTGAAACAGCTCAGCTCGCCCCGCGCCACGTCGCCGCGGTAAGCCCTGCTTCGCAGGTGAACGTAAAGCCCGCGAAGCGGGCGACAGCATAAAGCCTGGGGCGCAAGCCCCAGGATCACGAATTGAAAAAACGATTGAGCCCGCGAAGCGGGCGACAGCCCAAAACATCAACGCGCTGTCGGCCGCTTCGCGGGCTCGTTTGCTTTTCTAATCGCTATCCTGGGGCTTGCGCCCCAGGCTTTATGCTGGCGCTCGCTTCGCGGGCTTTGCTGGCGCTCGCTTCGCGGGCTTTGCTGGCG
>Ga0208338_1000115_pt1 | contig 21591 bp, 20 predicted proteins | sample ForSoiNitrogNN91_FD_187858 | JGI IMG/M metagenome (GOLD analysis project Ga0208338, IMG submission 187858) | Forest soil microbial communities from Browns Valley, California, USA, that are Nitrogen fertilized - NN91 (SPAdes) | ecosystem: Environmental > Terrestrial > Soil > Temperate forest ...
ACAATCTGCTAGAACGGAGGGGACAAAAACATGCGCAAGCCAATATTCGATACAATCCGCGCTCAGCGTGGCAAGGGTTTTACGTCCGAAGAAGTGGAAGCAGTCGATTCAGTTCTCGATCAACTCGGTATCGAGAAGGACGAGACGCCCAGCGCGCAGCCTGTAACCAATCCCATACCTGTAATCGCAACGAATGGCACGGCGGGATTGGATAACTCCCAAGCTTTCTTCGACGCAGTGCGAGCGTCGCGCCTCTTTGGGAACGGGCTCAAACCCGATGAGGTGAGCGGACTGAACACGGTGTGCAGTGTGGCAAAGGAGGCTGGTTGGCCACTCGCTTTCACCGCTTACGCCTTGGCCACTGCCGCCCACGAGACGGCGTACACGATGCAGCCAGTGCGCGAAGCCTTTTGGCTCAATGAGAATTACCGGCGCACTCATTTCAAGTATTATCCTTACTACGGCCGCGGCTACGTCCAGCTCACCTGGAAAACCAATTATGAAAAAGCGGATCGCGAGCTGGATCTTAACGGACGGCTGACAGGTAACCTCGATCTCGCGTTAGACCCGGACATTGCTGCAAAAATTATGTCGAGGGGAATGCAGGAGGGTTGGTTCGCCGGCGATAACCAAGGGCCTCACACGCTCGCTCGGCATCTGCCAGCGAACGGCGCGGCCAGCATGAGTCAGATGACCGCAGCGCGGCGGATCATCAATGGCACAGACCAAAACGAAAAAATCGCGGGTGAAGCGATCATGTTCCAAAAAGCGTTACAGGCAGGTGGGTGGTAAACACAACAATGAGGCTTTCATTCCCAAACCTCCGCCAGGAAGTTGACTTCCACTTCCAGGCGTAATAAGTTCGCGGACGCTTCAAACTTCCTTGAAGCATTCCACGACAACTGATAGCTGTTTGCGGAGGAGTCCACCATGAAAGCCCAAAACGGAATTCGTCTCGCTTCCACGTTGCTTGCCATTCTCGCGATTCTTCTGCTCGCCGGCAGCAGCTTTGCGCAACAAGGCTACAAGAAGCCGCCGAAGGAAGTGCTCGACATTCTGAACGCACCCGTCACGCCCGGCATCTCGGTGAGCCCGGCGCGCGACAATATAATTCTGACAACCGGTCTGCGCTATCCACCACTCGCCGATCTGGCGCAACCGATGTTGCGACTCGCCGGACGTCGTATCAATCCCGCGGTGAACTCGCCGCATCGTTACCAGTATTCAGTCGCATTGACACTGAAGCGCGTGGCAGACGGCTCGGAAGTGAAGATCGACGTTCCACCCGGCGCGAAGATCACGGGTGTTGAATGGAGTGACGACGGAAAACACTTCGCCTTTCTGAATGGAGCCGCAAACCGCGTCGAGCTTTGGGTTGGCGACGCCGCGACAGGCAAGATCCACAATCTCAAGACCATCACAATCAACTCAGTCATGGGCAACGCGTTGACGTGGATGCCTGACAGTCGCACTCTCCTGGTCCAACTCGTGCCCGCGTCGCGTGGCGCAGCGCCCGCAGAGCCATTGGTACCAAACGAGCCAAGCACACAGGAGAGCTCCGGCCGGCCAGGACCGGTGATGACATTCGAGGACCTGTTGAAGAGTCCTTATGATGAAAAGCTCTACGAGTATTACGCGACATCGCAATTAGCGCTCGTCGACTCCGCCTCCGGACACACAACTACGTTGGGCCAACCCGCGATCTTCCAGAACGTCGATCCGGCGCCCGACGGTCAACACGTCCTGGTCACACGACTGCATAAACCGTTTTCGTACCTCTTTCCAGACAACGCGTTTCCAAAGGACATCGAAGTGTGGGACACGAAGGGCAAGCTTGTTTACAAAGTCGCGACCCTGCCGCTTGCCGATCAGGTTCCGGTTGACGGCGTGATCACTGGCCCACGTAGCGTGCGTTGGCGGCCAGATGAGCCGGCGACACTCGTGTGGGTGCGAGCGCTCGACAACGGCGATCCGAAGAAGAAGGTTCCGTATCGCGACAACGTCGTGATGCTGAAAGCGCCATTCGCGGGCGAACCCACGGAGTTTTTCAAAACGGAGCATCGTTTTGGAGGCATGGCGTGGGGCGAGCGCGATGGCGTGGTTTTGATTTCCGACTTCGAGCGCGATAAACGCTGGGTACGCACTTTCCTCGTCAACGCAAACAAACCAGACGCAGGTAAGCTCGTCTGGAGCCGGAGCCAGCAGGAACGCTACCTCGATCCAGGCACGCCGGTAATGAAAACGGTGAAGGGTCAACGAGCAATGCTGCAAAGCGGCGACTCAATCTACCTGATCGGCAATGGCTCTTCACCCGAAGGCGATCGTCCATTCCTCGATCGTTTCAACCTGCAGACACTCAAGTCAGAACGGATCTTTCGCAGTGATGCTGACAAATACGAAGGACCGATCGCGCTGTTGAGTGATGATGGCGCGCAGTTCATCACGCGACGCGAATCACCGACTGAAGCGCCGAACTACTTCGTGCGCAGTAGCGCGGTGCAGGCTCGCGCACTCACGCAGTATCCGGATCCGACCCCACAGCTCCGTGGGATCAAGAAGCAGCTCGTTACCTATAAGCGCGCTGATGGTGTGCCGTGTTCGTTCACGCTTTACCTGCCGCCTGATTACAAGGAAGGCACGCGCCTGCCGACAGTCGTGTGGGCGTACCCGCTCGAGTTCACCGATGCCGGCACCGCCGGGCAGATTACCGGCTCGACACAAAGGGCGACGTCGATCGTTGGTCCATCGCACCTGTTCTTCCTGTTGGAAGGTTACGCGGTACTCGATAACGCGACGATGCCGGTCGTCGGCACTCCCGAGACAGTTAACAACACGTACGTCGAACAGATCGTGATGAGCGCGAAGGCCGCGATCGACAAGGCGACGGAGATGGGTGTGACCGATCCGGAACGTGTCGGCGTGGGTGGTCACAGCTATGGCGCGTTCATGACGGCGAACTTACTGGCCCATAGCGATCTGTTCCGTGCGGGCATCGCGCGCAGCGGTGCGTACAACCGGACGCTGACGCCGTTTGGATTTCAGAGCGAGCGTCGCACGATCTGGGAGGCGCCGGAGTTGTATTTGAAAGTTTCGCCGTTCATGTTTGCGTCGAAGATTAACGAGCCGATGTTAATGATTCACGGCGAGGCTGACGACAACACGGGGACGTTCCCGATTCAGTCGGAGCGCATGTACCAGGCGATGAAAGGGAATGGCGCGACCGTTCGCCTCGTGATGTTGCCGCATGAAGCGCATGGTTACGCGGGGCGCGAAAGCATCGAGCACGTGTTGTTCGAGATGATCAGTTGGTTTGACAAGTATGTGAAGCACGCGCCGCCGCGAAGTAAAGACACGAGCACGGCTCAGGTGAAATAAAGCGGATCGAAGTGCCAGCGGCGTTTGCAGAGGGATTCCTCGGTCCAGAAGTTTCGGAGTAGTTCGATCTGCGGTGGTGGGTTGTCTTTGATGACAACGGTGACGACGTCGTAGCGGTGCGGTTCGTTTTTGATGCCGAGCATTTGACGATAGACGCGGGCTGCGCGTGTTATCTGTCGACGCTTGCGTAAATCGACGTTGACTTCGGGTGGTGCGAACCAGTCGGAGGAGCGTGTCTTTACCTCGATGAAGCAGAGTGTGTCGCCGTCGTACGCGATGAGATCGATCTCAGCGTTGATGATTGCGCCGCGCCGGTTGCGACCGATTGGCAGTGCGAAGTTAGCGGCGACGAGTCGATAGCCGAGTTGATCGAGGTATGCGGCGGCGTAGGATTCGCCGAGCTGGCCTAGTGAGGATGGCATAGTCTGACAAGATTACAAGAGTGAGCGGGGGCAAGCCACCCTTCCTGACTTGTTCAGTCCATCGAGAGCCTGAAAAGAACAAGTCAGGAAGGGTGGCTTGCCCCCGCTCGCTGAAATCGAGAGCGTGAAAAAGAACAAGTCGGGAAGGGTGGCTTGCCCCCGCTCGCTGAAATCTTAAGCGTCGCGATCGTAGGCGACTTTGAGCCAGTGTTTCACCTCGTCATCGATGTCGTCCTTAGAAGTGATCGGAATGCGGTGAGTGATGCGATCCTTCTTGGCGAAGCCGCCGGTATCGATCAGGCGACCTGTCGGTTTTAGATCACCGAGGGCGAAACCCACGTCGATACGTGTTTGCGTCGTGGGTTTGATTTGCGCGAAGACGTGATTGCGATATAGCGGAACGATTGTCGAGCACGGACATGCTTTGACTTCCTTGCCGGTCTTGAGTCCGAGCTTTAACAGCGTGTCGTAGAGCGGGCGCAGTTTCGCCTTGCCGCCGGAAAACATCTTCTCGACGTCGCGTTCAGCGGCGGCGAGATAGAGATCGGGATCGCCTAATTCTTTACCTTTTCCTTCCGCGCGTTCAGCCAGCCACCCGGCGGTGTTAGTGCCGAGGCCGGGTTCTTTCTTCAGCCACGCGCGGCGTTCCACTTCATCTTTCGGGCCGGATTTCTTGATGTATGCGAGCCACTCCTCGAGCGAGCGTCCGGTCTTCTGTTTGAGCTCAGCGATCCACTTTTGCATCATGAGGACGCCGGGATGCACGCTGTAGATCGATTTCTTCTGAGGAGCGGCCATACGATCTCCTTTCACGAGAAGCGAGCGGTCGAGAGAAATTGCGGTGGGCGCCGCACCCTCGTCGCCTGCTCGAACGCGTACGCAATTTTGATCAGCCTCGGCTCGCTGTACGCGCCACCAAAAAACGAGATACCAACCGGCAAACCAAAAACGTAACCCGCCGGCACAGTGATGTGCGGATATCCTGCAACGGCCGACGCCGACGAGTATCCACCAGTGAAGTGGTCGCCATTGATCCAGTCAGTGGGCCAGGCTGGTCCACCAGTCGGCGCAACCAGCGCATCGAGCCGGTTCTTCTTCATCACCGCATCGATCCCCTGCGCGCGTGTCAGCAAATGGTTCTTCCGGAGCGCCGCGAGATACGGCTTGCTGGTCAGCGGTCCCTTCGCCTCGGCTTTGGTCATGATGTCCTGACCGAAGTATGGCATCTCACGAGCGCTGTTCTTTTCGTTGAACGCGATCACGTCTTTGAGCGAACGAACCGGCGCGGTGGGTCCAAGGCCCGCCAGATACGTATTCAGATCCGTTTTGAACTCGTATAGCAAAACTTCAAACTCGGAATCGTCAAACTTTCCAGTCGTCGGAATGTCAGCCGGATCGACGAGCACCGCGCCGAGTTTCTTCATCTCCGCGAGCAGATCGTTCATCAGCTTGTCGACGCGCTCATTGAAACCGAAATGTTTGCGTGCGATGCCGAGTCGCATCCCGCGTAAACCGTCTTTGTCGAGAAACTGCGTGTAATCCGCAACCGATTTACCGCGACTCTCTTTCGTTGCTTCATCGCGCGGATCGATACCTGTCAGCGCGCTGAGAAGTATCGCAGCGTCACTGACCGTTCGCGCCATTGGACCAGCAGTGTCCTGGCTGTGCGAGATCGGAATGATTCCCGCGCGACTCACGAGGCCAACGGTTGGTTTAATCCCCACTAACGAATTTGCTGACGATGGACAGACGACGGAGCCATCCGTTTCAGTGCCGATGGCGGCCGCACACAGGTTTGCCGCTACGGCAGCGCCCGATCCGGAGCTCGAGCCACACGGATTGCGCTCGAGCACGTATGGATTCTTCGTCTGTCCGCCACGACCACTCCAGCCACTCGACGACTTCGCCGATCGAAAGTTGGCCCACTCGCTCAGGTTGGTTTTGCCGAGAATCAATGCGCCTGCCTCGCGGAGTCGTTGCGCGACGAAGGCGTCGCGCTGCGGCTTCGCGCCGACAAGTGCGAGCGAGCCGGCGGTAGTCATCATTCGATCCTGTGTATCGATGTTGTCTTTGATCAGGATCGGAATACCGTGAAGTGGACTGCGTGGGCCTTTTTCTTTGCGCTCGCGATCGAGTGCGACTGCGATCCGCTCCGCGTCGGGATTCATTTCGATGACGGCGTAAAGGCCGGGGCCTTTCTTGTCGATGTCAGTGATGCGATCGGAGTATTTCTCGACGAGCTCGCGCGAAGTGTATTTGCCGGATTGCAGTCCCTGCTGGAGATCCGTGATGGTTAGTTCTTCGAGATCGAAAGCAGGTGGTGATTCTGCGAGTGCTTCAGGTAAAGGGTTAGCAATTGCAGCGATGTAGGTGGCTGCGGTTGTTTGCAGAAATTGGCGACGCTTCATTTGAGGGTTTAGTTAGACAGGATTACAGGATTAACAAGATCAATCCTGAACATCGTGTTAATTCGGTCTACCGACTTTGAATGAGTTAAAGAACCGTTCCACCAGGGCCGTGTCGTCCATTCCCTTCGGGGAACCGATGACGAGCTGATACGGGCGGCGGCCAACCAGGAACACGCGCGACTTGAAGGTCCTGTCCCCCGCCTCCGCTGTAAACTCGATCGCGTTATAGCCGTCGAACATTGTTGCCTTACTGCTCAGCAACGTCGCCTTGATGCCTTTGACGAAGTTATCGCGATTCGCTTCGAGCTCGGCCTGCCGGTTGAAGTTGAAACTCGGATCGTAATCAACCCAGCCGATAAGGTAGACGCTCGTGGTGTCTTTCACGACGAACAAATGCGTCGTGTATGGACCATTAGCGCTGTCGGTCGTCTCGGTCTTCTCGGGTGGTATCTCCGGCATCAGCACCGAGAAGCGTCCATTTGGAGAAGTAAACTTCACCCAGCCGCTGTCGTCCGTATTGCTGGGAGCTGGAGCGGGAGTGTTGCTGGGCGTGCTGGGCGGACGGTTCGAGTGTTCCTGGGCGCTAAGCGGAAAACTCATTCCTACTGTGATAATGGCCAGTGCCAAAAACCTTTTCATATTCGACATCCCTTCGGTCAGGACTTAAGGACGGCAGATTATAACCGTAGATCGCTGCGGATGACACAGATATTAAGGCCCTGTAAGCTATCCAGCCATGTCTAATCTCGTTGCGATTGTCGGCCGTCCGAATGTTGGGAAGTCTACCCTCTTCAACCGTCTCATCGGGGAGCGGCGATCCATCGTCGGCGACGAGCCGGGAATCACGCGCGACCGGATTTACGGCGAGGTCGAGTGGGCGGGCGCGAAGTTTTCCCTGATCGACACCGGCGGAATCGTTCCTGACGACGACGCTGTAATTCCCGCAAACATTGTGAAGCAGGCCGGAATGGCGATTGACGAGGCCAGCGTGTTGATCTGGGTTGTGGATGCGCGCACCGGCATCACCCAGCTCGACGAAGAGCTCGCCGCGCTGCTGCGATCGACCGGCAAACACGTGCTCGTGGCGGCGAATAAGACTGACTCGGCGAGGCTCGAGAGTGAGAGCACGGAGTTTTATCGTTTCGGCTTCGACGAGGTGTTTCCGATCTCAGCGGAGCAGGGAATCGGTATCGGTGATCTGCTCGATAGCGTTGTTGAGCTAATCAAGTCGGGTCAGGAAGAGACTCCTGAAGATGAGGCTCCGAAGCCGCGCGAGCTGCGACTAGCGATTATTGGCCGTCCGAATGTCGGCAAGTCTTCACTGCTGAATCAACTGCTCGGCGAAGATCGCGTGATTGTCTCGCCAGTTGCAGGCACGACTCGCGACGCCATCGACACCGTTCTACAAACACCCGAGCGCAACTTCCGCCTGATCGATACGGCAGGCATCCGTCGCAAAGGCAAGACCGACGAGATGGCGGAGAAGCTCTCGGTGATCATGGCGCGAAAGAGTCTCGAGCGTGCGGATGTCGCGATCGTGCTGGTTGATGCGGTTGAAGGCGTCACGGCGCTCGACGCGAACATTGCGGGTTATGCGCTCGATGCGGGCTGCTCGATCATTATTGCGGTGAACAAATGGGACGCAATACAGGATAAAGAGACAAATACTGCGTCGGAGTTTGAGCGCAGCCTGCGCGATAAGATGAAGTTTCTGGAATGGGCGCCGGTGATCACGATCTCCGCGCTGACTGGCCAACGTGTGGAAAAGATTCTGTCGCTCGTTTTGAAGGCTGACGAAGCGCGCAACCGGCGTATTTTGACGTCACAGCTCAACGATTTCTTCGAGCGGGCAATTGCACAACCGCGTGGCGGGACGGCGCCGTCGCCCGCGAAGGGTGGGTTCTCGCGCCTGAAGGTTCAGTATCTGACGCAGGTGGGTTTGCGTCCGCCGACGTTTGTGGTTTTCACGTCGGGCGGTAAACCGGGATTGCACTTCTCTTACGAGCGCTATCTTCTGAATCGTCTGCGCGAGGAGTTTGATTTCTTCGCGACGCCGTTAAGGATCATCGAAAAACATAAGAAGTACTCCCGCAGCGGCGCAAAGGCGCAGCGTTAGGTTGATTCGAGATTCTTCGTTGCGCCGTTGCGCCGCTGCGGGAGTACTCCTCTTTTATGGCCCCAATTAGATTCGAGATTTCTGCTCAATCTGGTGAAGCGCGGGCGGGTGTGTTGACCACGCGCCGTGGCGTTATTGAGACGCCGGTGTTCATGCCCGTTGGCACAGCCGGCACGGTCAAAGGCATTCGCTTTGAAGAGCTCGAAGAAGATCTCGACGCGCGGATCATACTCGGCAACACGTATCACCTCTGGCTGCGACCCGGCATCGACGTGATCAAATCCGCCGGTGGCCTCCACCGCTTCATCAGTTGGGAGCGTGCCCTCTTAACCGATTCCGGTGGTTTTCAGGTCTGGAGCCTCGGCGCCCTCCGCAAAATCTCAGAAGAAGGCACAGAGTTTCGCTCGCACGTCGACGGCTCGCTGCGTTTCTTGTCACCCGAAATCTCGATGGAAGTCCAGGCCGCGCTCGGCTCTGACATCGTGATGGTTTTCGACGAGTGCGCGCCCGGTGAAGCGAGCCACGAAGACACCGAGCGCAGCATGAATCTCACCGCTCGCTGGGCACAGCGTTCGAAAATCGCTTTCGATCGACTGCAATCAGAAGGCGCCGACACTGGCCGTCGCGAAGTCGAAGGTCTGAGCGGAGCGCAAGCATTGTTTGGCATCGTGCAGGGCGCTGGGCATTTGGATCTCAGACGCATGAGTCTCGAACAGACGGTAAACATTGGCTTCGACGGCTATGCCATCGGCGGATTGAGCGTCGGAGAAGAGAAGTCGCTGATGTTTGAAGTAGTAGAAGACATCGCACCGCGAATGCCGAAAGACGCGCCGCGATATCTGATGGGCGTCGGGACGCCAGAGGATCTAGTCGAAGCAGTGGCGCGCGGCGTTGATATGTTTGACTGTGTTTTGCCGACGCGCAACGGCCGAACGGGACAGGCGTTCACATCACGCGGCAAGTTGAATATCAAGAACGCGAAATGGATAAACGACCAGCGACCGCTCGACGAATCGTGTCGCTGTTCGGTGTGCCGCAGACACTCGCGCGCCTACCTCCGTCATTTATATATAGCGGGCGAAATGCTGGCGAGTATGCTCTTAACGCACCATAATCTGGCCTTCTTCCTTGACACCATGCGAGGCCTGAGGCAATCTATCCGGTCTGGCGATTTCCCGAAATTTCGGCGTGAGTTCATCGAGCGGCTGGGTGCGAATGGGGAATAGCAGTTCGCGAGCTGGCCGCGTCCGTTTGTTCAGTTCGGGAAAACACAGTCAAATCCTATAACAAAATGCAAACTTTACTGATCTTCTTTCAGGGTGGCTTAGGTGGATTTGCCGGGCTCATGCCCTTCCTCCTGATCATCATCATCTTTTACTTTCTATTAATAAGGCCTCAGCAAAAGCGTCAAAAACAACTTCAGGAAACTATATCCAGTCTGAGGATTGGCGATCGTGTGGTTACAACCGGCGGCATACTCGGAGTGATAACCACCGTGCGCGATGCCAGTTTTATAATCCGTAGCGCCGACAAAACAATGATTGAAATTGCTCGCTCGGCAATTGCCGATATCGATCGCGAGCCTGAAAAAGGTACGTAAGCGAGCCTTAATTTCTGCAATGAAGAAAAAGAACCTTCTCACCCGCGTAATCATCATCGCTATCGTTACTATCGTTGGCTTTTACCTGGTTATCGGCCCACGTCGTCGCCCGACTGTGCAGGACTTCAAATGGTCAGGAATCAAGGCCAATCTCAAAAACAATATTCATCTCGGCCTCGACCTTCAGGGCGGCTCGCACCTCGTGATGCGAGTAAAGACTGAGGAATTCCTGCGGCGTCTGACTGAAGAGAACTTCGTCGCTGCTCAAAACGCCGCGAAAGATGCGGGATTTGAGCCAAAAGGCGGACGCGCCGACACGAATCCCGGCAACTATCGCGTAGTGCTTCAAATCGCGGATCCGGCGAAGGTCGCTGACGCAAAAACAGCCGTCGAGAAGAAAATTGAGCTCGGCGATCCGAGAGTTTGGAATTACTCGGCCTCAGGCGATACGCTGACTTGGAGCATGATCACCGCAGCGGAACGTCAGCTCGCTGACGACGCCACTACTCAGGCACTCAACATAATCGAGAGTCGCATCAACGCACTCGGAATCGCAGAGCCGACGCTCCAAACACACGGCGCGCAGAGCTCACACCAGCTTCTCTTGCAGATGCCCGGTGTTCAGGATCCGGAGCGCGTCAAGGACATTCTCAAAGGCGAGTCACGACTCGAGTTGGTCCATGTTGTCAGTCCGCCAAGTCCTTCGCCCTCGCAGACTTATGCAACCGAGCAGGAAGCGATCGCTTCGCTCAACAGCGGCGGCCAGGTGCCGCCGAATCGCAGGGTTCTGCCTTACGCCGAACGCGGCGAGAAGAGCGAAGATCCCAACCAGCCGCGACAAGTACGTTGGGTAGTAGTCGAGATTCCGGCAATCATCGACGGCAGCGAGCTGCGAAACGCTACGGCGGTTCAAGCGCCAGGCGGCCGTGCCGACGACTTCGAGATCAATTTCTCGTTAAAGAAGAGTGGCGCGGATAAGTTTGGCGCCTGGACGGGCTCGCATATCAACGAGTACATGGGCGTTGTGCTTAACGACGAAGTAAAGTCAGTCGCTTTCATCAAATCGCAGATCTTCGACTCAGGACAGATTACCGGACGTTTTTCGAAACAGTCGGCCGAGGATTTAGCGCTCACTTTGCGTTCGGGCGCATTGCCTGCTCCGATTGAATATCTTGAAGAGCGCACCGTGGGACCAAGCCTTGGTCAGGATTCGATTCGCGCGGGCGTCAGAGCTTCGCTCGTCGGTCTCGCTCTCGTCATCGTCTTTATGCTCTTTTATTATCGCGGTTCCGGTGTGAACGCAGTAATCGCGTTGATTCTGAACATGGTCCTGATGCTTGCCGGATTGATCGTGTTTGGCGCTACGCTGACGCTTCCCGGTATCGCCGGTATCATTCTTACCATCGGTATGGCGGTCGACTCGAACGTGCTTATCTTTGAGCGTATTCGTGAAGAGTTGCGGTCAGGCAAGACTATTCCGTCCTCGGTCGATCTCGGATTTAACCGTGCTTTCATCACCATTATCGATACTCACGTAACCACGATTATTTCGTCTCTGTTCCTGTTCGTGTTCGGCACCGGGCCGATTCGCGGGTTTGCGGTCACCCTGGTTATCGGATTGCTGGTTAACCTGTTCTCGGCAGTCTATGTCTCGCGCACGATCTTTATCTGGCTGTTGTCACGTAAGAAAATGGAGTCGCTGAGTATTTAGAGAGTCATCATGTTTCAAGTTCTTCACGATATAAATATTGACTGGATGGGTAACCGCCGCTGGTTTATCGGCGTTTCCGTCGCGCTTATGCTGTTGGGTTTGGGCTCGGCTATATTTCGCCAGGCCACCGGTCGCCAGGCATTCAACCTCGGCGTGGATTTCAAGGGCGGAACGGTAGTTACCGCGCGTTTCAAGCAGCGACCGAACGACGACGCCATTCGTGCTGCACTCGTTGGTAAAAACATCAACGATGCCGTCGTGCAGCCGGTTACTGATCGACCTGACACCGTGCTGATCAAGGTGCCGCTCGAAGGCGAAGGTCAGGACGGCCGAGTTCGCGTTCGAGAAGCGCTGAACGAGTTTGGCAAGGAAGCGGATGCCAAGACCGAGCTGGAAGCGGATCAAAATGCGGCTTACAAGATCGTCGGAACGGACGCGGTCGGAGCAATCGCCGGAGCCCAGCTAAGAAACAAGGCGATCGCGGTCACCCTCGCGGCGCTCGTCGGGATTTTGATGTATATCGCGGCGCGCTTTGAGTGGACTTACGGTGCTGCGGCCGTAATCGCGGTGTTTCACGACGTGCTGGTGACGCTCGGTTTCTTCTCGATCTTCCAGATTGAAATCAGTCTCAACGTGATTGCGGCGCTGCTGACACTCGTCGGATTTTCGGTGAACGACACGATCGTGGTGTTCGATCGTATTCGCGAAAATCGCAAGCTCCACCGGCGCGACTCGCTTTACAAAATCACCAACGACTCGATCAACCAGACGCTTTCACGCACCGTGATCACCAACGGTTTGGTGTTTTTATCGGTGCTGGCGCTGGTGTTGTTTGGTGGCGACGTGTTGCGTGCATTTTCGCTCGCGTTGTTTATCGGCGTCGTGTTTGGAACATATTCATCGATCGCGATCGCGAGCCCGATCATGGTTTGGTGGGAGCAGCGCATCGAGGCAGCGAATCGCGAAGCGGCAGTGGCTCTTAATCAGCCCAGAGTGGTGAAACCGGCGCGAGGTCCGAAGCAGGGCTTGAAGAATGCTTCGAAGCCTCTGCACTGACGGAGAACCACAGAAACGAATCAGACGGAACAAATTGGCCGCGACCGGTGTCCTATTACCGCTTGACTTTGAAACACTATGCGGACTAGACTGCGGTCGTTGCTGGCCAATTAAATATCCCTAGTGTCGACCCCGTATCGTGTGTGAAAGCAAGAAGTTGGGTGCGGCGGTGGTGTGTGTTGAGCGGGGCCGGCGAGTAGTCTCGCGCAGCGGCTTCCAAATTCTAAATTCGGTGTGCTCAATATCGCAGGTAGCTGCTGTTATCCCCTTCATTACTGACGGAACGTAAGCGGTACTTTAATCGACAGTGGCGATGTACTTACTGCTTAACTTTTTCGTAAACCCCTGATCCATTTGGCGCCGGAGTCGGAGGAAGAGCTATGTTCGATAATCTTGTTGAGTCCAGTTCGCACAAAGACGACATCACGCGAAAGGGCTCATTCGTCGGTATCACTGCACTGATCTATGGTGTGCTGCTCGCGACGTTCTTTGTTGCTGGTATCTACTGGTATGACGCGCGTCTCGGTGATATGGAACTCGAGTTGACGACGCTCGTCGCTCCCGTACCAGTGCCGCAACAACAGAAAGAACCTGAAAAACAAGCGGAAGCTAAACCGCAAAAGGTCGAGCAAAACGTCGACATTCGCAAAGAGTTGATCGCCAGCGTTGATGAAAGTCGACTCCCGCCGAAAGATATTTCGGCCAAGGCCAGCGACATACCGCCGGTCAGACGCGGCGTGACCACCATGGTTGGAAATGCTGACTCCAATGCCGCGGCGCCAATGCCGGCTGGTCCCGGCGCCGGTAATGTCGTGACCGCCCCAGCCAGAGTTCAGATTGCCGACGAGCCACCGCCACCCGACGCGCCCAAACCGACTCCGCCACGCGCTCCCATTTCGGGCGGCGTTCTTAACGGCAAAGCCATTAGCTTACCCAAACCAGCGTATCCACCGATTGCCAGAGCTGCGCATGCTGCGGGCACCGTGGTGGTGCAAGTGACAATTGACGAAAACGGCAGTGTGATTGCTGCACATGCCGTGTCTGGGCATCCCCTGTTACAGGCGGCTGCTGTAGGTGCTGCGCGTCAAGCGAGATTCTCCCCAACGAAGCTTTCAGGGCAGCCAGTTAAAGTTACCGGAGTGATCCAGTACAACTTCGTAGCGCAATAACTGCGGAGAATATTTGTCGTGTCGCCGCGGTTATCGTGGACCGTCCCGGCTTCTCTGCTTGCTATCAATCTAATAAAACCTTTTGGAGGGGTTCACCGTGACAATTCTAACGAGTATTTTTCTCGGCTTCTTGATGCTGTTGCAGGAAGCCGCAGCCAGTCCAGCGGCATCCGATGCCGATCACTTCACGCTGACCGAAATGGTTAAGAACATGGGTGGCGTCGCGATCGCCGTCGTCATCGTTTTGCTGATCATGTCAGTTTACTCAATCGCGATCATGGTTGAGCGTTACCTGACTTACTCTGCCGCGAAGAAACAATCGCGCGAGTTTGCGCCGCGCGTGGCCCAGGCGCTCAAGAACGATCGCATCGAAGAAGCGATTAACATCAGCGACAAGCACCGCAAATCGCACCTGGCCATGGTCGTCAGCAGCGGCTTGCAGGAGTTTCGCGCGCATGAGGGCTCGACCGACATCTCGGGCGACGAGATCGATGCGTCCAAACGCGCCTTGCAGCGAGCCATCGCGATCAAGACGGCTGAATTCAAACGCGGCCTGTCGGGTCTTGCGACCATCGGTTCCACCGCGCCTTTCGTCGGTCTGTTCGGAACCGTGTTCGGCATCATCAACGCTTTCCGCGGCATGAAGAACGCGGAGTCAGCGGGTATCGCGGCTGTCGCCGGCGGTATTTCGGAAGCATTGTTTACCACCGCGCTTGGATTGCTCGTGGCAGTTCCGGCCGTGTGGCTGTTCAACTACTTCACGGGCAAGGTGGATGGCTTTGTGGTCGAGATGGACAACTCGGCATCAGAGCTCGTCGACTACTTCATCAAGAATCGCACGAAGCAGTTGAAGGCGTAATTGAACGCCAGGGATGGTGAACCCCTGTCTTGTTTGGTGCGGCTCGGCGCAGCCGGCCGCACCAATATTAACCGGGACGTTTACCGCCCGACGTAAGTCAAAGGAGATCTGTTATGGGAATGTCAGGTGGAGGCGGTGGCGGCGGCGTACAGTCCGAAATTAACGTCACCCCGATGGTCGACATCATGCTCGTGTTACTGATCATCTTCATGGTGGTCACGCCGTTCCTGCAGCAGGGCATCACGGTTGCGCTGCCGAAGAACATGCAGAATCCGGATGTCGATCCGAACATTATCAAGGAGTCGTCGATCGTGATTTCAGTCCCGAACGACGGTGAATACTACCTTGGCAAGCAACGGGTCGCGAAAGAGCAGTTGAGCGATAAAGTCGATACGATGCTCAAAGGTATTAAGAATGAGAACGATCGTATCGTCTACATCAAGAGCGGCGTTAACGTCAGCTATGGCGATGTGGTGACTGTCATCAACGAGGTCCGCAAGCTCGGCGTCGATAAGATCGGACTCGTGGCTGATAAGAAGAAGGGCGGCGCCGCTGCTGCAAAGGCGACTTCGTAAAAGTATTTAAGAACGAGGAGATATTTAAATGTCGGTGACTGATAATGAAATAGAGCATAGGAGTACCACCACGGCGGTTCCGTACATCAACGTAACTCCGTTGATTGACGTGTTGCTGGTGTTGCTGATTATCTTCATGGTCGTCACGCCTCTGAAGCCGAGCCGGTTCAAAGCTGACATTCCAACGCAGCGCGATCCGAATGAAGACCTGAGCAAGCTAAAGCCAAATCCGCTGACCCTCGTGGTTACCATCTCGCAGGATTTGCAGATCAAGCTGAATCAGGATTCGCTTGGCTCGGTAAACGATACCGCGCCGCTGGCGCAAAAACTGGCCCAGACATTCGCACAGCGCAAAGAACAGCGCGCCTACAAAATCGGTTTGGAAAACCGTACCGATCTGAAAGATGACGATCGCATCGAGAAGACCGTCTTCGTCAAAGCGCCCAGAGCGGCGAAGTACGGCGACGTGGTCAAAGTAATCGACGCCATCAAGGGAGCAGGCGCGAGTCCCGTTGGGTTACAGGTAGACGATCTTCCGTAGTAAATAGGAGACCCGTGAGAGCTTCGAGCCCGGCCCAGAAACTCGCCTCGTCGGAGCTCAAACGCCGGTCTTATTAAATTTGGAGTCACGCATAAATGAAACTCTCTCAGACCGGGATCGTCATCGTTTTGGCGATCCTCGTTGCTACTAGCTCCGGGTGCGGAGTTATCAATCGAATCAGGGCCAAGAACCAGTTGAACGAGGCCGCGAAAGCGTACCGCGAAGGTCACTTCCCTGAAGCGGAGCAGCACTCACGCAGGGCTGCTGAGCTGGATCCTAATAACAAGACCGCGCCGATGTTTATCGCTCGGACTATCCATGCTCAATATCGTCCCGGCGTGCAGTCTCCCGAGAATATGGCCAAGGCGCAGGAGGCGATCGTCGCTTACCAGCAGCTCCTCGCGAATAACCCGGCGGATGAAGAGTCGTACAAGGCAATTGCTTACCTCTACGAAGCGACTCACCAGGACGACAAGTTGAGACAATGGATCTCGGCGCGCGCTGCCACCGACAGTGCGCCGGCGGAAAGGCGAGCTGAGGCTTACGTGGTTCTGGCCAGTAAAGATTGGGATTGCTCGTTCAAGATCACTGAGCTGCCGACCAACAAGACCACCACGCTCGATCCAGCCACTAACAAGGCCACCGTTTCTTACAAGAAACCAAAGGATCAGAAGGATTTCGATCAGGCCCAGATGTGCGTGAAGCAGGGATTGGTCGAAGCTGAGAATGCAATCAAGTTTGATCCGAACAATGAGTCGGCGTGGTCTTACAAGACAAACTTGTTGCTCGAGGCTTCCAAGCTCGCCGAGATGGATGGCAAGCCGGATCAGAAAGCTCAGTACCAGAAAGATTATGAAGCCGCTCTGAAACGCACTACCGAGTTGAGTGTGGCGAACCAGAAGCGCAAGGAAGAACAGGAGAAGCAGTCCGCTTCACCACCGAAGGGCTAAAGTTATTTAGAAAAAGGGGCCACGGATTTCACGGATTAACACGGATCAATTCAGATTTGTGTTAATCCCTGAAATCCGTGGCTCTTTGCTTTTTGTTATAATTTTTCTCTAGATGATTCGGATAGAAGACATCGTCGAGAAGGTGGCTCACAACCACGCGCAGGCGGACCTCGATCTGCTGCGTCGCGCCTACCTGTTTTCCGCTAAAGAACACAAAGGACAGAAACGCGCGTCGGGTGAGTCGTATCTTGTCCATCCGCTCGAGGTCGCGAACATTCTCGCCGACATGAAGCTCGACGAGGTCTCAGTCGCCACCGGTCTGCTGCACGACGTTGTCGAAGATACACTCGTCGATCTCGACACGATTCGTCGCTACTTCGGCGAGGAGATCACACATCTCGTCGACGGTCTCACCAAGATCGCACAGATCAGCAACATCTCGCGCGAAGAGCAGCAGGCGGAGAACGTCCGCAAGATGCTGCTCGCGATGGTCGACGATGTGCGCGTCGTGCTCGTCAAGCTTGCCGATCGTCTGCACAACATGCGCACGTTGCAATACCTGAGTCCGGAGAAGCGGAAGCGCATCGCACAGGAAACGATGGACATCTTCGCGCCGATCGCGCACCGGCTCGGTATGGGTAAGTTGCGCGGCGAACTTGAAGATCTCGCGTTTCGACATCTTCATCCTGAAGACTATCGCGAGCTTGCCGAACAGCTCGAAAAGCGACGGCCAGAGAACGAAGCGTTTCTGAAAAACGTCACCGCGCGCATCGAGGAAAAGATGAACGAAGCCACAGTGCCTTTTGTCCTCGTCGAAGGGCGCGTCAAACGACTCTATTCAATCTGGAAAAAGCTGCGCGCGCAGAAGATCGGTTTGGACCAGGTTTACGATCTGGTGGCGGCACGAATCATCACTCCGAATGAGATCCGTCACTGTTACGCCGCGCTCGGCGTGGTCCATCACAACTGGAAGCCGGTGCCGGGTCGCATCAAAGACTGGATCGCAACCCCGCGCGACAACTTGTACCAGTCGCTGCACACTTCGGTGATTGGCTCCAACGGGCAGTCGTTCGAGGTTCAGATCCGGACCGAGGAGATGCACCAGGTCGCCGAAGAAGGCGTCGCCGCACACTGGAAATACAAAGAAGGGAAGCGTGGCGCGCGTGACGACGATCAGGCGTTGCAAGCATTGCGATCGCTAGTTGAGTGGACGCAGGAAGTTAAGGACTCGAAAGACTTTCTCGACTCGCTCAAGCTCGATCTTTATCCCAAGGATGTTTACGCGTTCACGCCGATGGGTAAGGTTATTCAACTCCCGCGCGGCGCGACCCCCGTCGACTTTGCTTACATGATCCACTCTGAAGTCGGGAACACGTGTACCGGCGCTCGCATCAACGGGCGCATCGTGCCGCTGCGCAGCCAGATTCAGAATGGCGACGTCGTCGAGATCATCACGTCTGCGAATTCACATCCCTCGCGCGACTGGCTGAACTTCATCGTTACTTCGCGCGCCCGCAATCGCGTGCGCCACTGGGTGGCTGAACAACAGCGCGCGGAGTCGATCGAGATCGGGCGCAAGCTCTTCGAGAAGGAAGCCTCGCGCTTTCAGCTCTCGCCCAGGAAATTATTGAGTGACAATGATAAGGACATGAAGCGGGTGGCGAGTGACTACGGTTACGGTCGCGTCGACGATCTGCTGGCGGGGATCGGTTACGGCAAACTCATACCGCGAAACGTCATCGCGAAGTATCTCGGACCGGAACAGTTTGAGCAGCTCGACAAGCAAAAGGAATCTCGACTCAGAAGTGGCGTACGCGCAGTTAAGCGTCTCATTCGTTTAGGCGACGATTCGATCGTCGTGCGCGGTATCGACGACTTGATGGTGCAGCGCGCGCGCTGCTGCAACCCGCTACACGGCGAGGAGATCATCGGCTACGTCACGCGCGGCAAGGGCGTGGCCGTACACACGACGCGCTGCAAAAACGTGATGCAGTTGATGGTCAATCGTGAGCGAATCGTGGACGTTGAATGGGCCGGCCGGCCTGAGAAAACCGCATACGCAGTCAAGCTGTTGGCGATCACTGAAAATCGTACCGGCATGATCGCGGGCATCACGGGCGCGATCTCCGACATGAAGACCGGAATTCGCGATGCGCGCGCCTCAGTCTCCCCGGACGAGCGCGGTCATATCGAAGTGACGGTGGAAGTATTCGACGTGAAGCATCTCGACCGCGTAATCGGCTCGATCAAGGGCGTCCCGGGCGTCCTGGACGTCGAGCGTTTGCAAGGCGTCGCATAGCCGTTGTGTCTTCTCTGCGTAACCTCTGCGTCCTCTGCGCCTCTGCGGTGAACTTAGTCTGCAAAACAATTTAACCGCAGAGGCGCAGAGGTTGCGCAGAGAAGTTGCCCGCCGTTTTTGTGCTTCCTTGTGGCTTCTGCTAAAATCCCGCCTTTGTTTTGAGTATGTCTAGCCCAGAGAGAGAACGTATACAGACTGACAAGGCGCCGGCGGCCATTGGTCCTTATTCACAGGCGATTAAGGCTGGTGGGTTTGTGTTCGCGTCGGGGCAGATCCCGATCGATCCGCAGACCGGACAGTTTGTCGCTGGGGGAATTGCGGAGCAAACCGAGCAGGTTTTGAAGAACCTGTCAGCCGTGCTGGAAGCGGCCGGAAGTAGTCTCAATCTGGTCGTGAAGACGACTGTGTTCCTGGCAGATATGAAAGAGTTTTCGGGCATGAATGAAGTCTATGCGACTTTCTTTTCAGACCCGCCGCCCGCGAGGGCTACGGTTGCTGCGGCTGGGTTGCCGCGTGATGCCAGGGTTGAAATTGAAGCAGTAGCGTTGGCTTCTCAATAAAAACAACCGGCGCTCGCGAGAGAGCCGGTTGGAGGTTGACCTCGTATGCACGGGGAGAAGGCTTAAGCAGCCTTCGAGACTTTGCCCGCCTTGATGCAGGTTGTGCAAACTTTCATCCGGTGCGCGCCACCCTGGGGCTTTTGCACGCGAATCGATTGCAGATTCGGATCAAAGCGTCGCTTGGTGCGATTGTTCGCGTGCGAGACATTGTTGCCGAATTGTGGTCCTTTACCGCAGACTTCGCAACGTTTGGCCATAATTGTTGAACCTCCAGATTCAAAAACCAAGTTTTATAACAAACGAATTTCTATGTCGTCAAGTGGAGACGTGGTTAGTTAAAAGGAGCAGAGTTAAAGTGCGCAACATCGCAAAAGTTTTTGCCGTTACCGGTTTGGTCGTGGCGGGGCTCGTCCTGAATGGATGCAGCTCGGGCACGTCAGAAGCGAAGGATCAAATGGTGGCTGCGACCGTAAATGGCCGCAACATCATGATGCAAGAGGTTGAGCGAGCCATCAATCAACAGACCGGGGGCAACCCGTCGAGTTTGAATCAGTTACAGATGGCGCAGGCCCGTTTGCAGGTGCTCAGCAACCTCATCCAGCGCGAGGTGCTGTTCCAGCGCGCCGAACGCGAAAAACTTCTCCCCACTGAAAACCAGATCGACGGCGCCATCGCCACGCAAAAACAGAACAGCGGCATGACGGCTGAAGACTTCGAAAAGAGTCTGAAGGCACAGAACATTTCCGCCGAAACTCTGCGTGAAGAAGCTCGCAAGGATCTCGCCATCGCGAACCTGCAAGACAAGTACGCAGGCAAGATCGATATCAGCGACCGGGAAGTCGAAGAATACTACGCCAACAATCGCCAGCAGTTTGTGAAAGCGCGCGGCGTTGCCCTCGCGATGATCATGGTTGACCCCGCTGACAACAGTGCTCAGGGAATTGCTGACGACGCGAAGAATGATACCGATGCGAAGCTAAAGATCGACAATATCTACCAGCAGCTCCAGGGCAAGGCTGACTTCGCTACCGTCGCTCGTGCCAAGAGTGAAGACATCAACAGCCTCCGGGCTGGCGGCGATATCGGTTTTGCGACTGAGCAGGATCTGAAGAGCAACAACTTCCCGGACGAGCTTATTGCCAGTCTTTTCGGCTCGATGCAGGCCGGTGATTACACGCAGCCAGTGAAGTTCAGCGGCAAGTGGTACATCTTCAAACTCGAAGAGAAGCGACTCGCCAACGAGAACCTGACTCTGGAGAGCGCCGGCGTGCGCCAGCAGATCACGCAGGGTCTCACTAACCAGCGTAAAGCGATTCTCAATGCGGCTTTGTTGGACACGGCGATGAATGAGGCTAGGATCGTTAATCATCTCGCTACTAACATGCTGAACAATCCGGGGAATCTGGGATTGCGTCCGGCTGGGGCAGGCAGCGCACCAACGCAAGCTCCGTCGCAGGCGCCCGCTGCCAGTCCTGCGGCCAGTGGGTCGACTTCCGTGAAGCCCGCGAGCTCGCCGAAGTAGAGTTTTGTGTAATGACGAGCGGGGGCAAGCCCCTCTTCCTGACTTGTTCATTCCATTGAGCGCTTGGGAAAAGAACAAGTCAGGAAGAGGGGCTTGCCCTCGCTGCTGATCTGATGTTGTTTCGTCTCTCAGAAGTTTATAAATCCTACGGCACTCAGGATGTGCTGCGCGGCGCTACGCTGCAGGTGAATCCCGGTGAGCCCCTCTTCCTGATTTGTTCATTCCATTGAGCGCTTGGGAAAAGAACAAGTCAGGAAGAGGGGCTTGCCCTCGCTGCTGATCTCATGTTGTTTCGTCTCTCAGAAGTTTATAAATCCTACGGCACTCAGGATGTGCTGCGCGGCGCTACGCTGCAAGTGAATCCCGGCGAGCCCCTCTTCCTGACTTGTTCATTCCATTGAGCGCTTGGGAAAAGAACAAGTCAGGAA